>Ga0182027_10009053_pt1 | contig 14377 bp, 10 predicted proteins | sample 712E1DmetaG_FD_121300 | JGI IMG/M metagenome (GOLD analysis project Ga0182027, IMG submission 121300) | Permafrost microbial communities from Stordalen Mire, Sweden - 712E1D metaG (Illumina Assembly) | ecosystem: Environmental > Terrestrial > Soil > Wetlands > Permafrost | place: Sweden...
CATAGGACCGCAGCCGCAGGTGGTAAAACAGGAGGTCGAGGTAATAATCCTGGCCGCTGATTTCCATGTGATACTGCCGGCCGACAAACGCGAAGCCCACGCCGAGTTCGAGCAGGAATTTCTGGATGTGGTCGAGCAGACCCTGTTCGAGGTCGCGCTCCTGCGCGTCGCTCCGGATCGTGAGGAAATCGAAATTGTATGGGTCTTTGAGCGTTTGCTCCGCGAGGTCGGACTGCGGCGGGGGCAGGGTGCGTTGAAAGTTGGTGATGGCTTTGCCTTCACGCTTGTGCAGTTGCGTTTCGATGTGATGCGTGAGCACCGCGCGGGACCAGCCGTGTTGGATGACCTTGTGAGCATACCAGAGGCGGAGAATCGGGTTGGGAATCTTTTCCAACAGCAACACATTGTGCCCCCACGGAATTTCTGCCACAAGCTGTGGCAGATTGTGCCCGTCCAATTCTGCCACAAGCTGTGGCAGAATCTTTGAATCCAAATTCCCGACGGGCTGTTGGTGTTTTTGGCATTTTTCAGTCCAAGCGAGATGAAAGGCCCGCATCCGCCACACGTTGCGCGGAGAAAAACCATCCATTTTAGGGAACGCTTCGTGCAGGTCTTCCGCCAGCCGTTCCACCACCTGCTTGCCGTAGCCCTTGGTTGTTTGCGATGAGCATTCCAAATCATCCCCGCGACGATTGCTGCCAAAAAAGCCGTCGCCAAAAACATGACCCGGAGCCGGATCCCTGATTGCTGAGGTCCCGCCCCATGGCCAATTTCCGATGGGAGCAATTTGCTCACACTTTTAGTTTGCAGGAACTCACGGGCTTGGTCACGGCATTTTCAGGTCAATCTTGCTGCGTTCCAGGGTGATTCCCACGTCCAGCGCCAGTTGTTCCAGGGCGATGTTGTAGTCGGCCAGCGCCCGGATTTCCGCCGAGCGCGCGGTGGTAAGGTTGTTCTGAAGCTGGAGCACTTCAAAGCTGGTGGTCGAACCGGCCTGCAACCGGGCTTGCCCCGCCTTCAGCGCATCTTCGGCGTAATCGCGCGCCTTGCGGGTCGCGTCCGCGCGCAACAAATCGGAACGGACGGTCTTGACGTCGTTGTCCACGGCCACGACGATGGTGGTCTCGACTTTTTTGACTTGGAGGAGCAATTGCTCCAGGCTCGCCTTGGCCGACTTGTAGGCGTTGCGCGCGCCGGTGTTTTCCAGGGGGAAGGTGAGGGTGGCGCCGTAGGAATAGGAGGTGTCGGTGCCCTGGCGCAGCGTGTCCCAAGTCTGGCCGAACATCGCCCCGCCGGAATTGAATCCGTAGCTGGCTTTCAAGTCCAGTTCCGGGAAGAGCTGGTTGTAGGTGTACTTGATGGCGATGTGCTGCTTTTCCAGGTTGATTTTGGCCTGGAGCATTTCGGGGCGGCAATCCATGGCCCGGCGCAAGCTCTCGGAAAGGTCGGGATTCTCCGGGACCGCCAGCAGGGATTCGGTGGGAACGGGAGTGATATCGCTCCATTCCGCCAGATGCACCGTGAGGAGGGATTTCAAGGTGTTCTCCTGCACCGCTTGCGCCAGTTCGGCGGCCAGAAGATCCGCCTGGCTGCTGGCGGCCTGCGATTCGGCCTGTCGTTGGTCCAAAGGGGCCAGGGCGCCCAACTGCACTTTCTTGGTGTTTTCGTCCACCAATTGCTGGGCCAGGGCGACGGCGGCGCGCTGGACTTCCACATTTTGACGCGCGGCGATCAGATTGTAATAAGCATTCTTGACGCTGTTGACGGAAGTCTCCATCTGGAGGCGCAGGGCCAACTGATCGCTGCGCAAAGTTCTGCGGGAGAGTTGGATTTGATAGCGGGTGTTGTCTATCCAGGAATTCTTCATGATTGGCTGCGTCAGCGTCAAGGCGGGAGAGGTGTTGTAATGGCTGATGGGAGTGGTTTGCTGGCTCAATGGCGCGGACAAGTTGTAGGTCGTGCCGAAGGGCAGCGCGCCGCCCAGGTTGGGCGTGTAGTTGTCCATCGCGGTGGTATAGGGAGGAAAAAGAAAACCCAGGTAGTATTGCCCCGGCTCGGTGTTAAACGCCCTCGAGGCGCTGAAGGAGAAGGACGGGTCATAGGCGGAGAACAGGCCGTTCAAGGCGAATTGATCCAGTATGGGGGTGTATTTGACGATCTGGATGTCCAGGTTGTTGGTCAACACCATTTGCACAACGTCGTCCACGGAAAGCAGCCGCGTCCTGCCCTCCGCCGCGGGCGGGGCGGGGGCGGGTTGCCGGGCGCGGGCGGGGAAGGCCGGGCAAAGGAAAAGCGTGGCCAGGGCCAGCGCGGCCAGCGTGGGCCGGGATGTCTTTTGGGATGCGGGGATGCGGGTCAGTGTCATGGCTTTGTTTTATTAAGGTTTTGCCTACTCGTAACGCAAGGATTCAATCGGATCCAGGTTGGCCGCCTTGTGGGCTGGATACGTGCCGAAGATAATGCCCACCAGCGAGCAGATTCCCAGTCCAATCAGCGCCCAGTCCACCGGGATGACGGGGGCCAGCTTGAGCAACTTGGCGGCCAGGTTGCCGCCCGCGATGCCCAACCCCACGCCAATCACCCCGCCGACTTCGCACAGCAGGATGGCTTCCAGGATAAATTGGGTCATGATGTTGCGTTTCTTGGCGCCCACGGCGCGGCGGATACCGATCTCGCGCGTGCGTTCCGTCACGGAGACCAGCATGATGTTCATGATGCCGATGCCCGCCGCCAGCAGCGCAATGGAACTGATCAGGCTCACGCCCAGGCGCACTTTGAAGGTGAAGGACTGAATCTGGCTCATGACGGAATCGTTGGAGAAAATCTCAAAATCATCATCCTGGCCGGGAGGGACCCTGCGCAAAACGCGCATGATGCCGCGCACCTGTTCCACCGTCTCGTCGTAGTCCGCCTGGCTGGCCGCCTGCACCAGGATGTTGATGTTGATCCATTCCTTTCGATAGTAGCGGGTCAATCCGGTGGTGATGGGAATGAGGGCGAAGTTGTCCTGCATGCCGCCTGGCATCGTTCCGGTGGATTCCAGGACGCCGACGACCGAGTAATTGATGCCCTCGTAATTGACGGTCTCGCCGACGGCCGAGCCGTGGGGGAACAATTGCCGGGCCAGATTGTTGCCCAGCACGCAGACATCGCGCTGGCTGTCCACGTCGGAATCCAGCAAGGCGCGTCCGTCCTCAATCGTCCAGTCCTGGGCCGGGAAACTGCCGGGCGTCTCCCCCCGGAGCCAGACATTGGGAGGCCCCGGGGCGTAGAGCGAGGTCATGGTGCCGCTGTTGATCCCTTCCTCCAGGCCGATGCTGCGGGGGAGGGTGGCGCGGCTGATGAGGGCCAGCCCCTGCTCCAGGGTGATGTTGCGGCGCCGCCAGTACTGCTGGCTCCCCGCCGGACTGTCAAAATGAATTCTGGGCCACTTCCGCACCACGAAGGTGTCGCCCCCCAATTGAGCGAAGTTCCGCTCGATGTTCCTTTCCATGGCCCGCATGGTGGTCATGACGACGATGATGGAGAAAACGCCGGCCATGACCCCGATCAGGGTCAGCGCCGAGCGCAGTTTGTGCGCCACCAGCGCCCCCATCGCCATGAGAAAGCTCTCCTTCACCTCCGCCGCAAAAATAAAAGGAATTATGAATAGAGAATTGCGAATAGTGAAACCGGACTGGCGGCTGTTCGATTCACTTTTCATAATTCATAATTCAAAATTCACTATTCATTGCGCAGGGCCTCGACCGGGTCCATGCGCGCCGCCCGCCAGGCGGGCAGGAATCCGGAAACCACCCCTGTCAATAATGATACCAACAGGGCCAGCGCCGTCACCGGCAGGGAGAGGGCGGCGGGAAAGAATCTGGACATCAGCAGGGTCAGGCCAAAGGCGATGCCCAATCCGGCCAGGCCGCCCAGCAGACAAATGGCGGCGGCCTCAATCAAGAATTGGAGCAGGATGGTGCGCCGCTTGGCCCCGATGGCTTTGCGCACCCCGATCTCGCGCGTCCGCTCCGCGACCGAGACGAACATAATGTTCATGATGCCAATCCCCCCCACGAAAAGCGACAACCCCGTGACCGACAGCCCCACCGCCGCAATCGTGCCGGCCAGCCGGTTAAACATCTGAATGACCTGCTCCTGCTGATTGATGGCGAAATCGTCGGGGTCGCCGGGGATGACGTGGCGGACCTTGCGCAGGACTCCGCGCAATTCCTCCCGGGCATCCTCCAGATGGGTCAGATCGCGGGCCTTGACCTGGATTTCAAAGTCCGGGTTGCGCCAGTAGCCGATTAAGAACTGCTGGATGGGAACGATGACCTGCTCATCCAAACTGTTCATCCCCATGAAACTCCCCCGCTTCTCCAGCACGCCCACCACCTCCAGCCAACTGGGGCCAATGCGGATTTTTTTGCCCAGGGGCGATTCCCGCTCGAAAAGATTGGTGGCCACGTCGTTGCCGATGACACAGACCGGACGGCCCCCGGCGGCATCGCCGGCGGTTAAAAAGCGGCCCTGGGCCACGGCCAAACCGGCGGTCGTCAGATACTGTTCTGTCGTGCCAAAAATCGCCACGCTGTCCGTGCTGTGGTTGTTGTAGCGCACGGAACGGCTGGTCTGCACCACGGGCGCGACCGCGCTGGCCAGGGTCATCTGCTTTTCCACGAACTTGACTTGGTCGAGGGTGACGACCCGCCTTTTGAACTGTTTGAGCCATTCGTCCTGGCTGTTGATGAACCAGCTCATGCGATCGGCGAAAAGCACGTCGGCGCCCAGGGTGGAAACGCTCTCGTGAAAGGAGCGGTTGAGGCCGTCAATGGCCGCGCCCATCAAGGTGACACTGACGATGCCGATGATGATGCCCAGGGCGGTCAGCGCCGCCCGCATTTTGTTGGCCCGGATGGCCTCCCCGGCAATGAGCAGGCCCTCCTTGATTTCGACGAGGAAGTTCACGCCGCCGCCCCCGTATGTTTGACGGCATCGTCGCTGGCGATCAGCCCGTCCCGGATGCGGATGACGCGGCGGGCGTGCCGGGCCACGTCCTCCTCGTGGGTGACGAGAAAAATGGTGTTGCCCTTGTCGGAGAGAATCCTGAGCAGCGCCATGATTTCCTCGCCGGTCTTGGAATCCAGGTTGCCGGTCGGCTCGTCGGCCAGGACGATGGAGGGGCCGTTCACCAGGGCGCGGGCGATGGCCACGCGCTGGCGCTGGCCGCCGGACATTTCATTGGGGCGGTGATGGAGGCGGTCGGCCAGGCCGACGCTGGCCAGGACTTCGCGGACCCGGCGCCGGCGCTCTCCGGCCTCCAGGCCCGAGTAGATGAGCGGCAGTTCCACGTTGCGCAGCGCGTCGGCCCGCGGCAACAGGTTGAAGGTCTGAAAAATGAAACCAATTTCCCGGTTGCGGATTTCCGCCAGTTGATTGTCATCCAGCTCGTGGACGTTGGTGCCGTTCAATTCATAGATTCCCGAGGTCGCGGTGTCCAGGCATCCCAGCAGGTTCATCAGGGTGGATTTCCCCGATCCGGACGGTCCCATGATGGCGACATATTCGCCGCGTTGCACCTCCAGGGAAACATCGCGCAAGGCATGGATGGTTTCCCCGCCCATTTGGTAGAGGCGCGTGATGTGTTGGAGTCGGATCAAGCTCACAACCGGAGTCGTTTTGCCGCGGGCGGCGGGTCAGTTGGCCGCCGCCTTGGGTTTGCCCGCCGCGACCGCCTCCTCCAGCACCACCTTCTTCCCGTCCTCCAAAAGGCGGTTGATGGCGTTGTAACCGCCGGAAACCACCACCTCTCCTTCCTTCAAGCCCTCCGTAATTTCCGTGTAATCCTCATCGCTGATGCCTTCCTTGACCGGCACGGCCCTGGCGTGGTTCCCTTCGACCACGAATACGATTTCGACCTGTTTGGGCGTCTCGCTGGTTTTGGCGGACTCCGCGTTATTGCCGGCAAGGCTGGCGCTGCCGCGCGCGGAATTGGTCTGTCCCGCCGCCGTCACGGGCAGGCGGGTGGTTCTGCTGGCAATGGGCACGCTGAGCACATTGGTGCGCGAACGGGTTTGAATTTCAGCCGAGACGGACATTCCCGGCAGAAACGCCTCTTTCTCCGTCATGCGAATCTTCACCTGAAATTTCGTCGCGTCCGTCGAGGTCGAAGTGGAGGATGAAGCGGCGGAACTGGTGTCGTTGTTGTTGGCGGAGTTGGCGACATCGGTGACGACGCCATTGAATTTCCGGTCTTTGAACGAGTCCGCCTCCAACTGGACTTTCTGGCCGACGGCGACCAGCACCACGTCCACCTCGCCCACGTCCACGCGCGCCTCCATGGTGTTCAAATCGGCAATGGTCATGATCTCGGTGCCGGCCATCATGGCGGTGCCGACCACCCGCTCGCCCAGTTGGGAATTGAGTTTGCTGACGGTGCCTTCCAGGGGCGAGTAAATGGCGGTTTTGGAAAGGTCGGCGGCGGCGGTTTGAAGGGAGGCCAGAGCCATGGCCACTGATTCCGCCGCTCCGGCCAGGGTGGTTTTGGACACGTCGAAGGTGGTTCTGGCCGTGAGAAAGTCGGAGTCGGAAACCAGTTTGGCTTCATGGAGGCCGGTGCTTCGTTCAAATTCCAGCCGCGCCTTTTCCAGGTTGGCCTCCGCCGTGCTTTTGTTGGCCAGGGCCAGATTGTAGCTGGCGGCGGCGGAATTGCTCGCCGCCAGATAATTGTCCGGCTTGATCTTGACGAGCAGATCGCCCTTCTTGACCTGCTGGCCTTCCTTGACCGCCAGTTGCGTGATTTCGCCGCTGACTTCCGGGCTGATCTTCACCTGGATGACCGGCTCGATTTTGCCGTTGGCCACCACTTTTTCGATCAGATTGCGGCGCGCCACTTTTTCCGTCTCAACGGAAACCGGCGGGTCGGCTTTTTTCAAGGACGCATAAAGCGCCAGGCCCAGGCCGGCGGCGACGATGATTGAAAAAGTGATGATCTTCTTTTTGCTCTTAGTTTTTGCCATGGTTTCCTTTGCTGGTCTCGCCGGAATCATGGATTCGGAACGACACCCTTCACGCCATACTGTCCAATGCCGCGACGGGAGTCAAGCGCGGGGGACGGCTGTTGAAGTCTTGCGGAGATGGGTTATGGTTCTTGTTATGAATTCATCCTTGTCCGGCAAGTGGGTTTTGATTACTGGCGCTTCGAGCGGATTCGGCGCGGCGGCGGCGCGCGCGTTCGCGGCACAGGGCTGCAATCTGTTGCTGGGGGCGCGGCGGGTGGACCGGCTGGAAAAGGTCGCCGGGGAAATCGGCCAGCCCGGCGCCGGCCACGCGCTCGATGTCTCCAGCACGGCGAGCGTGGAGAAGTTCGCGGCCTGGGCGCGCGCGAAAACCGCCCGGCTGGATGTGCTGATCAACAACGCCGGCGGCGCGCACGGCCTGGACCCGGTCGCCTCGGGCCGGGACGAGGATTGGGAGGCGATGTTCCAATCCAATGTACTCGGCTTGCTGCGGGTCACGCGCGCGGCGCTGCCGCTGATGATCAATAATCCGGGAAGCTCGATTTTGAGCATCGGCTCCGTCGCGGGCCACACCGCTTACGAAGGCGGGGCGGTCTATTGCGCGGCCAAGGCGGCTGAACGAAAAATCAGCCAGGGGCTTCGCCTGGAATTGAACGGGACGGGCATTCGCGTCGGCTCCCTGGACCCCGGACTGGCGGAGACGGAGTTTTCCACCGTGCGCTTCAAGGGCGACGAGGAGAAGGCGCGGAAAGTCTATCAAGGCGTGCATGCGCTGACGGCGGAGGACATCGCGGAAACGCTGGTGTGGATGGCCAGCCGTCCGCCGCATATCAACATTGACGAGATGATTATCAAGCCGACCGATCAGGCCGCCATCCACAAGGTTTTTCGGCGGAGCGTGTAACCAAGCCGTCCTGTAGCGGCGCTCTGTGAGCGCCGCACTTCTTGCCGGGGGAAAAATGCGGCGGTCACAGACCGCCGCTACAAGTACATGGATTCGGTGGTTTATTTCACCAGGGGCGCGTCGGGATCGCGTTCGGGGATTTCAATGACGTCGCCGTCGCGCAGCCACAGATCGGAGGGACCGTTGTTGAGTGCGATTCCGCCGCCGAAACCGCCCCTACCGCCCCGGCCGCCGCCACCACCGCCCCCGCCCCCGCCACCGCCGCCCCCACCCAGCGCCTCGATATTGTATTGCATTTCCACGCCGTGGCGGGTGACTTTGACGCGCGTCAGGTCGGAGGACAGCAACAGCACATTCGCCTGATGCACCACCTCGTTGAGGGAAAATGTGTAAAGAGTCTTTTCGACCGGCGCGTTGTCGTTGTTCTCGATGAGCGTGATGAGCGGCAACAGCCTCAGTTTCGTCGTTTGTCCTTTCACGACAATCTGCACCTGGCGCTGCAAACATTTTGTGAGGGCCTTCCGGTCCGCATCCGGCACTGGACGCTGAACTTCATTGAGGAGATGGTCCAGTTGGGGAATTTGCACCACATCGCCCCATTCCAACGGCACGTCTTTGGAAGCGTCGCCGGCGGTGAAGATGTCCTCCAGATTAACGGCGATTTCCTCCTTGCCGCCGCCGGGCATGAGGCGGTTGATGACAACATGGGCAAAGTCGGGAAAGTCCACGGGCGAGTAACCGTTCTTGCAGGCCTCCGCCACGGTTTCCAGGAGCGTGTAATGGTTGGCGGAGTTGGTTCCTTTGTAGAACACTCCCTTCCCCAGTGACCCGGTGCCTTTTTGGGCGATGAAAATACCCGCCAGCCGCTCGTAATCTTCGTTGGCGCCCGCTTGAAGCAAGGCGGCTCTTATCTCCGCGTCACGCGTCACCGCCGTCAGATAGCCGAGCGGAGGGGAACCCTGGTTGTCCGGCTTGTTGGGATCCGCATGGTGGTCCAGCAACTGCCGGACCATGTTCGCGCGCGACTCCGGGGTCGCGTTTGCCAGAACCCCGCTGCTGGCTGCGTCATGCAGTGGGGTATAACCGGGCCAGTGGCGCGCATTCACGTCGGCTTTGTGTGCAATCAGCACTTCTGCCGCCGTCTTGAAGCCTTTTTCGACGGCATGGTGCAGGGGAGTCTTGCCAGGCACGGTAGTGTTCTTGTCCGCCGCATTGACGTCCGCTCCTTTGGCGAGCAAGAGTTCCATCATCGCCTTGTTGCCGGTGTCTGCGGCTATGCTCAGGGGTGACTTAAAGCCTCCGTTGACATTCGCGCCATTGGCCAGCAACAGTTCGGCGGCAGCGATGTTTCCGCTTTCAACCGCTGATTGCAGGGGCGTGTTTCCGCCATTGATCGGCGCATTGATCAGGTCGGGGCTGTTGCGGATCATTTCCTGGATCCTGCGCACTTCTTCGTCTTCGCGGGAAGTGCCTTGAAGTTGCTGGAGTATGGCGTCAGGCGTTCCGGCGGCGAGGGTGGCGGTCTTGGCTCCGCCCAAGTAGTCCGCGCAGAGTTTGACCAAATTTGTCTGGTCGGGGAAATCGCGGACGACGCGTTCGTATTGGGCGCCGGCTTCGTTGGTTCTGCCCAGTTTGCGCAGGCATTCGCCCAGGCGGAAAACGGCGGTCGCCGCAAGCTGGCGCTCCTGGTCGAAACCGTCAATGGCCGCCTGATAATGGCGCATGGCGGCTTGGAGGTTGTGGTTGGCTTCCTCCTCCAGAAGCCCCTTTTGCAGCAGGATGGTGAGGTCGTTGGTGGCGGCAAAAACAAATCCGGCGGACATCAGGAGCGCCGCGAAGAGGACGGTCATTTTTGATTTCATGGTGTGATGTTGCCGGTTCCGGCGCAAAGAAGTGTCATGGTTTTGTAAAAATGATTTATTTATTTGACAGGCGGGTCCAGGCGGTAGCCGATGCCGTGGACGGTCTGGATCCAGCGCGGCGATTCGGGGTTGGGTTCCAGCGCGGCGCGCAGGCTGGCGATGTGCGTGTCCACCGTGCGCGTGGTGGGAAAGGCGGTGTAGCCCCAGACCGCGTCCAGGAAACGCTCGCGCGAAACCGGCTCGCCGGGTGTTTCCATCATCAGGCGCAGCATGGCGAATTACTTGGCCGTCAAGTGCAGCGGCGTCTTTTTGCGCCAGGCCTGTTGCCGCGCGAAATCAATTTGCACGACGCCCAGCCGCAGACAATCCACCGCGCGCCCCCCTTTGCGGACGCGCCGCAAGAGCGCCCGCACCCGCGCCAGCAACTCGTCGGTGCTGAACGGCTTGACCAGATAATCGTCCGCGCCGGCGTCCAGTCCCCTGACGCGGTCGTCAATTTGCCCTTTGGCGGTGAGCATGAGGACCGGCACCGGGTCGGCCATGCGGCGCAACTCGGCGCAGACGGCATAGCCGTCCAGGCGCGGCATCATGATGTCCAGCAGAACCAGATCGGGGCGCTCCTGGAGGGCGCGCTGGAGGCCGGCTTCGCCCTCGGCGGCGGTCAGGACGCGGTAGCCTTCGGCTTGGAGACAATCCCGCAGCGCCGTGCGCATGGGCAATTCGTCCTCGACAACCAGAATTCTTTGATGGCCGGGCGCGTCCATTAGTTTTGTTGCTCCGGCGTCATGGGCAGTTCGATGGTGAACCGGCTGCCCTGTCCGGCGGCGCTGCGCACGAGGACGCGCCCGCCGTGGGCCTCTACAATATGTTTGACAATGGTCAGGCCGATGCCCACGCCCTGGGTTTCGCGGCGCAGCTCCGAACCGCGGCGGTAGAAACGCTCGAAAATCTTTTCGTGCTCCTCCGGCGGGATGCCGGGGCCGTGGTCTTCCACCCAAATATGGATCAGACCAGGGGCGGCTTCCTCGCGTCCGACCGTCACGCGGGCGCCGGCGGGGGAGTGTTTGATGGCGTTGTCAATCAGATTGATCAGCGCCTGCTGGATGGCCAGGCCGTCGCAGGACGGCGCCGGTCCCGGGCCGGGGCCGGGATGCCAGGCCAGTTCCACCTGCTTTTCCACGGCGGCGGGGACCATTAAATGGACGGTTTGCGCCACGAGGGCATCCAGGTCGGCCGGCTCGAACTGGTATTCCTTGCGCCCTTGCTCGATGCGCGAGAAATCGAGGACGTTTTCGATCAGCGAAGTCAGCCGCCGCGATTCCTGGACCAGGAACCGGTAGTATTCCTGCATCTTGGCCGGCTCGGAAATCTTCCCCCGCTCCAGCGATTCGGCCAGCAGGCGCATGGAGGCGATGGGGGCGCGCAGTTCGTGGGAAACGCTGGAGACGAAATTGGTTTTCATTTCGCCGAGGCGATGTTGCTGATAAAAGGCGCGGCGCGCCGTGAGCAGGCCGGCTAGGGCGGCCAGGACGGCGGCGCCAATCAGCGCGCCAAAGAGCCGGGCGCGGCGCTGTTCCGCCGCCAGCATCTTCTCGCGGCTGGTGAGGTAAAAGGTGACGCCCAGGCTGGCCGCGTCGGGCCGGGAGGACGCTCCAAACTTCTGTGTGGCATTGGCAAGTGGCGATTTTTCCCCGGCTGGCGGATCGCCGCCGCCAATGGACAACGGTTCGTTCTCAACCGAGATGGCCACCGTCGCGTAGTCAGGAACCCAGTACCGGTTTGCGGCCAAGGCGCGGGCGAAAATGGCTTCGAGCACCTGTTGCGGGACGAAGGAAATGATCCAGCCTCGCCCGGAAGAGGGCATGCCGTTCGTATAGTTGCTCCCTATGTAATCCTTGTAAAGACAAGGGCAGAAAATGCCAAGCGCGCGGTCCGATGGGGTTTGGCTCCAGCGCGCCCAAAAGGAGTTGGTGCTGCCGGACCGGATTTCCGGCAGGTTGAGCAACGCGGCCAGATGCCGGCGGGCGGCGGACTGGCTGTCCCAGAATTGGCGCATCCAGTGCAATTTCTCCTGGGCGAATGCATCCGCGCCGTTGGTTCGCGCCTCCGCCAATTCGAGCAGCGCCGGGGCGACAAACGACGGGGTGTCAAAGAGGCGATGCCACACCGCGTCCAGGAGCTGAAGGGACGGTGGCGCTTCGGCGTTGAGCAACTGGAAGGAAGCCACGTCTGCAAAAGCGATGCCCGTTTCCGTGGAAGGAGCCCGGTCCCAGATCAGGATATTGTCCTGATGCACGGCCAGCGCCGCCAGCCGGGCGTCTTGGGACGGATTTGTGTCAAGAAAATCTTGCACCGACGCCTGGCCCTGGCGGAGCGCCTCCCAGAGTTCTCTTTGCCTGGGGGAAAGTTCACAATACCATTTTGGCGGCGAAGGCGTGGCCGGAACCGATGGCGGCGCGATCTCGCGGCCATCTGTCAAAAGGTCGCATTGCGGTTCAGCCAGGGCGGCCAGCTTGAGTCCGGGGTAGGTGCGCTCCCATTTGGCTATGCCAGCCTCCAGGTCGTTGTCAGACGACATGCCGGCGCGAGGTTGTGAATTGAGATTCAAGTCAATCATCCAGACATTTTGCAAATTCAGGAATTCAGAGAGTTCCTCGCCGGCCATGTCACCGACGGCGCGGGCGAGACTTTGCGCGCTATCCGCCGCCCTTTTGCGGGCGGCTTGTTCGGCCGCCTGTTCGTCCTGGCGCAAGGAATACAGGCCGACCACCGCCAGCACCAGCACCGGCAGGATGATCATCAGGCCCTGCCAGAAAAAGGAGGGGCGCCGGCCGCTGTTGGTTCTGTCCATGGATGTTGCGTTTGACAATAGCGCAATTTGGCGCAAACCCACAGCCCAATTGTCATGGATTTGTAAAATCGCCGGAGAAGGCGGCGTAACCAGCGCGTCTTGTTGAGCAAGGCAGGTAGGGCGGGCAGTCCCCTGCCCGCCGCGGCGCGCACGGAGTGCGCGCCCTACCACCCAAGATTGACGCATGACAAGGCGGCGTCCTTACCCAACCCGCTTGTTAATTTGCCACAGGAGAACGGCGCCCGCGGCCTCGAAGATAAAATTGGGCAGCCAGATAATCAGGCACGGAAAACGATCCGGATGGGCCGCCCAGGCCTGGCCCAGGACCATGAAGCTGTAATAGACCAGCACCAGCGCCAGCGCCGTGGCCACCCCCACGCTGGTCTCGCGGCGGTGCGCGCGAATGCCCAGCGGAATTCCAATCAGGGTGAAACCAAAGCAGGCAAAGGAAAAGGCCACCTGCTGGTTCAAACAGACCAGCACCGGCATGATCGTTTCCGAGGCCGCCGCGCGCGTCTGCTTTTGGGCGTCGAGGAGGTCCTCCCTGGAGGCCCCGCGCGGCGGGACGCCGGCCAGGCCGCGTTCCTGCCGCGCCAGTTCGGACCGGAGCTGCTGGAAGGTCATGTCGCTGATGGCAATGGGCAGGGCCTCGTCGGCCTTGGGGAAGGGGACCGGGGTCAGCGGGACATCGCCAGCAACCCCCGGCAACCAGCCGTTTGTTTCGCGCGTCATGCTGGTCATCCCCGGCAGAACCAGGGTGATTTGCCGGGCGTTGGTGTCAACTATGATTGTGCCCGCGGGCGCCTTGGCCCAGCGGACCAGCGCGCCGCGCGCGTCATATTCGAACACCTTGACGTTGTCCAGATTGGTGCCATCGTCGTGGACGTGGCCGGCGAAAACCTGGTATTTGCCGAAAGGAACGATCTGGTTGTTTAGGAGCACGGAGCCGGGGCTGCGGCGTCCGGCGCTGGCGATGAGTTCATTGTAGGCGGCGCGGCTGGCGGGAGCCAGGTAGAAATTCAGCCACGCGCAAAGGCCGCTGACCGCCGCGCCCGCCAAAAGGACCGGGGCGACCAGGCTGACCAGGCTGATGCCGCTGGCGCGGGCGGCGGTCAATTCCTGGTCGGCGCTGAACCGGCCAAACACCAGCAGGGTCGCCGTGAGCATTCCCATGGGCAGGGAGAAGGCGAGCACGTAAGGGATGAGCAGCAGGATGCCGTGGCAGAACAGGCCCAGGGTGGCTTGGTGGTAGATCAGCAATTTGAGGATTTGCTTGATGACATTGCCCAGCAGCAGCACGAAGGTAAAAACAAACACCGTCATCCCCAGGGTCGCCAGAACCTGGCGGGTGAGGTAGAGGTGCAATGTTTTCACAACAGGTCAAGGATGCAAACGCCGGATTGAAAAAGCGAGGATGGAGAGTGGATTAAGTTGGTTGGCACGCCAGTGGGGAAGGGCCGCCCCGCCGGTGGGGAACGCGGGTCAGGGAACCAATTCCCTAATGAGCCGCCGGCGGGCTGTGGCTGGACAAGGAAGATCGGCGGACCGCCCCATGAATTGCGAAGGCGGGCGCGCGGCGGCAGCCTTTCCCAAGCCGTGGCATGACTTATGCACAAGTCGTCGAAGAACAGAACAGTTTGGCCTCAATGATCGAGTGGGTGGGTTGCATGGGCTGCATGGGCTGCATGGGATACATGGGATACGTGGGATACGTGGGTTGTGTGGGTTGAGTGGGTTGCATGGGTTGGGTCCGCAA
>Ga0182027_10009054_pt1 | contig 14376 bp, 9 predicted proteins | sample 712E1DmetaG_FD_121300 | JGI IMG/M metagenome (GOLD analysis project Ga0182027, IMG submission 121300) | Permafrost microbial communities from Stordalen Mire, Sweden - 712E1D metaG (Illumina Assembly) | ecosystem: Environmental > Terrestrial > Soil > Wetlands > Permafrost | place: Sweden...
CGGCGACCCTGACAAGGAAGTTGACGACCGGTAATGAGAGGTCCATGGTGCTGGTGGGATCCGCATAGACGACGAAATTATAGCGGCCAACCCCGGTTTCCTGGGGGTTGCTGACATCGTTGCCCATCACAACGAACCCCAGCGCCCCGATGCCCGGCTGGATGCGCGGGTTGGAAAAAAGATTCGCGTCATAGACCAACTGGCCATTAATGCCCGCCACCGAGTCGTTGTCGTTCGAGCTGAGCTGCAGCGGAATCACGACCTCCCAGCCCGGATGACCGGTCGTATTGTATCCCGCGCCCGTGACATCGGCCCGGCCCGTGGCGGCCAGGGCGAGTAAAACCCCGAAAATGCAGAGCGTATGAATGGAAATCGACTTAATCATTCTTCTTGCCTTTCATGCCAACGCGAGATCCCCCGCCGCCATGCTTGCGGCGCCAACACCCCCAAGTCCGATACGGCGCGGCGCATTTTCCCGCCGCGAGGGCCCGCCTGAAAAAAAGGACCCTGTCCCTTCCATCGTCCTTCAAGAGACCCTCAATGAGTAGTAAAGGCACTTAACTGACAATTGTAAACAAAAAATTGAAGAAAAAGTGGCCTGAAGACCGAACACACCCGGCCCGTCCAGAGCCATCCAGCCCCTCTCGTCAGCCCCGCGATTCATCGCGGGGCTGACGAGACAAACATAGCTCCGGGACTGACTGCCTACTTCCGGCGCGCCAAGCCGGAGCATTCGGGAAAAAAAGCGCCGCGCGGTGGCGATAAAAGATTGACAGCGCAAAGCGATTTCGTATTTCCTTAATTTGCGGGGTATATTACCTTTAGTAAAATCAAACATCGATGGCCGCGAACAATGGGCATGGAACATTTGAAGGGACAACGACCGACCGAAGCCGACGGGATGCTGGAGGGGAAAGAGTTTGAAGGCCACCGCATCCCCAAGGCCGTGATCAAGCGGCTGTCGCTCTATGCGCGCATCCTGCAGCGGATGTCGCTGGCCGGGATCGACAAGGTTTCGAGCAAAGAGCTGGGCGACGCGCTGGGGCTGAACTCGGCCCAGGTGCGCAAGGACCTGGCCAATTTCGGCCCGTTCGGCGTGCCGGGGTTCGGCTATTTCGTCGAGGATCTGCGCGCGCGGATCAAATCGATCCTGGGCACCGACCGAACGGTGCGCCTGGCCCTGGTCGGGGTCGGCAATCTCGGCCAGGCCCTGCTCAGCTACACCACGGTCTTCTCGCGCGAGGGTTTCCGGATGGTCGCCGCCTTCGACGCCGACAAGCGCAAAGTCGGCGGCGAGCGGCTCGGCGTGCCGGTCTATCATATCGGCGAACTGGCCCAGCGCATCCGCGAGCTGGCGGTCGACATCGTCGTCCTTTCCGTCCCCACGGGCGTGGCCCAGCAGGTGGTCGACACGGCCGTCGGCGCCGGGGTGACGGCGATCCTGAATTTCGTCCCCGAACGCCTGATCGCGCCCAAGGGCGTCAAAATCCACTACGTCGACCTCTCGATCGAGATCGAAAGCCTTTCCTATTACCTTAAATAGTGTGAAGTGCGAGGCGATGGCACCATCGCCCGCTTGCCGCCACTTGGGGCCAAGCGGAGGCAAGCCCGCGCACTCCATATGCCGCCGTCGGCGTCATCGGTCTGGCTGATTCTGCTTGTCATTCCCCATGCGATGTGAAGAATAGCGGTGCGGGACCTGAAGGATCGATTATGGGGGGTAGAAAAGTAATCTGTGCCCGAAATTATGAACAATGGCGGTGCGGGACCTAAGGGAACGATCATGGGGCAGCAAGGTAATCATTCCCAAAATTCCGTAAATTCTTGAACTTGCGAAAGGAAATGGCAAATGGTCCGCAAAAGAGCCAATCCTGCCTCCACCGAGGTTGACGCCTATTTGTTCATCAAAGATAACCTGCGCTCGCTCGGGTGGGACACCAAAAATCCTGAGAAGGTGGCTTCTGGGCAAGTATGGACTCAGAACGAATGCCTTTCAAACCCAGAGATCAAGCGACTATTAGGGCTAGAGCGGCCGGAGAACATTGTAAAGGTGACTGATAAAATCCTCTGGGTGATTGAGGCCAAGCGGTCGCATGCACAACTTGATAAGGCTGGCATTGAGGCGGAAGAATACGCGCGGAAGCTGAACGAAAGCAAGGTTTTCAAGGCGGCCTTCATTTCCGGTGTCGCCGGTAATGAGCATGACGCTTTCCTCATTCGCACCAAATTCCTCAGGGGCAATACTTTTGTACCTGTCTCAATGAATGCCGCAGAAGTGACGGGCCTGCTTTCCCCCAGTAATTGCGAGCAGATTTTACGAAGCGGTGAGCCTAACCTGGACAACCCGCCGATTGATGAAAAATTGTTTATCGCTCGCGCCGAAGAGATCAATGAAATCCTTCACCTGGGAGCCGTGAACCCGCATCAGCGGGCGAACGTCATGGCCGCCCTGCTACTATCCAAGCTCAGCAGCACTGAGCCAAACATCGAAGAAAAATCACCGATGACCCTCATTGGTGATATAAATACGCGCGTAAAAGCCGTTCTTGCCAATCAGCAAAAACAGGAATTCGAAGAATACATTCGAATCGCGTTGCCAGCGTCGAAGGACAACCACTTCAAGTTTCGGCAAGCGCTTGTAGACACTATCCAGCAGCTCGACCTCCTGAATATCAAATCTGCGATGAATTCGGGAGCAGACTGGCTAGGAACCTTTTACGAAGTATTTCTGAAGTATGCCAACTGGGCACAAGACTTAGGAATCGTGTTGACGCCACGGCACATTACGCGCTTTATCGCCGATGTGATGGCGATTCGTCCAAACGACCTAATCTTTGACCCGACCTGTGGCACGGGCGGATTTCTTGTCGCCGCTTTCGACGCTGTAAAGCAGCGAGCGAACGCGGCACAAGTGGCCGCTTTCAAGCGGAACGCGGTATTCGGGATTGAACAGGACGCTGGGATCGCGGCGCTCGCAGTTGTCAACATGATCTTTCGTGGCGACGGCAAGAATAACATCATCGAGGGCAATTGCTTTGCAAAATTCCTGAAGCCGTCAACAAATAACGGAGCACCGACAGCACGGTATACAGACAAACAGTCAGCCGACCCGCCGGTCACCAAGGTAATGATGAATCCACCCTTCGCGCTCAAGCGCGGAAGTGACAAGGAGCACAAGTTCGTTGAACAGGCGCTGCATCAAATGCAGGACGGTGGCACATTGTTTTCTATTCTACCATATTCGGCAATGGTGCGACCTGGTGGTTATTTATCTTGGAGGAAGAGTCAGCTTTTGCCATGCCACACACTTCTTGCCGTAGTGACATTCCCAGGCGACTTGTTTTATCCGGTAGGCGTCACGAGCGTAGGCGTCTTTATTCGTAAGGGTAAGCCTCACGACGTGAAGGCCAAAGTGCTGTGGATTCGCGCCATGAACGATGGCCTATTAAAAAGCAAAGGCAAGAGACTTCCCAATAACAAAGCCAAGAATGATCTCGACATGGTCAGAGACGAATTGCGGAGTTTCATTGATAATCCTGGTATGCGCGTACAAGGCGTGAACCAGTTCATCAAGGCTGCGCCCATCGACCACTCCGACATTCAACTGGAATTGGTGCCCGAAGCATACCTGGATCAAGCGGAGCCAACGCACGAAGACATTGTAAATGGGATGGCCGCCAACATTCGTAATTTGCTAGCCTATTTAATTAAGATTGACAAGGCACAACTCTCGCCCGATCTAATTCGGGCTGCGCTGGCAACGTCGGCACGTCCGAAGAGATGGCAGCGTTTCGTCGTCACAGATTTCTTTCATCTAAAACGCGGGCATTTTCACTCGATAGCTAATCTGGATTCTGGAATATACCCTACGATCTCCCGCGTCGGAACGGACAATGGCCTCGTGGGATTCTATGACAAGCCACAAAAAGCAAAGGTATGGGAGCCAGGTACAGTGACTGTTTCGACTGTAACCGGAGACGCCTTTATTCAGCCGATACCATTCATTGCCACCGATAATGTCGTACAATGCGTACCGAAAGAGCCGTATCGGGACATGGGATTGGAATGGCGGCTATTCGCTCAATTGATGATAAATCAAGTGAAATGGCGCTACTCCTATGGACGGCAGTGTTATATGCGAAAATTCGCCAAAACAGAAATCCTCATGCCGGTGAAGAATGGGAAACTGGATTTAGCTTACATGAAGGCTGTAGTGGACGCCACCCTCCACTGGCCCATCGTCAAGCAAGTCTTTGAGACTGTATAATTTTTTGGAGATAACGGGGATTTCGGGGAAGGTCTATTATATTAAGTTGACCGGCTTTCTTCTGTGATTGGGTTGGGGCGAGGATGCGGCGCGCGCGGCGTCAGCCCCGGCTGAGTTGGACGTGGTGGGCCGGCAGGTTGAGCCGGAACCCGACGCCGCGCACGACCTCGATCAGCGCGCCGGGCCGGCCGCCCAGGGCCGGGCGCAGTTCGCGCGCGAGGCGGCGGCGGTGGGCGTCGAGCTGCTGGTCCTCCGGGCCGCCCTCGGGCCAGAGTTTTTGATACAGCGCCGCGCGCGTCAGGACCTTGCCCGGCCGCTCGGCGAGGGTGGCCAGCAGGTCGAAGGTCAGCGGGGTCAGAGCGAGTTCGCGCCCGGCTAGGCGCACCAACCCCGGCGATTGCAGGTCGATCTCCAGGAGTTTGTTGTCAATTGGAGAAGTTGTGGACGATGTGGACGGAGCAAAGGTTGAGTCACACGCCGGACCGGCCGGAGTGGGTGGCGTCATCTCCGGCGGGACCGAAGGGCTGACTTCATCGGCGGCGGTGGTTTCAAAAACGGGAGACTTGATTCGCGCGGCGCGGCCTTTCGAAACGGCCCGCCGGATGCACTCGCGCAGGGTGCGGGCCAGCTTCGGATCGCCCACCGCTTGTTCGATCAGCGTCAGGGGCGCTTCGGCGAGTGCCCGCAGGGCGCCCAGTCCGGCGGCGGCAAGCGCCTGGATGGTCGAGCGCCCCAGCGCGGCCAGGCGCAGACGGGCCAGCGCGACGCCATCGCTTCCGACGCCCGCGGCCAGGCGCGCGCCGAGCGAGCGCCAGCCCTCGGCCACCTGCGCCGCCGCGCCGAGCGCCAGGGCGGACCCGGCCGCGCCGCCGGCGATCCAGGCCAGGGTTTCCCCCGCGCGGGCCAGCATTCCGGCGGTCCAGCCGGTGCGCTCCTCGACCTGCGCGGTCGGCTCGGGGCCGATCCAGAGCGCCAGGCGCCAGCCCGCCTCGAGCGCCGCAAGCTGCGCCGCCCGCGCTCCGCCCGGCTGCGCGAACAGCCTCTCCAGCGGCGGCGGGATCGGCTGCGCGTGCTCTTCAAACCACCGGCGCGCCTGGTTGAGCAGGGGCGAACGGCCGGGGCGCGCGGCTTGCGGCCAAAGTCCTTGCGGCGCGCAGAGCGCCAGCGACCAGACCGCCGGCAGCGGCTCCGCCGGGTCGGGAACATACCCTTCGGCGAGCAGGGGGGCCAGTCGCGCGGCCAACTCGGCGCTGAGGCCCTGCGCGGCGCAGACTTGGCCCAGTCCGCTCAAGCGATAACCCCCGCCGGCCGTGGCGGTCTGGATCAGATGGCCCCGCTCGCAGCGTTCGAGGGCGCGCCCAAGTTCGGCGTCGAGCGTTTGCGGCTCGCGCCGCCAGAGCGCGGCGCCGGCGAAGGTCGCCGCAAAGAGGGCGTGCAGATTTTCGCGCGTGCGGGCCACGTCGCCAGCCAGGGCCAGCAGCAGGCCGGCCGAGAGATTTTCAGGCAGGCTCTCGGGCAGGGCCAGGCTAGAGGCGATCGGCTCGGGATCTTCGACGATATAACGCTGCCAGAGCTGGCCGGCCCGGCGGGCGTTCCAGGCGACCAGCAGCGAACGGCCGGGCCGATCGCCAAAGCCGAGCCGCGCGGCGCGGCCGCCCTGGTCCATGAAGCGCCAGCGCTCGAGCGGGACGCTGCGCCAACCGCCTTCCGAGCCGGCGTTGAGCGCGCGCTCGGGCCAGTGGACGACATTAATCGCGGACAGGTTGATGCCCTGGGCGAGGGTCGGCGTGGCGACGAGCAGGGCGACTTGGCGCGCGCGGAAGGCTTCCTCGACGAGCGAGCGCGCCGGCGGGGAGAGGTCGGCGTGATGAAACGCGACGCCGCGCCGCAGGCAGGCCAGCAGGAGTTGATGATCGTGGTCGGGCTCGAGCCGGGCCAGGCGCTCCGCTTCGCGCACGAGGGCGGCCGGGGGCGCGGCCAGGGTGAACGCCTGGCCCAGGGCGTCGGCCCAGCGGCGCGTCAGCGGGCGGCTCGGGGCGAAGAGGAGCGTCGGCTCGTCGCGCTGGGCGAGGCCGGCCGCGACGGCGCCGGTCGCGGCCAACAGCGGCGGCCAGTCCCCCTCCTCCAGAACCTCGCGGGTCTTGGCCAGCCAACCTTCGAACTGCCCGGGCGGAGCGAGCGATTCTTCGGCCTCCTGTCCGCTGACGCGGTCGCGCCAGCGCAGCACGGCGCGCGAGCAATCGAGGACGCCTTCATGAAGCGCTCGCGGCCGCGCGTCGCAGGCCAGCAGCCGCCCGCCCCACCAGTGCGACAGCTCGCCCAGATTGGGGCCGGGCAGGCAAAGCCCGAGCCGGCGCGGCGCGTAGGGGCTGGTTTGGATCAGCGTCAGCAGCAGGTCGAGCCGGCCGCCGCGTTCGGCGTCGCGCAGGACGGTCAGCTCGTCGGCCACGACCAGCCCGACCTCGGCAAGGCCGTGCGGCTGGCGGACGAGCCAGGCGGCGGCCTTCTCGTAGACCGCGACCAGCAGGTCGAAATCATGGCGCGCGAGGCGGGTGTCGAGCTCGGCGGTGGCGTGGTCGTGCGTGGCGCACAGGACGCGCAGACCCAGCGGCGCGAAGGCTTGTTCGAGCTGCGCGGCGGCGGCTTCGGCCAGCGCGCGGGTGGGGACGAGCCAGAGGACTTTCTCGCCGCGCAAGAGATGCGCGGCGGCGCAGACTTCGGCGAGCAGGCCCTTGCCGGCGCTGGTCGGCGCGGCGATGAGCCAGGGATCGAGCGAGGCGTGCAGGCCCTCGGCCCAGGCCGCTTCCTGCAGCGCCGTCCAGTCATGGATGCCGCGGCGGCGCCAGGCTTGAACCAGGGCCGGAGGGACCTCCAGCGGCGCAAAGAAATCGGTTGAAGGGTTCATGATCCTGCCTCATCATCGCCGCCCAGAATAGCGAAGAAAATACGAAAGTGCAAGCTGAAAGTTGAAGGATTTTGAAATCGGGTACATGTCGCAATTCCAACAACCCCCAAATTTTCCGGTATGAAGCCGTAAGAGAGCTTATTAACCGCAGAGCGCGCTGAGGAGCAGAGAAACGCGGAGACATCTCGCGAACAAAATCTCCGCGGGCATTCTGACTGAGCTGTTATTTTGAAAAATGAGTAAACTGAACAAAATGAATACATTGACTCTTCTGGTAACTATCGATAAACTACCATTCGTAGTTCATTCATTTTTCAGGAGGGCAAATATGGTTTACATGGTCATGATAGTCGGCGCTATCGCCACCTTAATTGCCGCTGTCGCGAGTGTCTTCGTAAAAGAAAGACTTGAAAGTCGCAGCTTTAAGACCATAACAAAATCTCGGCACAGGTCTCTTCACGGATCAACGTGGGAAGGAGAGGCATCGAACTACGATGTCCCGGGGGAATCACGCACAGTACCACCGTTTCCAATCACGTTTCACTTTTTTGTGCGTGGCAAGGTTGTTCAAGGTGACGCCGTTTTTCATAGAGACGGCCAAGAGTTCAAACCGAAATTCAAAGGAGGCTTCTACAACGACATATATTTAAAACTCGAGTATTTCCACCACGAGCCGGTGATTGCGTTCGGCTACATGATCTTGAAGCTTGATGAAAACCCCACAAACATGAACGGCAAAGTGGTTGCATTTGGAGCACTTTCGAAGAGGATAATCGTCGGCAAGGTCGAACTTACCAAAATAATTTCTTAAATATTCCTTCTCATTTAATTGACAATTTCCACCCGCTGGGTTTGGATAAATCGGAAGCGTGCCCCAAACGTCTTGCCTCGCGAAAGGATCACGGTGATCGCGCTGGCCGACCAACTCACGCTGATCCAGAGCCGGGGCCTCCCCGCGGAGGCCGCCCATTGGCTGGTCACGCGGTTTTGGAACCCATCCGAACCGGAAAAAACGGGTTTGGCCACGGCGCGCGGCCGCCATCAACTGGCCCTGGAACTGCAAGCGCGCGGATACCCACGCGGCGCGGCAATCCACTGGCCGGAAGGCCCGGAAATCAGGAGCCTCGCCGCGCGGCTGCAACATTTCAACGTCCGCCTGGCCTGGCGGGGGACGCCGCCGTATCCCGCGCGGCTGACGGAAGCGCTGGCCGAGGCGGCGCCGGCGTGGCTCTGGATTTGCGGCGATGAGCGGCGGCTGGCCGGGCGCACGCTTTCCGTCGTCGGCTCGCGGCAGAGTCCGATGCCGCTGCTGGCCGCCACGCGCCGCCTGGCCCAGGTCCTGGCCGAGGCCGGGGTGTCCGTCGTCAGCGGCCTGGCCCCCGGGGCCGATACCGCCGCCCACGAAGGCGCGCGGACCGGCGCGGCGGGGACGGTCGCCATCCCCGCGCGCGGCATTTTGCAGATCGACCTGGCGGCGTGCCAGGGCGACGCGCCGTGGATGACGGCCCTGGCGCTCGACCGGCCCGCCGCCCCGTTCAGCGCCGGTCTGGCCATCCGCCGCAACGACGTCATCGCCGCGATGGGCGACGGCCTGGTGCTGGTCGCCAGCGGCCTGCAAGGGGGTTCGCTGTATGCCGTGCGCTGGGCGCTGGCGCGGGGGACGCCGGTCTGGTGTTTCGAGGCCGCCACCCGGACGCCGCCCGCCAACCGCGCGCTGCTGCGCCGGGGCCAGGCCCGCCCGCTCGCCATCCGGGCCAAACCGGAAGTCTGGGTGGAAGCTATTTTGAAAGGTTTGAGCGAAGCCCGTTCAAACGCCGCGACCCCCAAAAAAACAGGCTCCCCCGTGCCGCTGGACTTGTTCTAAGCGGGCCTCCGCAAAAAGGAAATACCGCCATGCCATATCCCCAACTGGACCGCCGCCAGGTCACGATGAAGCCGCTCGCCGAGCGCCGCAACAAGATCTCCATTGAGCGCGACCACGTCCGGCTCGACTTTGCGCCGCAACATCTTTCGGACCAGGCCCGGGAACTGATCGCGGGCGCGGCCGGACGAATCCGCGAGGCGCGCGCGGCCGGCCGGCCGGTGATGCTGACTTTCGGCGCCCACACGATCAAGAACGGACTCGGCCTGGTCTTGATCGAGCTGGCCCGGCGCGGCTGGGTCACCCACCTGGCCACCAACGGCGCCGGCGTCATCCACGACTGGGAGTTCGCCTGGCTCGGCCAGTCGGGCGAGGACGTGCGCGCCTACGTGGACGCGGGCCAGTTCGGCAACTGGCAAGAAACTGGTTTTTATATCAACCTGGCGATTAACGTCGGCGCGTGGGAGGGAAAGGGCTACGGCGAGGCCGTCGGCGCGATGATCGAGCAGGAAGCCCTCACGATCCCTTCCGTGGAGCAACTAAAGAATGAAGTGGCCGCAAAGCTCGAAAGCGACCCGGCCCAAGCCGCCGCGACCGCGGAGCTGCTGGCCGTCGTGCGCCAGTTTAACCTGCCGCCGGAGATCATGCCGATCCCGCATCCTTTCAAGCGCTTCAGCGTCCAGGCGGCGGCCGGGCGGCTGGGGGTCCCCTTCACCGCTCACCCGATGATCGGCCACGACATCATCTACAATCACCCGATGAACAACGGGGCGCTGCTGGGGCGGGCGGCGCTGCGCGATTTCCTGACTTTCGCCGAGAGCGTCAGCCGGATCGAAGGGGGCGTTTATCTCTCGCTCGGCTCGGCGGTGATGAGCCCGATGATTTTCGAAAAATCGCTCTCGATGAGCCAGAACCTGGCGCTTGAGCGCGGGGAAAAGATCGCCAACCATTACATGCTCGTGGTTGACCTGGCCCCCACGCGCTGGGACTGGTCGCTCGGCGAGCCCCCCCAGGACAGCCCCGATTACTACCTGCGTTATTGCAAGACCTTTGCGCGCATGGGCGGCCGGATGGACACGCTTTCGGCCGACAACCGCGATTTCCTCACCGGCTTATATCATGAACTGGAGCGGCAAGATGGACTGGATCGCTGAACAAATCGAAGCGCTGGCCGGCCTGACCCGGCAAGTGCGCGAGGACCCGCAATACGCGGCCGCGCTGGGGCGGATCGCCGCGCGGGTCGTCGAAACCCTCGAGCGCGGCGGCAAGCTGTTGACCCTGGGCAACGGCGGCAGCGCCACCGACGCGCAGCACTTGGCCGAGGAACTGACCGGGCGATACCGCGGCAACCGCGTGCCGCTGCCGGCGCTCTGCCTGGCCGCCGACGGCGCGGCCCTGACTTGCATCGGCAATGACTTCGGCTTCGAGCAGGTCTTCGCGCGCCAGGTCGAGGCCTTCTGCGCGCCGGGCGACGCCGTTATCGCCTTCTCGACCAGCGGCGACTCCGAAAACGTCGTGCGGGCGCTGGCCGCCGCGCGCGCCAAGGGGGGGCGGACCCTCGGCCTGCTCGGCCGCACGGGCGGGCGCGCGCTGGCCTTTTGCGACGAGGCCTTCGTCGTGCCCGAAGAGTCTTCCGCGCGCATTCAGGAACTGCACGGACTGGGCCTGCATATCATTTGCGAAGCGGTCGAACGGAGGTTCGGCCCCGTCGAGAAGGACTGCTGAAAGTGGTTAGAATCAGCCTAGGTCTCAGCGACATCATAGCAATTCTCGGGTTCACCTCCGGCCTGGCCGGACTTACCCTAAGCATCCTGAATTATCTAAGGGACCGTTCAAAGATCATCATGCGATTAAGTTGGGATATGACGATATCAAATAACCCGAGTTATGACCCCAAAAAATCATGGGGATGGGTGACCGTCACAAATACTGGCCGTCGCACCGTGTATGTCAGTCATGCCTATATCCCGGTGCCTAAAGAATATAGGGTTGGATCGCTGGCCGGGGTCAGTAAGTGGCTCTTGGCGGATACTATAAGGGGGGCGAAAATCGCTGAGGGCGACCAACCTTATTCATTTCCGGTTGATCAATCTGGCCTTTCGGGGCTCGGCAAGGTCTGGCGCGATGTTCGGGTGGAAATCATTGACTCAACAGGGCGGAAGTGGAAGACAAAAAGACTGAACCGCAAAGAGAAACCATCGTGGGCCAGTCCCGCAAAATCGTAAGCCACCGGCCGGCTGGTTAGAACGGAAGCGTTGGAACGGCGGTTCGGCCGAGTCGAGTAAGGCGGGCATACTCCGCCGCGTATTCCGCCCGATCCCCGAAGGGGATCCATGTGAGTAGCCGTAGGTTTCAACCTACGGATGGGGACAAGAAAATAATCTCCAACCCTGGAGGGGTTGAATAAAACATGGCACGTTCACCCAATCATTTGAAGACGAGGACGATGGGATTACCACAATCATAAACCATTGTGTGTTTGTTCGACCCCTTCAGGGTCGGAACGACATTGTGGACCGCTTTCCGTGGGTTAAAACCCACGGCTACTCATATGGTTCCCCTTCGGGGAATTCATCACCCGCCTGAACTACGCCTGCGCCGGTGGGGTGGCGTTTGCCTTCCGCGCGCGCGTCCCGCGCGGCAATTCGAGCCAGCCCCACGCCGCGTAGAGCGCGAACAGCGGCATCAGCGGCACCCGAAAACGCGAATAGGCCTCGGGACCGGCCGAGATCGCGACCAGGTAAACCATGATGCCCCACAGCAGCACGTGGATTGCCAGGCGCGCGCGGTCAGCGGTCAGCACGCGCCAGAGCGCGGCGAGCAGTCCGACGTAAAGCAGCGCCATCAGCGCGCATTCGAGCAGAAACAACGCGAATTGGCCGGGACGCCCCAGAACCCAGATCCGGAGATACTCGCGCAGCGGCTTGGTGAGCAGATCGCCGGCCGGCCCGCTCTGATCCTGAAGCCCGAGGTAACGGCGCAGGCCGGCTCCGCCAGGCCCGAAAAGCAGCCGGGCCACGCCGAGGACTTGCATCTTGGCGGCCAGCAGCGGATAGCGCCGCAGCAGGGCCAGCGCCTCACGCCCCTCCAGGTCCGAGCGCTGGGCGACGCTCAGCGCGCTCAAGTTAGGCCAGGCGCGCTCGAGCCGGTGCTGGGCCTCTTCGAAAGGAACGTGATCGCGCAGGGCGAGGATCCCGGCCCCACGATAAAACAGCAAGTTGTAGTTCTTGATAAAGCTGAACTCGGAGCGCCCCGTGGCCTCCAGATTGCGCAGTTGCCAGCCGCCGACCAGCAGCATGAAGGGAAGCGCCGTGGCGACGAGCACCACGCCGACGCTTTTCCAGGGGCGCCCCTCGCGCCGCTTGACGACCAGAACGATCAGCAGGACCGGCGCGATCAGATAGTAGTGCACCGGGCGGATGTGCGTGCCCAGGGCGAGGGTCAGCCCGAGCGCCAACGCCCAGGCCAGCTCGTGGCGCGAGGATGCGATCAGCTTGAGCCCGGCCGCGACGCACAGCAGCAGGGCGGCGCTATAGAGCGTCTCGGTCAGCATGAGCTGCGAGTAAAGGAACGAGACCGGGTCCAGCGCCAGCAGCGCGACCGCCAGCAAGGCGACGCGCCCATCCCAGATCCGGCGGCCCAGCCACCAGGCGCCGGCCATGACGCCCACGCTGATGAAGATCTGGACCAGGATCGCGGCGCGCCGGCTTTCACCAAAAACGCCGTAGACGGCGGCCAAGAACAGGGGATAGCCAGGCGTGCGCATCACCTCGGGCCGTGGGATCCGCGGATCGACGTCGAAGCGTCCCGTGGCGAGCAGCGCCCGCGCCGGCCCTTCGTAGGTCATCGAATCGGGATTGAGCATGGCGTCGGGATGCGAGGCGTAAACGGCGAACAGCGTGGCGGCGCGCAGCGCAAGCGTCAGCGCGAGAATCAGGCCGAGCAAAAGGAGTTCACGGCGCGATGGCTTCATTGTTTGTTGCCATTCTCCGGTTGATGGGCGTCAGCCTTCAGGTTCAATTGCGACGGCCTTCCCATCAACCGGCCGGATAACCGGAGATAAGGAAAAACCCAAGCCCACCCGGCCCCGGCGTAAATGGCCATCAGCGGCGTCAACGGGACTCTGAAGCGGGAATAAGCTTCAGGACCGGCTGAAACGGCAATGGAATAAAGGACCGTGCCCCAGATCAGCAAATGGCTGGCCAGGTTTTTTCGTCGCGAATTCCAGGCAAGCGCAAGCCCCAGGATCACCCCGATGTAGAAGATCAAAGGGAAAAGATAATAATCAAAAATATATTCGACGAATAAAACGGGCCGAATCCAAGGCCATTGCTTCAGGTACTTCCTGAACGGCATCCGGAACAGGTCGCCGACCGGGCCGGTATTGCCAATGCGCAGGCCCAGGTATCCGCGCAGCGCGCTGCCGGCCGGGTCCAGAAGCAAATGCCGCGCTCCGTTAAACATGATTTTCAGATAAGCCCGCGGATGCTGGCGGATGAGCCGCGCGCCTTCGGTTTGATAAAAACGTGACTGGGCCGCGGCGGGCCAGCCACTCACGTCAGGCAGCGATGTCTTCAGTTTCTGTTGCGCGGCTTCAAAGGAGATGCCGTCACGCACGGCCACAACCGCCGCACCGCGATACCACAGAAGATTATAGTTCTTGATCGAACTCAGGTCGGCGCAGCCGGCAACCCGGTCATTGCGCGCCTGCCAGCCGCCCACCAGAACGAGCCAGGGAACAAGAACCAGGCCCAGGGAGACCATCATGCATTTGAATCCGCCGCCCCCCTTCCACAGAAACAGGGCCAGACTCACAAGAACCGGCGGCAGGAGATAATACTGAATGGGGCGGATCAGCGTCGCCACGGCCAATAAGAAACCAAAGGCAAGGAGCAAAGGCTTGGATTTCCCACCCCCGGCCACCAAGAACAAGCCGACATAAACCCACAGGAGCACAAAGAAGGTAAAGAGCGTTTCGGTCAGCAATAGTTGTGAATAGAGAAAAGAAGTTGGATCAAGCGCCAGGAGCAACGCACCAACCAGGGCCGCGCGTGGGCCCAAGAGTTTCCGGGCGACAAGGTAGGTGAGCCCTATCGAGCCGATGCTGAGCAGAATCTGGGTCAGGATCACGGGTTCAAGGGAATAGCCAAATAACAGATAATGCCCGGCGATGTAGAGGGGGTAACCGGGCGTTCGCGTCAGTTCAGGCGTGGTGGGGTGCTCCGGGCCGGTCACAAAGCGGCCCAGTTGGAGCAGCGCCCGCGCCGGCCGCTCATAACTCAGCGAGTCGGGGGTGAGGATTGCGGCGGGCTGGGTGGCGTAGACAAAAAGAAAGGCGCCCAG
>Ga0182027_10009055_pt1 | contig 14376 bp, 11 predicted proteins | sample 712E1DmetaG_FD_121300 | JGI IMG/M metagenome (GOLD analysis project Ga0182027, IMG submission 121300) | Permafrost microbial communities from Stordalen Mire, Sweden - 712E1D metaG (Illumina Assembly) | ecosystem: Environmental > Terrestrial > Soil > Wetlands > Permafrost | place: Sweden...
AAACATATCCGACCCTGCGACAAAAAAGAAGGCGCTCGATGAGGTAGCGCACCAGAGGCAGATACTTGAAGGAGCAAAGCCGAAGGAGAAAAGCAAGCTCGCGAAGATTCCGGAGAAGCTAAAGAACGCTGCAAAGATTGCTAAGGACAGGCTAACTCCTCAAGTAGCTGAATCCGCCCCAGCAGCTGAATCGGTCGACGCGCGAAACGAAGCGCTGAACAAGCCTGCGCACGACCTTGAGCTAGAAAGCAAGATTTCTCCGCAAACGGTGGATGTGAACAAGCTGGGTGATGCCCCGAATTCAAAGTATATTCGTTTCAACAAGGCAATGGGCGAACCGGGCTACCAGATTGGAAGCGAACAATTCTCAGAAGGCATGTTTCCGCTCCACAAGTACACAGCTAATCTGATGACAGGAGAGCGGACCGTCCTGATTTTCGATTCGTTTGTAGAGGGCGCAGCTGGGATGGGCGACGAGATAACGAGAACGAAGCTCCTGATAGAGTCTCTCCTTAATATCGACAATCCGAACCTGAATATAGTAGTCTACAGCGACAAGCCGTACATTTATCCTGAGAAAAACAGCAGGCTGGTTGTCAAACCGAGCAGCGAGTTCAAGGTGAACGACTCAACTAATTATGACATGGTTTGTACGAATGTGGCGCAAGCAGGGCAGAGAAACGATGCGATAATGAATTTCCAGCACTGGCTCAGCGTGAATGGGGACCCGTCAATCGGAGTCTATTACGAGGGCAGCATCTGGCAACCAACCTTCATCCGAGTAAGGGATGGGCCTGAAATTACAGTTCCGTTCAGGCTACCTGGAGACGGAGAGATAGGGAACGTGTACACGCATTCCGAGAGGCTGATGGCAGAGCTTGGATTCAAGTTCGACACAGGCATGGAACGAGGGAAGAACATGCCGATTGAGCCCAGCGCTGAGGCGAGCGCCTGGACAGCGCAGAACGTCACCGCGAAAAACACCGAGAACAAAAAAGTGGTTGTTTACGCTGGCTTCGGCTCACTGCCCGAGAAGGGAAGAAGCGAAAATGATTTCGCAGGCGATGTGAAAGCTCTTGTGGATTCGGGCTATTTCGTTGTGGTTCTTCCGAACAACCAAGGCCCGAAACCGTACACTCAGACGGAGACAGCGAAGATTCTTTCTGGTGTCGAATCGAAGAATTTCTCTGTCGCAGCCGAGCCGCAATCAATACCTGATCTTTACACCCACTTAATTGACAAATGCGATTTGGTGGTATCGCCTGAAGGAGGAATACCGCATATCGCAGTCATGCGCGGGAAAGCTTTCGTAGGATTCGAAGTGGCGCCTGAGAGGGAGCAGGGAAAGTTCAACCGCTCAGGAGACCCTGCAGTATGGAGCCCGGAGACAGGGGACCGCGAGCTTCAGGTATGGGTGGATGGAGTCAACCCCACTTCGAATAGGTTGGTTGAACGCGTGAAAGATGTATCCTCGAAGTTGGATGCGAGAAAACCGGGCAGCTCGACTAAATCAGAAGCGCCTGTGGATGAGGGCACACCGCAAAGTACATCTCAGGCGAGCCAACCTGAAAGCGTGGTGCAGCCAGCAGGGAGCAGGCGTGCCTCGCTCACAGTCATAGACGGAGAGGACCTCCTCGCGCGGCTGATATCGATGCGCGAGCGCGAGGCAGGGAAAGGAAAGAAGGAGACTCCCGCGTATAGGCGATACAGCGACCTGATAGACCTCGTGGAAGAGGAGCTCGCCACCGGCCAACACGGGCTCGTGACTTTCTTCAGCGGAAAAAACGCGAAATTCTTGGAAGATGTTGTTGAGCGCAGAACTGCCGACCAGATATGGGAGATGTGCTCTAACGACATGTATAACTATGACGGCATGCACAACTTCTATGAGAAATACGGGGATGGGAGGAAGACGTTCGAAGAGCAGGCGAAAACCGGCTCGGTGTTCCTCTCGCGCATAGTATACGATTCTATGAGCGGCGATAGGTCTATAGTGATAGACAACCTGCTGCGTGAAGCAAAGGTGGAGATGGATCCGCCGGACGAGATGGCGTTCCAGAAGGAGTTCATATCGGTGCTGATGGGCAAAGAGAGCGGGGACTACAAAATAAAGATAGAGCCTATGAACGAGTTTGCGCAGACGGTCCTTCGGATATCGTTCAGGATTGGCGAAGCCGACCACACGCTCTACTTCAAGAACTGGAGCATAGGAGAGGAATCTTTCGGCTCGCGCATCACGAAAGCGGCAGGCGGAGAGACCTATACTATCGCCGGTTACCGCCACGGGGTGACGGAATACGGCATTATGCAGGAAGTGGCAGGCTCGCCAGTCATGAAAGTCCTCGAGGCATCTCTGATATACGACTCGAGGACCAAGTCATATGTTCCCCTGACGACTGGAATGATGGACCAGATAGTTCGCAAAACCGGAATCGAGATCGGCAGGGACTCCGTGCTAGGGATACCCGATCCCCACATGAACAACTACTTTGCGATGATAGGAGAGGACGGCACGGTTGCTGTCACGCGTATCGATTTGGAGAATGCAGGCCTTGGATGGAAAGGGCGCGATTATGTCAAGCCTTGGAACCAGGCGAACTGGCGTGGAGGCGATTTCGGGATTTTCAAAGAAGGATTCATAGCGGGCGTGCGGCTCACGCAGGGCAACCGCGAAGCCATACTCAAGGAAATCAGCGACACTCCGGATGGGTCTTTCAAGTACACCCGGACCAAGGACCCGTTTTTGAGAAGAGTCGTGCGCAACAACATCATGAAGAACTGCAAAGCGCAGCCAGAAGAGATATGGTCCGATTTCCTTTACGGAACAAGCGCCAGCAGAGCAGTGCTCGAGAAAACATACTCCGCGAAAGGAGACGATCCATTCTGGCTTAAGCTCATGCAGGAGCATGATTCAGAAGCGGCCAAGCGCAAAGGCAAACCGCAGGCAGAGGAGCCACTAGACGATACGGTTGTTTTGCCGAACCGCACAAGAGTCAGCACGCAAACGGTTCAGCAGATTCTCATACCAAAAGTAAGAGACTGGTTCGCCTCTTGCGGAGTCGACGCAGCCCTTCGCGAGGGCATCACGATTGATATTGATGGAAAGAAGACTGAAATCAAAATCTCAGATTTCACTATACGGCTCACGGGCAGCCTGGCAATGAGTGACGGAGTCAATTCCGGCGCGGTGCGAGGCTCAAGCGACGTGGACCTCGTAATTATCTTCAATGTGCCTCAGGGCGTTTCGAAGTCGGACGCACAGCACGCAGTCTCACGAATCATAGCCCAAAAAATCGGAGGCATAGACGCGGTCGGAAGCGACAGCGGCGATTATGTCCATATGCACGGATACGAAGACCAATATCCCGAAACAATCGGAGTCCTGCAAAAGATAACCGAGCCTCTGGGGCTAGATGCAGGGCAGATACTAATTGAAGGTGTCGGGGGAAACCAGGGCGCCATCAACCGGCAGATGTTCTTTTTGGAAGACGGGGGCAGCGGCATCGGCATTGCGAGCTCAAAGCCCGGAATGGACGAGTCGATGCGCGGCTCGCTGCGCTCGCAGATGAAATCGTCCGATGATTATGCTGAGTATGCCGCGTCCGAGTGGGCTCGAATCGCAGGCAGGCTAAGGGGCGAAGCAAAACCAGTCTACAAATCGCCGGCGCAATGGGGCATGCAGTAGACGGAAGGCGGGGCGGAATGTTTATAAGCACTAAAATACATATTAAATCACTATGTACCATTACAAGCGCGAGCCTATTCGCAATGCCGACATACGTGAGAGGCTAGTTCCTCAGTTGCGCAGTTGGATAAAAGATAATAGGCTCGATGACATCGTGCGCGCATACGGCGTGAAAGATTTCGCGTTCATATTAGTCAGCCGCCCTGCGCTAAAGGTCAATGACGAATTCTCCGCGGCGTTTAAGGGCGGCGAAAGCGACGTCGACATCGTCCTTCTCTATAAGCAGCCAGTGCGCGTCATCGTCAAAAAAGTTCCTTCCAATGGCAGTATCTTCGCAGTTGGTTCGGAAAATCATTTCGGAAGCTATCTCGTATCCAAGATCGGAGGGCAGATCGAATGCAGCATGCATTCTTCCTGCTGCGTCTCTATGCGCGGTTATGAAGATGAAAGCAAAATCATCGCAGAGCACGGGCGCATCCTCGACCAGTTCGAACTCAGAGTGGGAGAAATACACTTGGACCCGCTTATAGAGCGGCTTCCGAACAAATGGCATGAGCGCACCGCGTATAGGCAGCGCCACCTCCTTGGAAAAGGAGGAATAATGCTTATCGCTTCTTCGGATGATGTTGTCGATAGGTTCAACAGCAAACTAACCGAATTGGTGCCCGACGAAGAGGCATATGCATCTTTTGCGAACGGGCTGATTGCCGAGCTATTTGATGAAAAGGAAAGGGTTGAACGGGGCGAATTGAAAAGGCCAACCTCATCCGAATTCTTCCGCTGCTAGTGCAACTAGATTTTCAGGCTTATTCTTGATGCCAACTCTTTCAGGTATGAAATCGATGCCACGGCCTGCGCTGTTTCGTTTTCAGGCTTGACCTCGACAGTCGCGCGCACTCCTTCTGGCGCGTCATTTATGTGCGATATCAGCTCGCTCCAGTCTATCATTCCGCTTCCGCAAGGTACGTGCTTTTTCGACTTTTCCCCTCGCGCATCTCCTCCTAGTGTCCGGTCTGACAGATGAAGGTGGCCGAGCCTTTTTCCTGCGATGTCGATGAATTCGATTATGTCTTTCGTGTAGGTTTCGGGTGAGCGAATCCGAAGGTGGGCCGCGTCTACGCATATTTTCAGGTTCTCTGGAAGTTTTTGGATGGCCTTGACGAAGTCTTCCATCCCCTTTAAGTCGAACAGGACGGTTCCGCGATTGTTCAGGTTCTCTATGGCTAGAATGAGATCCGTTGGAATATGGTCGAGCACTGCGGCATAATTCCTAAGAATCGTATCGATATCTCCGAATGTTGAATGGAGCACCAGCACCTTCGGGCTGATGTATTTGACCAAATCATTGATGTGGGACACGAGCCCTGCTATTTCTTCCGTGCTGTTCTCCCGATTGAGGAAAAACTTGGTCAAATGTATCGCATGAATCGGCGTCTCCGAAGCTTTCGCTGAGTCGCATAGGTTCTTGTATTTGTCCCAGTCCCTCACCCGTGTAGTAAGGCGAAGCTCGGTTCCACTTACTGCGCCCCTGAATTCTTTGAAGAGCTCCGGCGCGTTGTCATTGACTTTCGCAAGAAGCCTCTGCTCGAACGTCACGCGTGCGATACGCTCGCTAGGAAACCGAAGTGCTCCGCCTGTCATGGCTATATTATGGATTTTGACGTTTATAAAGTTTGTGTTCGTGTTAAAACGTGTCTTTTCTTATCCACCCATCACCAGTCACTTTCTCGCCGAGATAGGCTTTTTCCTAAATGAGTATATCAAAGCGCGTATCGTCTGGTCGAGTTCGGCTCTCCTGCCGCGAGGCATCCCCGCGACCGCGTATATCCTTCGGAACTCCTCGAAATCAAGTGGAACATAGCCCGCAGCAGACCTGTCGAAATCGCTTATGAAGTACGGGAGCAATTCCGCGCTTGATACTATCCTTAGCATCGCGCCATTGGCCGCTTTCTCGTCAATCTCCCCGTGCTCCTTTATCCGCGAGCCAAGTTCAAGAAGCCAGCGCTTTCCTGGCGCTCCGATTTTACCGTCTCCTCCTGTTTTTTCGATCTCTTCAGCGAAGTAAGCGTGGTTCTGGAGCATGTTGCCGTTATACGCCAGCGCAGCAATCTCCAAATCGAGTTCGGCGAGCTTTTCGAGCGTGTTTTTCGCGCGCTCCTTTGCGAACAGAATCGGAGCATACAATCCGCCGTGGTTGTGGAGCCAGCTATGCTCGCTAGAATCCTCTTCGATGAAAACCTCCCGGAATCCGTTCTCCCTTGCGATGCTTCTGAGCTTTAGAAGTGTTTTATCGGAAAGCGATGACATTACCGCTGTTTGCGCGCGAAGCACCCACGCAAGCCTTTTGAGTTCTGGGTTCGCGAGCGCTTTGGCCATGAGCGCGTTTAACGAATGCTCTATCTGGAAGCTCTCCTCCCCCAATTTCGGGGTTCCGCGCACCAAGGAGGCGATCTCGATTTGGGACGGGACGCGCGCGAAGCAGTCTTTTATCGCTTCCACATCCTGGCTATGGAGCGCTTTCAAGAATGAGAAAATCTCCGCGGCAGCGACCGCTCCCGCGTCGTCAAGCCCGTTTAACGCCTTTATCTTCGCGGCGTCAGGCACCCTCACTGATTTGCGGCTGCCCTCTACGAGCAGGCGCGCATTCTCCTCGAAGTTCGCGAGCATATTCATCCAGCGCTCTTCGAGCGGGGTGATGTCCTGGAATTTGGAACGTACCGTAGCGCTTTTCCCTTTTTTATCTTGCGAACCGAAGTCCGCTTGAATTACCTTTTCAGGCATATCATCGCCTTCATCTGCCTTCCTTTTATGCATTCCGGCGTTTATAAACCTGATGGTAATTAGTGTTTTTGCATGACTTAACCTGATATGCATTTCTCATCGGAACCAGCCAAACCGATTTAAACCATTCCGGGCATATTCCTCTTCGTGACAAAGAAAGTTTTAGTTACCGCAGCTTTACCCTATGCTAACGGGCCCCTTCACCTAGGCCACATAAGGAGCACATACCTTCCCGCGGACATCTATGCAAGGTACAATAGGCTTATCGGGAATGAAGTGCTTTACGTGTGCGCGAGCGACGAGCACGGAACTCCAATTGTGGCTGCTGCCGAGAAAGCCAAAAAGACCCCGAAGGAATTTGTTGACTATTACCACGAGCGCGATGAAAAAGAGTTCGCGCAGCTCGGTTTTTCGCTCGACATATTCCACCGCACTAGCAGCGCGGAGAACAAGGAAACCACCCAGCATTTCTTTCTTCAACTGCAAAAGAACGGCCATATCTACCAAAAAGAGGTGGAGCAGCCTTATTGCGAGAACTGCAAACGTTTCCTTCCGGACAGATTCGTCGTAGGCACATGCCCGCACTGCAAAAGCGAGAAGCAATATTCCGATTACTGCGACAACTGCGGAACTACTTTGCGCGCGGGGGAGATACTCGACGCGAAATGCATCACCTGCGGAAAGACCCCCATCAAGCGAACCACTCGGCATTATTTCCTAAAGCTAAGCGGATTTTCCGACAAGCTCAAAACATGGCTCACTGGCAACAAGCGATTGCAAAGCGAAGTCACGAACTATGTTCTCAATTGGATACACACGGGACTTCAAGATTGGGATATTTCGCGCGACCTAAACTGGGGCGTACCTGTACCGAACGAAAAGGACATGGTTTTCTATGTATGGTTCGATGCCCCGATAGAATATATCTCCGCTACAAAGGCTGCAAGCGCGAAATGGGCGGACTTCTGGAAAGGAAAGCCGGATGATACTGAGATAGTGCATTTCATCGGCAAAGACATCATCTATCATCATTTCCTTTTCTGGCCTGCTATGCTCATGGGCGTAGGCGATGGGTTCCGGACGCCTGATTCTATCCCCACGCGAGGATACCTGAACTTGGAAGGACGGAAATTCTCGAAGAGCAAGAACTGGTTCGTGTCGCTTGAAGATTTCCTTTCTTCTTTCCAGCCAGACTACCTTCGCTACTACGAAACAGCAGTCACCCCATTCTCAGTCCAGGATGCGGATTTCATCTGGAAAGATTTCCAGGAGAAAATCAACAATGAATTGGTTGCATGCTTCGGGAATTTCGTGCACCGCGAGCTTGTGCTCATAAAAAAATTGAACGGGGGCGAAGTGCCTGCTCCAGAAAACCTTGACGACACCGACAAGCGCCTTCTCGCAAGGATAGGTGAAGTAAAAGACATCGCGGGCATGCTCATCTCGGAATTCAAGTTCAAGGAGGCGCAGGAGGAGATATTCCACCTTGTGGCTGACTTCAACAAATATTTGAGCGACAGGCAGCCCTGGAAAGAGAAGGACAAGCGGATAGCGAACAACACGCTCTATGTTTCTTCGCGAGGCATCTCGGCGATGATAATTCTTCTCAATCCGTTCCTTCCTCACACTTCCGAGAAATTGGCGGGCATGCTCGGGGTCGAGAAGAAGCACATCTTCTGGCACAAAATCGAGGACGAACTCATAAAGCCGGGCACTAAGATTGAGGAACCTAAGCCGCTTTTCGAGAAAGTATCGGATGAGAAGATAGAGGAGCTGGAAGGAAAACTGGTGAAATAGCTTTCTGGCTCGCGTGAAGCGGATTTCACCTTTTCGCGCCGTGCTTCATTAGATATATAAATATACGAGGATAGAAGGTTAATCAAGGGCCTGTAACTCAGCTTGGCTAGAGTACCTGACTTTTAATCAGGGAGTCCAGGGTTCAAATCCCTGCAGGCCCGAAACTTTTCTTTCTTGGAAAAAAAGCGCGTTCATCTCATTCTGACAGACTGCAACTTAGGGAGCGTAGAGAACGGATCAAGCTTCTCACGGCATCGTGCCCTAACATTCTCGAGAGAAAGCACTGTTTTGAGTATCGCGGAGAGGCTTGGTATAGATTTATCTCGGGTGTTTTTGCCTATCGATAGTACTGCTTCCGCGAGGTCTATCCTCACAGCTGCCTGCTCCTTCGCGAGCCTAAGCCTGAAAAACGAGATCCCGAATGAAGTACCCTCGCGCGGCACGAATCCAGGTCTGCAGTGCGGCATGTGCGATACTGGCGTGAACCCGGCCTCCTCGAGCAGCTCGCGCGCGATTATCCTCATCGAGTAATCTTTCTCGAATTCTGGCAGCGGGGTGTGCCCGAAAAAATCGACGAACTCCTGTTCGGGAACGGCCACGATTTCGGAAAGCGGCAAACGGATTATGAGCTCCTCTGAACCGGATTTATTCAATTTTCCCACCGAATATTTTCTGCCGAAACTGCTTTATATACTTTATCAGCGAAATCACTTCGATACTCATGAGCGTTAAAATCGAGGAGAAATTCCCGAACATTTTTGTCATAGACGGCAAGCTGGCTACTGTGAATCTCGCGCCGGGCAAGCGAGTTTACGGGGAGAAACTTGTCAACGTCAAAGGCACGGAATACCGTTTGTGGGACCCTTTCCGAAGCAAGCTCGCGGCAGCGATTCTCAAGGGCCTAACCGAGGTTCCAATCGAACCCGGCTCTATAGTATTATATCTAGGCGCTTCAACCGGCACCACCCCTTCACACGTGAGTGACATCATCGGTTCCGAGGGTACAGTATTTTGCATAGAGTTCGCCCCGCGCTCGATGCGCGATTTAGTGGCTGTTTGCGAATCTAGGGAGAACATGGTCCCGATACTCGCGGATGCTAGAAAGCCGGAGCAATACGCGGAAGCAGGAAATGTCGATGCCATCTACATGGATGTCGCGCAGCCTGATCAGTCGAAAATCATGATAGACAACGGCGCGAAATTCCTCGAGACAGGAGGCGCTGCCATGATAGCGATAAAGTCGCAGAGCATAGATGTCACTCTTCCTCCAGAGAAAGTGTACGAACGAGTTATTTCCGAACTAGAGCCGCATTTCGAAATCCTCCAAAAACTGGTTCTCGACCCTTTTGATAAGGACCATATGTTTCTTCTTCTGAGAAAGAAGTAAGCGCGAAATTCCAACAACCCTGCGGTTCGCCAATTCTTATCCCGTTTCAAAGAAGGTTAGCTTTTTATAGCGCACATTCGGAAAGTGAATGGGTTTCTTTATGGACATTCTAGGCATTGATATAGCCTCCATCATCGGTTACATCGTGCTCGGAGCGCTTTTCCTCGCCTTCTCAGCTTCCGTGATAGGCGTTTCGACCGTGATTCTCTGGCGCAGGAACAAGATATTCATCCCGCACATCACCCTTCTTCTAGTGTCTGGGCTTGAGCTTCCGATAAAGGAAATCATGGGTTTCTTCAAGATGGAGGAGACGGACAGCATCGACAACATGATAACTGCCCTTCGCAACATGAAAAACGACCGCGCGTTCACCGCGACACCTTACAACCGCCGCGCTCTTTTCATTCCCCAATGCCTTCGTTCGCCGAACTGCCCTGCCCGCCTTTCGGGCGAAGGGCTTCAGTGCATAAACTGCGGCCAGTGCGGGCTCGGAGTCCTTAAGCAGGAGGCGCAGAAGATGGGCTACATGTTCTTCATTTCTCCAGGTTCGAGTCTAGTGAAACGCATGGTTAAAAAATACCGGCCAGCTGCCGTGATTGGCATAGGCTGCGCTGTCGAAGTTAAGGAAGGGACTGCGATGATGGACGCGCGAGGCATCCCTGTCCAGGCGGTTTCTCTCTCCCGCGACGGCTGCGTCGATACCAGGGTTAACATCGCAGATGTTCTCATTTGCATGCGCAAAGGCCCGCTTTCGCAAGTGGACGACCCGGAACTTCCGAACAAGATAAAGGAGATTTCGCAGAAGTGGAACGACGCGCAGAAAGTCAACGAAGATATCCGAAAAACAGCGCGCGAGCAATACCTTTCTGTAGAAAAATCAGAGCTCAAGATTGTCTAGCGCCTATGTCTCGACTGCCTTCTCTCCGGCTGTGTCCTCGCGTGCGCGAGGTACGGGTATTTCTCGTTTATCTCGGGCTTATGCTTTATCAGCACCTTATGTATCCCGCTTCCGTACTGTATCGCTTTCTTCGGGCGCTCGCATATGAATTCCGGCAAACCGAGCTCTCTCGCGACAACGCGCAGAAGGATTTTCTTTCCCCTGTCTTTTCTTGAAATCCTCTCCTCCAGCGGTATCGCGAGCACATAATCCGTCAGTTCCTTGTCAAGGAACGGGTATAAGGTATCTACTTCGAAATTTTTCGCCATCGCCTCATTTCGCGAGAGCTCCCTTTGCTGTATGTTCGCTATCTCCTCTCTGAGTATGTGGCTGAGGTTCTTCCCCTCATCGAGGTATTCGTAATACCGTTCGTAGCCGACGAAAAGCTCCTCCGCCCCCTGTCCGCTTAGCATCGTCCTTAACCCTCTCATCGCGGATAGGTTCGCGCACTCATAAACCGGGATCGCGAGCTCGATTCTTAGCAGGTCTTCCCGGAAAAGCTTGTAGCATTTCCCGTACTTATCGAGTATATTCTCCTCAGTGAGCTTCTCGACTATGTGCGGAAGGCCGGACCACTCGGCGAACTTCTTCGAGAATTCAACATCCTGCGCCCCGTCAGTTCCTAATGTAATTAGTTCGACTTTCGTTTTCTTGCTCGCGACATACGCGATGACTGAGCTGTCGAGGCCCCCAGAGCATGGGACTGCCAGGCGTTCGGCCCCTGCGCACGCTCGCTCTATCGCCTTGACGACAAGTTCGGTGAGTTTCTGCATGTTGTAATCCGCTCACAAGCAGGATAATCGCGCTTCTTTTTCTTTTGTTATGATTCCACAACGTTCTTTTTTGTCGAGTTTTTTCTTACAAGAAAAAAAATGGAAAACGGGCTCGGCGAGATTTGAACTCGCGGCCTACACCTATCTCCGAACGCCTCGATAGCGGGCAAAGCCCGTTTCGCAAGCGTTCTTTTTGGGTCAAGCCTTTTTCTCGAAAGAAAAAGGATTGAATAGGAGAGTGCCGCTCTATCCAAGCTGAGCTTCCCGGGAAATATAGTTTCTCATACGGGCCCGTGTTGGATTTTCCAGCGCTTCCATTTCTTTTCTATATTATTGATACGGGCATATTTAAAAAGATTCGAGCGTTTCTCTTTCCGGTGATACTATAGCATTTGAATGGTTGGGCATGGTCGGGCTCGTCTGCATACTCGCGGGATGGATTCCCGAGACGCTCGAAACTATAAAAAACAGGAGATGCGCGCTGAATTCCAATTTTGCTCTCCTCTATTTCCTCGGAAGCGGCTCTCTTGCGGTTTACAGCTTCCTTACTAATGATTACATCTTCATAGTGCTCAATGCAGCTTCGACGCTAATGGCGCTGATAAATCTCTATTTCTGCCATTTCGGGACTGGCAAGAAGAGCAAATGAAACTAGGGCAGGTGAAATTATGGTAGCTGCGAAATGCACTGAATGCGGGGCTGCGCTCGAAGTCTCTGCCGAAGTTGGCGCTACGGTAACGTGCGAAAGCTGCGGGATAAAACTTCGCGTCATCGAGATAAACCAGGAGGCAGGAAAAGCCTATCTCGAGGTCGTCGAAGACGAGGGCGAAGAGGGTTTTGAAGAAGAGGACCGCTAGCTCGCCAGCCCATATCTTTCATGGCGCAATCGTGAGTTTATGCCTAAAGACAAAAATCCCGCGAAGCATCCGAAAATTCGGATGCGCGAAGTCGGCTGGAACCAAATTGAGCAGCTATGCGAAGAGCTAGCGGGCAAGATACGCGAATCAGGCTTCAAGCCCCACGTAATCGTCGGCATCGCGCGAGGCGGCTGGATTCCTGCGAGGCTTCTATCCGATAGGCTTCTGATAGCGAATCTCGCGAGCATGCGCACCGAATTCTATGAGGATGTCGGAAAGACAAAAAAGGAGCCGGAGATAACGCAGTGCGTCTCTGCCGATGTGAAAGGAAAATCCGTGCTTTTAGTGGATGATGTATCGGATACGGGTCTGAGCCTCCTTACTGCGAAAAAGCACCTCGAAGGCGCTGGCGCGCGCGAGATAAAAATCGCGACGCTTCATTACAAGCCGCTTTCTAAAGTGAAGCCGGACTTCTATGCCCAGGAGACCACGGATTGGCTTGTGTATGCGTGGGAGAAGAACGAAACATATTCGAAAAGGTTGAAGCAGGGCGAAACTGCGGCAACTGCCTCCTGTTGAGTATCGCCGCAGGAATGAAAAGCGGCGTGTCTCTGCTTTTTTACAGCCCGCCTCGCTTGTGCTTCTTGTAAAGGATGTACGCCCCTACGCCGATTCCTGCGAGCACAACGAGCCCAACTACTGCTGCGCCTGCAATCAGAATTAGCATAACACTACTGCCATTCACGTTGACTGTCCGAATCACTCGGTTGGCTTGGTTGCCCGAAGAATCGGTCACATCGTATGTGATGTTGTAAGCTCCAACGACGCTGGAATTCACCGGGTTTCTGACAACTATTCTAGATGTTATGTCGCCCTCGTAGTTATCGCTAGCTTTCGCGCCCTCGTCAACGTAAACTGCGCCCGACTCGATATTGATTGTTGAATTGCCTATAAGCGTTATGACTGGCCTTGTGGTGTCGACGACACGGACGGTCCGTGCCATCTGCTGCGCTTTTTTGCCTGAAGAATCAGCCACATCATAGGTCACGGTGTATGTCCCGACGACATTCGGGCTGACTTGATTGTTAACGACTATCTTCGAAGTTATGTCTCCATCGTAATTGTCTGTTGCGCTCGCGCCAGAGTCGCTGTAGCTTCCGCCAGCTTCAACAGACACATCGGAGTTGCCTATTAGTGTTATAACGGGCTTTGCCACCGCGATTCCTGAAATCGGATTCGAAATAAGGTAAGCCGCATTTCCTGCATCGTCAATAGATCTGTAGCAGATTCTCTTTCCATTGTCCGATTCCGAACTGAATGTGGTGCTTGAATAGGAAACGAACGAAAGCGAATTGTCGCAGGCTGTGCCGGTTGTTATGCTCATCGTCAGAGTGCCTTTCGATGCAGAGGCACCCAGTGTTTTTGATTGCGCAAGCGCATTGCCCGGATTGCTGACGCTTATCGCAGGCGCGGTGGTGCTCCAATAAAGCGTGAAGCTGTCATAGGCGTTGTTTCCCGCGTTGTCGGTGACGTTCACCCCTATAACATATGTGCCGTCCGTATCTGCGCTAATCGTCGTGTCTTTGGAATCCCTGCTCCCGAAAGTCACTGTCCCGGGACCGGATGTTTTCGACCAGAAATAGGTTGCGATGCCGCTTTCCGAGTCGGATGCTGCAGCCCCCTGGGCGAATTGTGCGTTCGTTGTCTTGTCCGAACCCGCGTCAACTGCCGGCGCTGCTGTGTCGAGCTTGGTGATTTGCGAGGACACGGTGTAGTTCCTGTTGCCTGCAGAATCACTCGTCCTAAAGCAGATGTATTTGTTCAGGTATTTTGATTCGTCGTCCGCGTACATTGCAGCTCCGGTTGTGCCGTTGCTGTCAATTTCGCTGTCTTGAGTTGTGTTGCAGGCCGAGTCTGATCTCGCAACCCACTTCGTCACGCCTATGCCAGAAACCGAGTCTGTAACTGTCGCTGAAATAGTGTCGTTATTCGTCCAACTGAGGGACGCATCATCGCTTATCGAAATCGAAGGGTTGGAGAAGTCAATCTTTACCGTGCTCGAGGATGTATCTCCCCGCGTGCCGTTACTACTGTTGCTTGCGTATCGCATATAGCTGATCCCTTCAGCCGAGATGTTTATCGAGCCGTTGTAAACAGTC
>Ga0182027_10009057_pt1 | contig 14376 bp, 14 predicted proteins | sample 712E1DmetaG_FD_121300 | JGI IMG/M metagenome (GOLD analysis project Ga0182027, IMG submission 121300) | Permafrost microbial communities from Stordalen Mire, Sweden - 712E1D metaG (Illumina Assembly) | ecosystem: Environmental > Terrestrial > Soil > Wetlands > Permafrost | place: Sweden...
GAATATTCGTTTTATCCAGATAACCTGTATATGGAGCGGTTTGAATAATGGCTTTTGGATACTCCGGATAATGTCCTTAACGTTTATTGCGCGCGGTAATTCTAACAGATCCATAAAGTTGTCCAGGCTCGATTAGTCTTCTGTCACATGTCACTAACCCTCACTACAGTACGATCAAATGGTTAAACCAGCCACTGCTCGCGTGAAATGATTTTCCAGAACGCTCCAAGCCGGTGATCGAACACCTAGAATTTCGCTTGCCATATTACAAAATCTCGGTGAACACTTCAGGCTTCTGTTCTGCAATCCGTAACAGGGCTTCGGCAGGGCCGCTTGGTTTTCGACGCCCCTGTTCCCAATCCTGAACAGTACGCAGACTTACTCCCATCAAACCAGCAAAGGCCGCCTGAGATAGTTTAAGTTTGGCCCGTATAACTTGCGGTGGGTCAGGTTCTTTCAAGGTATGGGTACGCAAAGTAATCTTCCCTGCTTTACGGGCTTTGATGTCATGAATACCTTCGAGTATTTCTAAACCAATATCACGTTTAGTCATTTACTATCTCCTTACTAATCTGACGCAGGATATGAGCGGGTATATTTTCCATTTCGCTCTTGCTGTAAATTGTTAGCAACCAAATCTCGTCGTCCTGCTTTTTGAAGTAATAAATCACACGCACTCCGCCACTCTTGCCTTTTCCCGAGACACCCCAGCGAAGTTTTCTGACGCCGCCAGAACCAGGAACAATCTTCCCAAATTCTGGATATTTGAGCAAGTAACCCTGTAATCCTAAATACTCATCATCGGGTAGATAATCGTAAACATGCTTGGTAAAGGCAGTGGCTTCGGTGAACTCCAAAAATCAATTATACGGCAATGCCGTATAATTGACAATCCTGTATTCCGTCGTTTTCATGTAAAACACATCACCTAAACCCCCACCATATCATCGAGGGCCTCCGCTGCCCGCTCCTTCTCTCTGGCTTTCGGCCTGCCGTACTTCATGGCAGTCGCAACAGAGTGGCCGGACATCTCCGCCCGCACTCCCGTGCTCACACCGGCCTGGCGCATCATCTACGCATACGTGCGTCTAAGAACATGTGGAGTGACCGCCACCGGCGGATCGAGCCGGTCCAGACCCTCCCGCTTGCCCGCTCCGACGACCATCCTGCATCGAATTGATCCTCGAAAAAATATGAATCGTTGGTACTCGGTGCATCTCCAATCGACACTCTTAGACCATTGGTCTGTAGTGTGTGCCTGGGGCAGCCTGCGAAGTAACTTTCAACAGCAGCGGGCAATCCCTTGCATTAGTGAGGTGCACGCAAATCAGAAAGCCCAACAAATCATCGAACGCAGGTCGAAACGAGGTACAAGCTTAATGTCACGATAAGTTAAATCGCCCTGAGAAATCTCTATAAAGGGGTATAATTATTATACGATCATGACTATCGATAAGGAAAGGTAAAACATGGATACAGTGACGATCTCATCAAAATATCAAATGGTAATTCCGCGCGCCATCCGTGAAAAGTGGAATATCAAACCCGGACAGAAAGTACGCTTGATTGTCTATGGTAATCACCTGGAAGTGGTGCCAGTGCGAAATATCCGGGAAGCACGCGGTTTTCTAAAAGGGATGAGTAGCGACATTGAGCGCGAAGAAGAGGACCGCGTATGAATGTAATCGACTCATCCGGCTGGCTGGAATATTTCATTGGCGGTAAGAACGCAAATTTCTTTGCACCTGTGATTGAGGATACCGCCAGTGTGATCGTGCCAACGATCAGTATTTTTGAAGTATTCAAGCGAACACTTATTGATAAAACCAGGGACGATGCGCTTGAAGCCGTTGCCATGATGTACTCTGGCAAGATCGTTGATCTGGATCGGGAAATTGCACTTATTGCTGCCGAACTTTCTTTCGAGTTAAAACTGCCGATGGCAGATAGCATCATCCTGGCCACTGCCCGCGCCAATGCTGCCATCCTTTGGACGCAGGATGTGCATTTTAAAGGGCTTGCAGGAGTCAAATATATTAAGAAACCCTGAAGGTTGTAGATACCTTTGGGGGTTCCTGACAACTGATCCGGAATAGTGTTTTGCTGCTCAGCCGAGCAATTCCCTTTATGGCACTGTATAGTCGCTTTTGATGTCTGGAAAAACAGTTTTGGTCTCGGTGCGGCCGAAAAAGCGGCTGAATCTGCCACAAAGGGTTTCAAATTGAGAATTGCTAAACAACAACCAGACTATTTTTGGTCTACCAAAAACCAAAAAACTGTTACTATCCTGCTTTTGGTTCGTGGCGTGGATGCAAAATCGTCGCGCTTGCCTATGAACAAACCCTGCGCTCTGAATGGGACTCCCGCCCGTGAATGCAGGTATTGATACCAATATTGTCATCGACGCACTCAGTGGCATTCAGGGCGCTAACATTGAATTTAGCCACATCGAATCAGGCAGCATTTTTGGAATTGGAAAATGTTTATTCTTCTCGAAGAACAACCGCGGAGTTCCCCCAAGGGCAAATGTTACTTGCCTTATGCAGGGCGAAAGGCATCAAACGCCCTCATCTGGGAATGTGAGTTTCCTACCTTGCAGGCAGTTCAGGATGCATTGAATTTGCTTCATCGCGACCCCCGCCATGCCACATTGTTTTAGCTACAGGTGAAATTGTTTGTAGAATCATATGTCGAGATTTACCAGACCTTTGATGGTAAAAAGAAGTTATTTCTGGCCTATGAATGGCTCCATTTGATAATCCTGCAGAACCCGGTCTATGTGATCCAGCAGGATTGTTTCAGCATTGTTCTCGATTTTGCAGTCCCGAATACGCGACAGTTGTTCGGGTGCATACTGGCTGAGCAGGGCCAGCGGCAGCGGGCGGGAAGAGAGATTGGCAAGCAACTTGGTTAACGCTGCCCGGACTTGTACATCCGGCCAATAGTAGCGTGAGCGATCACTCAGGCTGTATTTGCGGCCGAAAGCCTGTTCCTGCGCTGACCCGTGATAATACTTCTGCCAGTGGCGCGGATCGCGCAGCATGGCCTCATCAAGTGCAACTATCAGGCCGGAGCGTTCAGACGCAGGAAACAGTTCGTCCTCCATCCAGGCCAGTGCAAAGATCGCCTCACGCATGGCAAAGGTCAAGGCCGGTCCCACTTTCAAGATGGCGAAATGATCCCGGATCAGCCGGCGCAGGTTCGCGCCTGTCTGATAATCGGTCGAGTGGGCTTCAAAGACCATCCCCGGCTGAGTCTCGATAAAACGGACCAGGCCGGCTGCGGCCTCGGGCTGATAATCCAATACGAAATCATCGCCGAACTCCACCCCTGGCTGCACAACCACCGCCTGTACCCTTTCCCAGGCCCGGCCAAGCTTCTGGTGCAGGAAAGCCGCCCGTGTTACCTCGATCGTGTGACCGACATCTTCGGCGGCAGTAACTTGCAGGCGGTCTTCGTGGGTTTGCGCTCCGCCGGGAATGGGTACCTCGCTGCCAATTACATAGTGGGGGGAAGGTGCGGCGCCCAGGCTGGCATGAGCCTGCTCGGCGGCCTCTGCCAGGCTGGCAGCGCGCCGGGCGGAAAGTTCCACATCCAACGGAAGCGCAGGATCATCATCTCCGAGCTTCATACTGGCATCCAGGTGGATTTTAACGTAGCCTGCCCGGACGTAGGCATGCACCAGTTCGAGGGATTTTTGCATGGCGATTCCCGCCGGCTCAGCCTGCCAGACCGATGGGCCAAGGTGGTCGCCTCCAAGCAGAGTCTTCTCCTGCGCCAAGCCAACCTGATCTGCCAGATTGCGTACATAGACTGCAAAATCTGCCGGGGTCATGCCGGTGTAACCACCAAACTGGTTGACCTGGTTGCAGGTGGATTCCACCAGGAGCACGGTACCAGCCCGGACCGCGCGCTGCATGGCAGCCTTCAGCACGAACGGGTGGCTGGAACATATCGAAGCCAGCCCGCGCGGTTCGCCTTGTTTCTGGCCGCGCACGATCTCATCCAGGAATTCAATCGACATACTGTTGCGCTTCCTCCAGGGTTGCCTGGATGGTGGTGCCTCCGGCCTTGCGCGTCGATAGCGAACCGCATGCTGCCCCAAGCTTCAAGGCGCGCTCAAGACTCCAGTTGTGCAGAAAACCGTATAGAAAGCCGCCATCAAAAGAATCACCGGCCCCGGTGGTATCCACGACGTTTACTTTCAGAGCGGGGCAGCTGGCTGTTTCTGCTTCCTGCCCGGCAATTGCTCCACGCGGCCCCAGTTTGATCGCTACCCGGGAACACCTTTTGGCCAGCCGGGTGAGCGCCTGTTTTTCATTTACCGATCCGGTCATGGCCAGGGCCTCGTTTTCGTTGGGCAGGAACACATCTACGAATGGAAGAAGTTCATCGAAGCCCATCCACCTGCCAGATGGATCCCAGTTGGGATCGAGCGAAGTGCTCAGGCCGAGGGAGTGTGCACGGCGGAAAAGATCTGGTAAACCTGGTTGCAGAGCAGTCTGCAGGAAGTAGCTGGCTACATGGATGTGGCGGGAACAGGCGAGCAATTCGTCCTTCACCTGGTCAGCGCGCAGGCGATCCATGCTGCCGACATGCGTCAGAATGGCACGGTCGCTGGCCGTGCTGAGGATTACCGACATACCGGTGGCGACAGAGGAGTCGATAATCACCGGGGCCACATCCACCTGGCGGCGGGTCATTTCATCCAGCATGAAATGACCGAAGAGGTCATCACCACAGACGCCAATAAAGCCCACCTTGAGCCCCAGGCGGGCAGCTCCACAGGCAAAAATAGCGGATGAGGATCCAATCGAGAAGCTGGCGGAATCGACCAGTTTCTCGGCCTGGCCGAACGCCGGCATGACATCGCCAGTCAGCACCAGGTCGGGATTGATTTCTCCGGCTACCAGGATATCATAGAGTTTCATGATCGGTTTTCACTTGGTAATGCAAGTTCAGTATTTTTTATACCAACCAAAAGGAGCCTCGGCGGAGTAAAAGCTTTGAATCGGCCTGGCATTCCGGCTGCATAGTTCGTTAAGCTGGGTGAGACGCTCACGAGCACTGGCATGAAGGAAGGCGCTGCGCTCGGAGCCTTTCAACCCAACCGCTTGCTGCCAGACGGCCCTTCCCACGGCAATTCCGGCGGCTCCCGCCTGACAGGCCACCAGCACCTGGCGCAGAAAGGATGCGTAATCCACCGCCGCCGAGAGCAAGATCCAGGGGACCGGACTGGCCGAAGAGATCTCTGCCCAGGCGTCCGCCCAGGATTTTTCATCCTCTCCACTGTGCACATCCAGGGGGAACTCACTCTTAAGGATGTCCACGCCCGGAACGACCAGGCGGCGGGCGGTCTCTGTTACCACATAGCGCTTTTCTGCTGAGCTGAGACTGGTTCCTTCCTCGAGCGAATAGGAAAGCGGTTCAAGCATAAGGCCCAGATCAAAGCGGCTGCATTCCTCGCTGATAAGGCGGACGAAATCCTCGATCTCTGCTGCGGTCGGCGATTGGGGGTGGTAGTAGACCAGCAACTTGACCATGCTGGCGCCCATCCGTTTGGCTTTCTGCACGCTCCAATCGGGCAGCACCTGGCTTTGACGGGCGGTCGGTATGCCGTTGTAGCCGGTGGATTCAAGGGCCACCACCAGCCCGACCTGACCGGGAAGACAGCCTGTGGCGATCGCCTGCGCCGCCGAAACTTCCGGGTCGAGCAGCACGGCGGTGGCGAATTTGGCCAGGTTGGAAATCACATCCAGCTTAAAGCTGGAAAGCTCGCCATCTGTCACCCGGCTCGGATCCTGTGGGGAAAGCGCCCGGCGTAAATTCTGTCTGTGGTCAAGCGCCAGGCAGGTAAAGGTGCCTTGCGGCGAAGTGCACTGCTGCAGGCCGCGTAGCTTGCCGATGGAGATGGTTTTCATGAATAAGTTCACTCACCGAGGATATGGGTCATTCCCTGCGAATAGTAGCGCTCGCGCCAGGCGGGCTGGTTCGGATTTTGGCCGCGCGCCCGTGCTACCTGGTAGGCCAGCAACGCCAGGGGCGGGACAAGCGAGAGTGATGCAAAGGCTTGATAAAGCGGGGCTTGGACAGGGATATGGAAGTCACCTGCCACAGGCTGCGGCCCCACATCCAGGATACGTGCACCCCACTCACGTGCCAAGCGGGATGTGACCATGGTTGAAGCATCGCTCGGGTCACCGGTATACAGGGCTGCGCAGAAGGTTTTTTCAGAGACGACCGTAGCCGGGCCGGAAGCCATTTCCCAGGTCTCGCTGCCCTCGGCATGCAGCAGGGCCATCTCTTTCATCTTCAAAGCGCCTTCGAGTGAGGACGCAAAGGCATTTCCCGCGCCGAAATAGAAAGCATGATCGAATTTTGCCAATACCGGTACCAGATCCGACAATATCTTTTTGACCTGTACCAGGGCTTGTCCGCAGCGCTCAGCCGAGGCAGCCAGGTCATCGTAATAAGCCGGAGCGGCAGAGAATATTTCCAGCAACAGCAAGTGTAGAGCGGTCAGGGTGCTGGCATAGGTTTTGGTCATAACCGGGACGTGGCTCGGACCGCCAGCACTGACAAGCAGATGATCGGCCAGTTTTGAGATCGAGGAACCCGGCACGTGCGTGATGCCTACCAGGGTGCATTTTCCGTGCAATTGTTCGAAGGCCGCAATCACGTCGCGGAATTCCCCTGAAGCCGACATCCCCACTACTACATCCCCGGCGCCAATGGCTGGCATGAAGTAACGGAACTCGCCGGCCGGGACCGCCAGGACGAAAGGATCTCCTTCTCCAGCCAGCATGCGGGCGGTATAGGTGGCTGCCATGCTGGTGTAAAGGGATGTACCGTTTCCGATGATAAAGATTCGACGCGCCTTGCCTATCCGGATCGCCCGGGCAGCTGCTTGTGCGGACGGGCGGGTTTCGGTCAGCGTGGCCTGGATAGTGGCCGGGATATCGTCAATTTCTTGCGGGATGAGTTCTTCGATTGGCATGATATGCTCCTTGGAATAAATTGTAATTAACACAGGCGTTATTGTACTGGTGGAAAATTCGCCCGGTTTCTAAACGAAATCCTGGCGATGTTTTTTCCAGGTCTCAATGAACTTATGCGTGTTCTTCCAGGCGTTGGGCGTGTCATCGCGCACATTGTCAACCGGGGAGAGAATAAAACCACCGCCCGATCCCAGGATGCGCAGGGCATCCAGCACTGCGGCTTCGGTCTCCGCTTCAGTGCCCTGTTCAACGGTCAGTGGACCACTTACACCTCCCCACAGGCATTTGTTTTTGGCTTTGAATTTCTCTTTGACCTTCTGCAGGTCGGTGCCCTTGCCTTCCCGTGGATCAAGCCCGATCAGGATGTCGATGCCCGTATCCAGAATATCATCGATCACCGGCATGAAGGCGCTGGTGATGATATAGGCATATTTCCTCCCGGCCTGATGAACCAATTCGGCCTCTTTTTTAAGGGTCGGGGCAATGATCGTGCGATAGGCTTTCGGCGTCCAGAACTCGGTCGTCTCATACCAACCCCGCCGGATAATAATATCCGCCGCGGTAACATCCAGGTAGATCTCGATCTGTTTCATATTCCAGGCGTGAATAATGGCAGCATATTCCTTGATCAGATCAGGCTGGAGGATCGAAAGCTCCATGATCTTTTCAAAACCGGAAAGCCAGGCCATGGCGTCGCAGCCCATCACACCCGGATCGACCTGCAGGGAGGAATCGGTGTTGCCCTTCCAACCGCCGGCCTGGACAAGGTGATACTGGTCGGCGATCTTTTGGGCTGCCCGGGCCTCATCTCTCAACTTTTCAATATCACTATCCTTGAAGGGGCCGAAAATATAGGGTAGCTTTTCAAGATCCTGTTCCGGTTTCACCAGGAACTCCTCGGCGCGCGGCACCAGCCAATCCTTGAAGATCGGGAAATCCCCTTCCGTTGGCCAGCCTTCCCATTGCCGGATGCGGCTGGTCAGGGGGCCCTTGGGAGTATCGATCCGACGGCAGAAATACCGGGCAGCTCCGGTTTCCTCGATCCATTCTGTATATTTGGCATCCGGGTGCAGCGTGCCGGTCAGGTGCATGGTATGGTTGAGATGGCCCACATGGACGTGCGGATCAAGGCCCAGTTCAACTTCCCGGGTGATGTATTCCATTTCGGATTTGCAGGTATCGTAGAGGTTATAAAATAGCATGAAGGAGCACGGTATGTAGTCAACCGGCTTGTTTTCAACGGCGGAAAGGAAACGCTCGCGTGAGTTCATAACGGGATTCTCCATGGGATTATTTGACGGCCCCGGCAACCAGGCCCTCCACGAAAAGCCGCTGCCCAAAAAGGTAGAGCAGCACCATCGGGATGGTGGCGATCAGGCTGCCAGCCATGATAAGCGGCTCGTTGTTGGTGAAATGGCCCTTGAAGAGGGTCAGCCCCGGCATGAGCGTCTTGACGCTCTCGTCCTGCAGGAAGACCAGGGCGACGAAAAGCTCGTTCCAGACAAAAAGGGCGTTGACCACGATCAAGGTCACCAGGGCCGGGGTCGAAAGCGGCATGGTGATGCGGAGAAAGATGTCCAGGTTCGTGCAGCCGTCGATGGCCGCCGCGTCGAACAGCTCGCCAGGCAGGCTGCGGAAGAAGCTGACCAGCAAATACACCGAGAAGGGAATCAGCAGCCCGCTGTAGATGATGATCACCGAGGGCAGGGTGTTGATCAGGCCGATGTTGACCATGAGCACGAACAGGGGCAGGATCAGGACTGCCGGCGGGATGACCATCAGGCCGATCATCGAATTGTAGAAGAAGGAACGCCCAGCAAAGTGGAAGCGTGTCAGGGCGAAGGCTGCCAGGGCTGAAACGATTGTGGAGGCCACCAGGCTGGCGATGGTAACGATCAGGCTGTTGCCAAACCAGAGTGGGATGTTACCCTTGTTCATGGCATCGATCATGTTCTGGAAGGTGAATGGGATCGGCAGTCCGAACTGATCGTGCAGCCAGCCCTGGCGGGTCTTGAAAGCGGTCACAGTCATGTAGTAGACCGGGTAGAGCGCCACCACGCTGAAGAAGATAAGGATGATGTGCTTGGGAATGGAGGACAGGAAGGACCATAACCGGGTAGAAGGATTGCCGGGTTTCATTCAGCCTCCTCCAGAGATCTGCCGCGCACGCGGAACTGCAGGACAATGAGGACCGAGGTAATCAGCAGCAGGAAAACCGCCAGGGCGGAAGCAATGCCCGGGGAGCGGAAGGCAAAGGCGTGTTCCCAGATGTAGAACTCCATGACGGTGGAGGCAAAGCCCGGCCCGCCACCGGTCATGGTAAAGACATAGGAGAAGACCCATGAAAGCATGGTGATCAGTTCGACCACAACGAAGAACTCGATCACGGCCGACATCTGCGGCAGGGTGACGTAGAGGTGCTTCTGCCACCAGTTAGCGCCATCGATGGCAGCAGCCTCGAGGGTCTCCTTATCCAAGGACATCAGGCGCGCCAGGAAGAGCACCACGCCGAAGCCCATTTCACGATAGATGATCACCAGGCTGATGGAAGGGATGACCCAGGTGGCGCTCCCCAGCCAGTCGATGGTCAGAAAGCCCAGCCCGAAGTCGCGCAGCAGGGTGTTCAGGATGCCGTTCAGGCCCAGCAGGTAGACAAAGGTCTGCCCGACGACCGGGATGGCCAGGATATAGGGCAGGAAGATGATGCCACGGTATAGAATACGCCCGCGGGTGTTCTCGAACAGGAGGATGGCGACCATAAGCGCCAGGACGGTCATGAACGGAACGCTGATGAGCAGCTTGCCGTTGTTGCCCAGTGCTTCCAGGAAGACCGGGTCCTGGACCACCAGCTTGTAGTTGGTCAGCCCGATGGTTTTGATCCCGCTGGCGGTATTCTGCAGCAGGCTGGTGTGGAAGATCTCGATGATCGGGTAGACAAAAACAATGATAATGAATAGCGTTGCCGGTGCCAGGTACAGGTATGGCTCCAACTTGTTTTTTCTGCGATTCTTGGGTACCGCGGGTTGTTTCGGCATAAAGCACCAGTTCTCCGGGTATTGGGCTCTCCCGGGATTGCTCCCGGGAGAGCTGTGAACGATCTAAATCTGGCTACTTCCAGTTCTGCCAGTTGGTCAGCTCATCCGGATGCTGATTGCGCCAGGTCGAAGCGGCGCGCTCCCACAGGTTGGCTACATCAGTAGGCGAGCCACTCTGCGCGAAGATCGTCTGGCCAGCAGCCAGGTCGGCATTGGTGTCGACCTCGCCTGGCAAGTAGTTCTCGAGCCAGACCTGCGGCCCGGTCGTTTCCCAGGTCATCATCTGCTGCATGACCGGGTCGGTCACCACGCTGCGGTTAAAGCGCGCATCGGCTGCAATGACGCCAGTGTGCTTGTACCAGGAGGCCAGGCGGTCGGGAGTATGCATGAAGACCAGAAAGTCCGCAGCCGCCTGCGGATTCTTGCTCCACTTGGTGATGAAGAAGGTCGTCGACTGGGTGGCATTGCCGGCGGTGGCCAGCTTGCCGCTGCCGAGCAGCGGGGTTTGCATCACGCCGACGTTGCCGCTGCCGAGGTCGGTGATGGCCTGTTTGACCATGCCGTCCGTGCCGAAGGACATGGCGCCCTTGCCCTGGCCGAAGGCCTGGGAGGAGGTGCTGAGGTCCAGCGACATGATATCCTGATTGAAGTAGCCCTTCTTGACCATGTCGTCCAGCGACTGGTACCAGCCGGTGTAATGTGGGTCGGTAAAAGACTTTTTGCCGATCACGGCCTGGCGCAGGTCGTCGGTGGAATCGAGCGTCTGGATGCCGACATTGGAGAAGAACCAGGCGCCGCCGTAGCCGTCCTTGTCGCCCTCGACCCACGGGGTGATGCCGGCGGCCTTAAAAGTTGCGCAGGCAGCCATGAACTGGTCCCAGGTCCAGCGGCCGTTGGCGGGCGGGGTGACGCCGGCTTTGGCAAACAGGGTTTTATTGTACATGACATCGATGCCAATCAGGTACATCGGCATGCCCCACAGCTTGCCCTGGTACATATTCTCGTTGGTGTTCAGCCAGTTGGAAATCTCGCTGGAGGGGACATAGTCGCTGATCGGGGCCACTGCATTCTGCCAGACGAAACCAAGCAACGGGCCGGTGGCCCATTGGGAGGCCATGTCCGGGCCGCTCTTGGCGGTTACCGCTGACTGGAAGGCGCTGATCAGGGTGTCCGTGGATTGCGGCACGATATTGATCGTGACATTGGGATGAATTTTCTCATAGGCGGCAACTGTTTCGGTCATCCAGGCATCTGCTCCGGGAGCGTCCGATTCAGCCCACCACCAGAAGGTCAGATTGACTTTTGCGTTTGCCACAGGGGTATTTTGTGAAGTGGTACCGCAGGCAACCAGTGTCATGGAAAGGATCACCAGGATGGTGATCACACGCAGGCTAGTTTTCATTTTCAATCACTCCTCATGAAATATGTAGGTTTGGATGGACTTGTACCAGGGTCGAAAGCAGGTATTCTTTGAGTGGATTCACCTCCTGCCGGATTTAACCAGCTGACGCCAGTTTGTAAAAGCGCTGGGGATTCTTTAAAAGGATGGCGTCGATGATCAGTAATGCGTCTTCACGGGTGAAATACCCTGTGATGATCTTTTCCGCCAGAGTTGTTGCAAGGACATGTCGAAAAGCCAACAATGCGCCAAAGCTTTCTTCCGCCGTCCAGGTATCGCAGCCCCAGAAAATCCGGTCGAGGCTGGCCCGTTCGATTAATTCGTGCAGCATGACTGTTGCCGACCGGTTGGAGAGTAGCGGCAGCCAGCTCAGGTCAGGAAAAACATTCGGGTATTTGCTCACCAGCCAGGATATATCCTGCATCCAGGGGTAGCTGCAGTGCAGCAGCACAAAGCGGGTGGCGGGAAAGCTCTGGATGGCAGGCTGCAGGTAAACTGCATTCGTTCGGAGTCCCTGGCCCGTTCCGGTATGGATCTGGATTGGCAGATCCAGATCGGCTGCCATTCGGCAGATCTGGAAGAACAGATAATCCTGGAAGGTTTTGACATCCAGCGGGTCGGCACTCCCATCCTGGAGCGTGGCAATGTTGCCGGGTGAATTCCCCGGCGCATTGGAAGAGAGCTGATGTTCGCCGCCATTCCAAGCCGCCTGCTTTGGTTGGCGGGCAGAGGCGGCTGTCAAGCGGGCAAAGGCCTGCTGGGCCGCCTTATCGGTGACAGGATCGAAATCCAGCCCACGATCATAGGCAATCGGGATTTTTAGCGTCACGCAACCCCCAGCCTGGTGAGCAAGCAGGCTGTCTCGCACCCAGCCGATATACTCGTTCAGGTCCGAGATAAAAGCGCGTGGAGAAAGGCTGTAAGGATTGTTTCCATCGTGGTCTGTCGCGCTGGTTGAATAGCCGAAGAAAAAGGCGTTGACCCGGTAAGCGGGTGCGAAAAACTCCGGCGTGCCATTATCACTGCCGGGATCCCAATAAGCATCCAGCAACATGCGGCGGTAGCCGCACTGCCTGGTCAGGATCTCACGGGAGTGCAGGGGCTTTTGATGGGCAGATTGGATGCGGTCACTCCAGCACTGCCAGTTGGAGACAGTCAGGGGGCTGTTTTCTCCGTATAACTGCTGCAGGCTCTTCAGCAGCCAGACAAAAAATGAATTAAAACGGACTTTTTCCAGAAAAAGTCCGCGTGCTTGGTCGGAACTGTCCCAGGAAATCCCACACCACTTGACATAGCTGTTGCGTAGCAAAGCATCCAGGTTGAACGGCCAAAGCTCTTTATCTGGCAACTGGTGGCAGTGGGTACTGATCTTGGACCGGCTGTCGATAAAGACCGAAAATTCGTTGTAAAGTTCCTGGTGGTTAGGCAGCATGTATACCTCTGGCTTACGCCAGGATAACCTTGATACCTTTGCTGGATAGGCTTTCTACGATATCGGGCGCCAGGTCCCGGTCTGTCACGACCACGTGTACTCTGTCAAGCGGCATCACCAGCGCGGGTGCCACTTTGCCAAACTTGGTATGGTCGGCCAGGATGATTGTTTGCGTGGCAGCGTTGGCGAACGCCCGGTCGGTACTGACCTCAACAATCTGGCTGTGGGTCAACCCATGCTGGAGACTGATCGCCTCAATGCCATAAAAGAGTTTGTCTGCGCGGAATTGAGCCACGCCCCAGTCTGTCAGATGACCGTGCAGGGTTTGCTCACCCGGCCGAACCGCGCCGCCTAGCGCGACCAGGTCAATCCCGGGCTGGTCGACCAGCAGATCCACCACGCGCAGGGCATTGGTGATAACGGTCACGCGCCGGTTACAAGGGAGTAGCCTGGCGAATTCGATGGTGGTTGTTCCTCCGGCAATAAAGATCGTATCCCCGTTTTGGACCAATTCCAATGCCATCCGCCCGATGCGCACTTTTTCTTCGCTGTTTAATAGGGTCCGTAATGCAAAGGGGCGTTCCTCATTGGATGGTGTCGCCAGGGAAACTTTGCCGACTGATATCGAGATGATGTTTTCGTTGGCCAGATCGTGCAGCTCGCGCCGCAAGGTGGAATTGCTGACATCCAACTGCAGCGCCAGTTCATTGATCGGGATCGATTCCCCCTTTTGGAGAACATTCAACAAAGTCGACTTACGTTTGTTGCGCTTGACGGCAGAAGTCAACATGGGCCATTTCCCTTTCAAGAAAAATTATAAGAGGATATGGCAATATTGTCAATTCACCTGATAAATTATATGTTTTTTTTGCAGATTATTCGGCATAATTGGCATATCAACGGAATAGGAATCCTTTTCGGTTCTATTTTCCCCAGTGCATGGCCCGAGCATACTCCTCGGATATCTTGCGCATATCATGGTACAGGTGAGTGATATCGTTGTCACTCCAGGTTTTATCCAGAACGCAGATCGGGATGGCGAGGGTGTCCGGAGCCAGGTTCACCATCATTTCACGGTAACCGGCCAACATCTGCTCGGCATTCTCATTCTGGTCAAACATGGGCTCGATCACCCCCCAACCGGCAAAGACTTGTTTCAGGGCGGAATATTCGTTATGGGTGTAGTGGTGCGAGCAATTCAGATACTTTACCGGATTTTGAAGGCGCACATACATTTCACGGCAGGGATGCGGCCCACAGTTGTGCAGCCCTCCGCTGCCCCAGGGCGCGTAGAGCCGGTCGTGGTATGGGGCGCAAAATTTCTCAAAGATCTTTGGGCCGATCGTGGCGCTGACATCGTCACTGCTGAAGCTGATGTACTTCTGAGGATGCCAGACCGGATCAAAATCGAGCGAACCGAAGCGTTTTAAATCGCCGCCGGCTGCGGTCACCAGGGCCTGCATCATCTCAAGCTGTACATCGGTTAACATGTCGAGCAGGGTATGTACGGCC
>Ga0182027_10009059_pt1 | contig 14374 bp, 15 predicted proteins | sample 712E1DmetaG_FD_121300 | JGI IMG/M metagenome (GOLD analysis project Ga0182027, IMG submission 121300) | Permafrost microbial communities from Stordalen Mire, Sweden - 712E1D metaG (Illumina Assembly) | ecosystem: Environmental > Terrestrial > Soil > Wetlands > Permafrost | place: Sweden...
GACGGTGTTGCGCGGTGACACATACGCGCGATTCGATGTTTAGCGTTTGTGCCAATTCGCGAATGACCGGCGCCATCTTGACGGCTTCAGGGCGAGTGCCAAAGACAGAGAGTATTTTCATAAAATGCAAGGAGCAAAACGCAAAAGTAATTTTTGCTTGTTGTTATTTTCTTACGCCTAATCTCGAAACAGCAAACCCTGCGCTTTGCCATTCTTTAACATTCCAGCCGTTGACGGTATCGATGATTATGCGGGCTTTTGTTTTCGATGCGATATCAGCGGGCTTCAAGTGGATGAATTCGGTGTGACGGACAAGCAGCAGGATTGCGTCCGAATCTTTGAGCGCATCATCGAGGCTGGATGCCATGTGAATACCTTCAAGATTTGCATCCGGCTTGAATGGCTCCCAGGCTTTCACCGGTGCGCCTCCGTCTTGAAGCAGATGCACGACTTCCACGGCCGGGCTTTCGCGCAGATCATCCACATCAGGTTTATAGGCGAGTCCCAACGCCGCTATTCTCTTGCCTTTGAGCGAACCAAGTGCACGCTTCACCAAGCCGACCACATAATGCGGTTGCGCGTCATTGACTTTGCGCGATGTATAAATCAGCGGAGTTAATTCCGGCGCGGACTCGACGAAGAACCAGGGGTCCACGCTAATGCAATGTCCGCCGACGCCGGGGCCGGGACTCAAGATCTTTACGCGCGGATGACGATTGGCCAGCGAGATGGCTTCCCACACATCCACGCCGAATTTATCGGCGAGGCGGGCGAATTCGTTGGCAATGGCGATGTTCACATCGCGGTAAGTGTTTTCCATCAGCTTGACCATTTCGGCGGTGGTCGCATCGGTTTGAATGATTTCACCTTTGACGAAGATGGAATAAAGGTCAGCGCCAGCTTTGGCGGATTCAGAAGTCGCGCCGCCAATGACACGCGCGTTCTCGATCAACTCGCGCAGGATCTGTCCCGGTAAAACGCGTTCGGGGGAATAGGCCAAATAGAAATCGCGTCCCGCTTGAAGTCCGGAACGAGCGAGGATCGGAGCGACGAGTTCCATCGTGGTGCGCGGCGGCGAGGTCGATTCAAGAACGACAAGATTGCCTTTCCGCAAAAACGGAACAATCGCTTCGGTGGCTGATTGCACCGCGCCCATATCTGCCAATTTGTATTGCTGCCCTTTGTATTCCCCGAATTTGTTTTGATGGAATGGCGTGGGCACGGCGATGATGAACGCGTCGGCTTCTTCGGGTTGGGTCGAAACGCTGAAATTGCCCGAGGTCAGCGCGGCTTTGACGGTGTCGCGCAAACCCGGTTCATGAATGTGAATCTCGCCGCGTCGCAAAGTCTCGACGATGTGCGGGTTCACATCCACACCGAGAACTTTGACGCCCTGCGCGGCAAAGGTGGATGCGGTTGGCAGGCCAATATAGCCAAGACCAAGAATACATATTTTTTTGAAGTTCAATGGAGACTCCTGTTATCCCTACCCCAACCTTCTTCCTTTTCTACTTGAAAATGAACGAGGCTCCCTAGATGGCAGGGGGATATAAAAATCGTAACCATTATACACCGCACATAACTTTTCTCTTGGCCATACCCTGCAAACGGATCATCCACAAGATTTGAGTGCAGGCATAGTGTTGTGTGCTTCACTTCTGATTCAGCCTCCCCCAACTGGCGGAGATCAATACTCCCCGAACGATGGATACGGCTGGACATGATTTATAGTAAGATAAGTTCTGATATAAATCACTCAAGGCGGAACGACCGGCTCAACTCCTCAAGTTGAAATTGGCTATGTAGAACGATTGTTGTATAATAGGTTTGACGCTTAGCGTGGATGCCGTATGGATCTCTTGTTAAACCCGAACATTGCTTATATCCTGCTGGTCATGGCAACTTTCCTGGCAATGCTGGCGCTTATCGCGCCCGGCTCATTGATTGCGGAAACCGGCGCCATCCTCTGCGCGGTTCTGGCAGGTTATGGGATCTATCACCTCTCCTTTAATTGGTGGGCGCTGGTATTGCTCTTCTTGAGCATTATACCTTTTGTAATGTCGGCTCGAAGACCGCACCGCGAAGTATGGTTGATTCTTTCAATTCTCGGTTTGATCATTGGCTCCGTGTTTATGTTTCATAATTCAAATGGCCTTCCATTGGTCAATCCTCTGCTCGCATTCCTGACATCTACCTTGCTGGCCCTGTTTGCTTGGATTTCTGCACGCAAGGTGCTTCAGATCTCGCAGAAAAAACCCATACAGGACCTTTCGACTTTGATTGACCAACATGGCTGGGCAAAGACTCCCATTGAAATGGAAGGCTCGGTTCAGGTGGCCGGTGAATTGTGGTCGGCCCGCAGTAAGAATTTGATTCCCCGTGGCAGCATGGTGCATGTGATTGGCCGCGAAGGCTTTGTTCTCATTGTTGAGAATGAAAGTTCATGATAATCCCAATGTAACGGAAGGAGTAGTAAATGCCTACTGACGTAGTTCTTTGTGTTGTTGGCGTAATTGTGATCGTTGTCGTTGTTCTGCTAGTCAACGCTATAAACATCGTGCCTGAGTATCAGCGTCTGGTGGTTTTCCGCCTTGGCCGCGCAATCACCCCGGAGAAAGGTCCCGGTGTTGTCCTGCTGATACCTTTCATTGACATTCCGACTAGATCGGGTGGCTCGCGTGGACGAGTGGATTTGCGCGAGCAAATCCGCGAGGTGCCACATCAGGTGTCTATCACCAAAGATAACGCACCGATCTCGATAGATTTCTTGTGGTACTTCAAGGTTATCGACCCAGTAGCAAGTGTAGTCGCAGTACAGAACTGGGAGTTATCGGCGGGCGGTATGGCAACCACCACTCTGCGTTCTGTGATCGGTGGGATCGCGCTCGATGAGGTTCTTTCACAGCGTGATAACATCAATACTATGCTACGCAGCAAGCTAGATGAGGTAACCGAACGCTGGGGTGTTAAAGTAACCAACGTGGAAATCCGCGAGATCATCCCACCCAAGGAAGTGCAAGAGGCGATGAACCGCCAGATGACCGCCGAGCGTATCCGCCGCGCAGTCGTAACTGAGTCAACGGGTACGCGCGAAGCCGCCATCAACGTGGCAGAAGGCGAAAAGCAGTCTGCTATTTTGAAGGCAGAAGGCGCGAAGCAGGCCAATATTCTGCAAGCCGAAGGTTCCAAACAGGCGCAGTTATTGCAAGCTGAAGGTTACTCTGCTGCCCTTGAGAAAATCTTTACTGCTGCCAAAACCATTGATCAGAAGACCATGACGCTTCAATATTTCGATACATTGAAATCCCTTGGTCAAGGCGCGTCCACCAAGTACATCTTCCCGATGGAATTCACCAGCATGATCGAGAACTTTATCAAGAATAAAGACAGTTAGAATAGTTTGCCAGGTGATACAATCAAGGCCTCGCGTAAAACGCGGGGCCTTTTATTTTATGGAAATCACAACCGCTTCACTCCTCGATATCAACGCATTGAATAAACTTGAACGCGCATGCTTTGAAAAAGATGCCTGGCCGTTCCTTGACCTTGTAGCGGTATTGACATTCCCCGATGTGATTCGCTTAAAGGCGATTGATGAAAATGGAAAAATGATCGGCTTCGTAGCCGGGGATCCGCGTCCGTCGGAGGGATTTTCGTGGATCGCAGTTATTGGCGTTGCGCCGGAGTTTCGCCGCCGCGGCATTGGGCGCGATTTGTTACGCACTTGCGAGAGTCAACTCAAAACGCCGCGCGTGCGTTTATCCGTGCGGGCTTCCAATGATGGCGCGATCAGGCTTTACGAACAGGAGGGCTATCGTCGTGTGGATGTCTGGCAGTCATACTATAACGACGGCGAAGCGGCCATTGTCATGGAAAAAACGCGCGAGATATAATCGTGCTTATGATTCCTGATCCTCTTGCTCCCCCTGAATTAATTGAATCATCGGTCCAACTCGATCAACTCGTTAAGGAATTAAGTTGCCAGCCGCGCATTGCCGTGGATACCGAGTCCAATAGCCTGCACGCATATCGTGAGCGCGTGTGCCTCGTTCAATTTTCAACCGCCGAAACGGATTATCTGGTTGATCCGCTCGCGCTCGACAACTTGGATATTCTTGGACCAATCTTTGCCGATCCTAAAATCGAAAAGGTATTTCATGCCGCAGAATACGATTTGATCTGTCTGCGGCGGGATTATGGTTTCAAGTTTGCGAATCTTTTCGATACGATGCAGGCGGGACGAATCCTTGGCCGCAAGCAGGCCGGGCTCGACCGATTGATCGAAGAAAAATTTAACATCAAAGTGAATAAGCGATTCCAGAAAGCAGATTGGGGAGCGCGTCCGCTCTCATCCGAACTGATATTGTATGCCCGCCTCGATACGCATTTTCTTCTCTCGTTGCGTGACCTGCTAAAAGCCGAGCTTGAAGAAAAAGGACTCTGGTCTCTTGCCCAGGAAGATTTTTGGATGGCCTGTCATGCTAACGGCTCGAAACCCAAAGCTGAATCGCCTTCCTGGATTCACTACAGCAACCGCCGCGATCTAACTTTGCGCGACCTGACGGTGCTGAACGAATTGCTTGCTGTCCGCGAGCAACTTGCCGCGCACCTTGATCGGCCTCCGTTTAAAGTGCTGGAGGACGATCGTTTGATCGAAATCGCAAAAACGAGACCGGCCACCATCCATGAGTTGGAAGTTGAATTGACCTCGAGGCAGATTCAAAACTGGGGATCGCTGATCCTCGAAGCGGTTCAGCGCGGCGCGCAGAATCCAGTCGTGAAACGGTTGCCGCCCGAGCGTCCGAAGGATGCGTATATCAAACGTATGGATAAGTTGAAAATCTGGCGAAAGAAAGTCGCGGTGGAGATGGATGTCGAATCGGATGTCGTTTTGCCGAGGCCGCTGATGATGGCGCTGGCGGAACGCGGCCCGCAGGAAGTTCAAAAGGTGATGGAGTGTTCTCCGTGGCGGCTGGAACATTTCGGCGCGCAGATTGTAAATGTGCTTGGAGGCTAACATGCGGATTACTTTTCATGGTGCGGCGCAGACGGTGACCGGGTCACAGCATTTATTGGAAATCAACGGCTCAACTCTTTTGCTTGAATGCGGGTTATATCAGGGGCGGCGCGAAGAAACTTATTTTCGTAATCGGAATTTTCCTTATGACCCGCGCAAGATCAGCGCGGTGATTCTTTCTCACGCTCATATTGATCATAGCGGTAACCTGCCGCATTTGATCAAGAACGGTTATATAGGGCCGATCTATGCGACTCATGCCACAGCGGATTTGGTGGATGTCATGTTACGCGACTCGGGTCACATTCAGGAAGCGGATGCGGAGTTCGTCAATAAAAAAGAATCCCGTCATGGCGGTAGACATGTCGAGCCGCTTTACACGATGGCCGATGCCGAACAAGTGGATGAACATTTCAGGCCGATGGATTATGATCAACCCTTCGAGCCGGCACCTGGTGTCACGGTTCGCTTTTGGGATGCAGGTCATATTCTTGGTTCAGCGGGCGTTTCATTGGACATCGATGAAAAGGGACGAAGATTCCGTTTCTGGTTTTCGGGCGATATTGGTCGTCCGAATTTACCACTGTTGCGCGATCCAGTTTTGCCCGAGGCGGCTGATTACTTGCTGATGGAATCAACTTACGGCGATAAATCTCACGAGGACCCTCGACTTGCGTTTGAAGAATTTCGCAAGGTCGTTTCCGAAACAATTCAGCGCGGGGGAAAGGTCATCATCCCATCGTTTGCAGTCGGGCGCACACAGGAATTGGCTTTTTATTTGAACGAAATGATGAGCGACGGAGTCAGACCGGTGCCGGTTTACGTGGACAGCCCTCTGGCGGTTCATGCTTCTGATATCTTCCGCGCCCATCCCGAATGTCTCGACGAGGAAGCGAATCAATTCATTCAAAAGGAAAAACATCCCGCGCTGGACTTCAAGCAATTAACGTACATCCATTCGGTGGACGAATCCAAAGCGTTGAATGAACGCAAAGACCCGATGATCATTATCTCCGCTTCCGGTATGGCCGAAGCGGGGCGCATCCTGCATCATTTGCGAAATAATATCAGCAATCCCAACAACACGATTTTGATCGTGGGTTGGACCGCTCCCGATACGTTGGGCCGCCGCCTTGCCGATCGCGAGAAACGTGTCCGGATTTTTGGCGAACCGTACGAGGTCAAAGCGCGCGTCGAAACGATTGGCGGGCTCTCGGGCCATGCCGGGCAGGATTTGCTGGTCAAATATGCAACGGCGGTCAAATCTCAGGTCAAGAAAATTTTCCTGGTGCATGGCGAAGCCAAGCCCGCAACTGCATTGATGGAGAAATTGAAAGGTGCGGGATTACCCGAAATTTATTATCCCGAACTTCATTCGAGCGTGGAAATCTGAGATATAATTTCGCCGCGCTTATGGAGAGGTGCCAGAGCGGTTGAATGGGACGGTCTCGAAAACCGTTGTGGCCCTTGTGGCCACCGTGGGTTCGAATCCCACCCTCTCCGCAGAATTGACCCTGAGGGTTTCAAGAATCCTTAGGGTCAAAATTTCAGTGGTAAGATTCGGACAATGCAGATTAACCTCGCTCTCGCTCAAATCACAACAAAACTGGGAAATGTTCAAGCCAACCTCGAAAAGCATTTGGATTACATCAAGCAAGCCGAGGCTCAGAAAGCTGACTTGATTGTGTTTCCTGAACTTTCATTGACTGGATATATCCTGCAGGATTTGGTCTCGTCGGTTTCCCATCAACCGACGGATAATGATCCTGTATTCAAGCCGCTTCTTGAAGCGAGTCAAAACCTCGACATCGTGGTCGGCTTTGTGGACGAAGATGCGCGTCACCGCTTTTATATTGCGTCCGCCTATCTCTCCGCCGGACGCGTGCTTCACGTTCATCATAAAGTTTATCTGCCCACGTATGCCTTGTTTGACGAGGCCCGCTTCTTCGCACGCGGCGATTCGATCCGCGCCTTTGATACCCGCTTCGGGCGCATGGGCATGTTGATCTGCGAGGACTTCTGGCACGCTTCGCCGCCTTATCTTTTGTGGCTGGATGGAGCGGATATATTGCTATTCTCATCGGCCTCGCCGGGACGCGGCTTGAGCAGGCACGATAAACTCGAATCGGCATGGTGGGTGGAAAACGTCAATCAATCGTATGCCAATTTATTCACCAGTTATGTGGTGCATAGCAACCGCGTGGGTTATGAAGACGGTTTAAATTTCTGGGGCGCGGCAACCGTCCATGACCCCAGGGGCGAAAGGCTTGTTCTTGGCCCGTACTTTGAAGAAGCATTGACGATGGCGACACTCGACTTGAATCAAATCCGCCGCACGCGGGCGCGTCTGCCGTTGATGCGCGATGAACGCGCCGACCTCGTCCATAAAGAACTGACTCGCATTTTATCGAAATGAACATTGACCTGAGCATTCATACTGACCTTGCACGCAAGATCCTAACCGGCTTTATCAAAAGCGAAATCACGCGTTTTGGATTCGCGCGCGCGGTCATCGGTCTTTCAGGCGGAATCGATTCGGCGCTTTCGTGTGCGCTGGCGGCGGAAGCATTGGGCCCCGAGAATGTTCTCGCAATACGCATGCCATATAAAACGTCATCGCCTGATTCATTGGTAGACGCCGAGAAAACGGCGACCCGCTTCGGCGTCCGGATGGAAACGATTGAGATCACGCCGATGGTCGAGCCGATGATCCAGCGCGACCCGCAAATATCCAATCTCCGAAAAGGCAATCTGATGGCGCGCTCTCGAATGATTGTTTTATACGACCAATCCCAGGCTTTCAAGGGTCTGGTGGTCGGCACGAGCAACAAAACGGAAATCCTTCTCGGATATACCACGCTGTGGGGCGACATGGCTTCGGCGCTCAACCCAATCGGCGATTTATATAAGACCCAAGTGTGGCAGCTTTCGCGCGTGATGGGCGTGCCGCAATCGGTGATTGATAAGCCGCCGTCTGCTGATCTGTGGCAGGGTCAAACCGATGAGAGCGACCTGGGTTTCACTTATGCTGAAGCGGATAAGTTGCTTTTTCTTTTGGTGGACAGGCGATATTCGGTTGAAGATTGTGTTGCCGCCGGCTTCAAGAAAGAGTTTGTCGATCAAGTGGTGGAACGGATTCGCCGCAGTCAGTATAAACGGATGATGCCGCCGATTGCGAAGTTGAGCAATCGCACCGTCGGAATTGATTTCCTGTATTTACGCGATTGGGGCACTTAAGCCCGATTTCCAATTTTAGTGTTGCCTGAAAAATGCATATTCCCCCTGCATTAAAACATCGTCGGTTCTTTTATCTTTGGCTCGGGCAATTGATTTCGGTTGCCGGGACTCAAATGCAGGTTTGGGCCATCTTCTGGCACATCCGCACCCTGACGGATCAGCCCATTGCCATCAGCGGAGTGGGACTGGCGCGCATCCTGCCGGTGATTTTCTTTTCACTCGTCAGCGGCGCGGTCGCTGATTCCTATAATCGCCGCAAGATCATTTTCATTACTCAATCCAGTGCCATGGTTCTCGCATTGATCCTTGCGCTGTTGACTTTCTTCGGACATATCACCCTCTGGTACATTTATCTGATCACTGCGCTTCAAGCGATGGTGATGTCGTTCGATGGACCGGCACGCGCGGCGTTGATTCCGAATCTCGTTCCCACTGAAGATTTGGCCAACGCCTTCAGCTTGAACTCGATTGCGTTTCAAGCCGGTTCAGTCATTGGTCCGGCGATTACCGGTTTTGTCATCGCCGCAAGCGGACTCGCAAGTGTTTATTATATTAATGCCATCTCTTATCTGGCCGTGATTTTGGCCTTGATCCTCATCGGAAGTGTGCCGCAGAAATTTGAACGCCGTTCAACCGGCATCTCGCTTCAAGCCATTCGCGAAGGCATTCATTTCATTGTCAACAAGCCGATCATTTTTTCATCCATGATCCTGGATTTCATCGCGACCTTCTTCGCCTCTGCCAATACGCTGATGCCCTTTGTTGCGAATGATGTCCTGCATGTGAGCGTGGTTGCATACGGCTGGCTTTCCGCGGCGCAGTCAGTGGGGGCGGTGCTGGCGGCCACGATCATTTCGCAAGTGCATCAATTGCGCAAACAAGGTCCACTCTTTTTGGGCGCGGTGTTCATATTCGGCCTGGCGACGGTTGTTTTTGGCGCGGCCACTTCCTTCGCCGTGGCGTGGATCGCGTTGGCGGTCACCGGCGCGGCAGATGGAGTCAGCACCATTATCCGCAATACGATTCGTCAGTTGCAAACGCCGGATGATATGCGCGGGCGGATGACGAGCATCAATCAAATATTTTTCAATGGCGGGCCGCAACTGGGAGAGTTTGAAGCGGGCGCTGCGGCCCAATTGTTCGGAACGCCGTTTGCCATCATCAGCGGCGGAATCGGTTGCATCATCGGTCTGGGCTTTATTTCAGTCAAATGGCCGAGGATTTGGAGATATAACGGTGATGAACCGATGGCGGCTGGCTTAACCGCCGATTAATTTAAACCTACAATTCCCATACGATTTCATAACAGATTTCAAATCGCGATTGACTTGTCCTCGGAATCTGGCTATACTCGACATGCTATGCGATTTCTGACGGACAATGAGTTGGTTCTTTAATCGGAAAAGACACGCGTTTCTGCGCGTGTCTTTTATTTCAAATCCGAAAGGAGATTGAAAGATGGATTCTGGAATGATCGGAAAGATCGAAAAAGCCAAGCGGTATGCCGAGGAACGGAATCGCTTTCGCTTCAACAAATTCGAACTTACTTTTCACGGGGACAATAATAATCATCACGTAACCTTTGGTGATGGGACTTTCGAATGTGACTGCGAGTTCTTCATCACCCATCAGCGCTGTGGACACACGATGGCGCTTGAGATTCTACTGAAAGACATGATCCCCGCCCCGGTTCAGGCCTGAGGCGGACAACTGAATAAAAGCGTCCGGCCCTCCGACTTTGGAGGGCTGGATTGTTTAAAGGCTGATATATATGTCGTTGCAGGTCTTCGAGAGGCAATTTCATGGCTAGAGCGAACAACCATGTTGATGAAAGAGGAGATTGCTTCGCAAAAACGCTCGTAATGACATATGAATTCGAGTACAATCTTTTGCATGTCAAAATATTTTTCCCGCCGTGATTTTCTCAAGCTCGGTGGACTCGGCTTGGGAAGTCTGGCATTCAATCGTTTTGCGCCAAATATTTTCACGCCGGACTTTATCAATTTCGACGACGGTGATATTGTGCGCGTGGCGACCACATCGGTAAGCGTTTATAGTACGCCTTCCCTCGATCTAACCAAATCTGCCATTACCAGCACATGGTATAAGGATGATCTCGTCCACGTCTATGAGCAGGTGACTTCAGAGGACCCGGACTTGAAATACAATCCGATTTGGTATCGCGTGTGGGGCGGATATATGTGGCGCGCCCGGCTCCAGCCGGTGAAGACGCTGCTTAATCTTCCGCTGACATCCATTCCAGACGGCATGCGCTTGCTTGCTGAAGTCACGGTTCCGTTTACGCAACCCTGGCGATTTTCCAAGGCGTTTGGTTGGCAATCTCTGAACTTTCGACTATATTACGAATCGGTATATTGGATCGAAACGATTGTGGATGGGCCGGACAATCAACCCTGGTATCGTATTTACGATGATCTAACGGGCAATTATTCTTATGCAAATGCGACTCATTTGCGGCCGATCCTGCCTGAGACTTTAGGTTATATCTCGCCGGATGTCCCGGCGGACAATAAACGTATCGAAGTGAATTTGACCACGCAAACTTTGGTTGCTTACGAAAATGATATTATTGTTTTTCAGACGAATATTTCCTCCGGCATTCCATCTGCAAATCACACCACAACACCTAAAGGGGAATTCCACATTCAGGACAAATATCCATCCAAGCACATGGGCAATGGAAATCTCGCCGCAGGCCCTGACGATTATGAACTGCCCGGCGTGCCATGGACTTCCTTTTTTACGGATTACGGTCATGCGTTTCATGGGACATACTGGCATGATAACTTTGGAACGCCGATGAGCCATGGCTGTGTCAACATGCGCACGGCAGAGGCAAAGTGGCTTTTCTTTTGGGCAAAGCCTCAAACCAAGAACTGGTCCTCCTATCTTCCGCAATCCGATAAGATAGATGACAACGGCTACGGCACAATTGTAAATATTCATTACTAACATGCCCATTCTAACTTGGCCTTCGAAGCATCACACGGACCCTCAACCCGCTTCGCTGATAAAGGACTCAATCGTCTTTCCAGGTGGATGCGGCTATCCAAACGTCCAATCGGAGAATCGTTTGCTCCTCGGCGATAATCTCGCAGTCATGGCCGCGCTCCTGCCGGATTACGAAGGCCGAATCAATCTAATCTATGCCGACCCTCCGTTCTTCACCAATCGTAAATATTCGGCGCGCATTGGGCGCGGCGAAGACTCGCGCAAGCCTGAAGAATGGGTATTAGCGGAAGGCTACCACGATCATTGGCTTGACCTCGATACGTATCTCGATTTTTTATATCAGCGCTTGCAGTTGATGTATCGTTTACTCTCTCCCAATGGCACTCTTTATCTTCACCTCGACTGGCATGTCGATTCTTATGCCCGCCTTCTGCTCGACGAAATCTTCGGCCACGATCATTTGCTCAACGAAATCATCTGGACTTATCACGGCCCGTCGCCTATTCGACGTGCGTTCAATCGCAAGCACGATACGATCCTGGCTTATGTAAAAGGCGATGATTACACTTTCAATGCGGATGCGGTTCGCGAACCGTATCATCCCTCGACAATTCAAACGTTCAAAGCCTCGCCGAAAGCGGGCTTTGGCAAAATACCGAATCTTGAACGCGGGAAGGTGCCGGAAGATTGGTGGTACTTTCCGGTGGTGGCGCGCTTGCATAATGAACGGACTGGTTATCCTACGCAAAAGCCTGAGGGCTTGTTGGAGCGTATCATTCGGGCATCATCCAATAAAGATGATTTGGTTGCAGACTTTTTTTGCGGCTCAGGAACTACGCCCGTAGTGGCGGCGCGATTGGAAAGAAAATTTATTGCATCTGATATTATGTTGCGAGCCATTCACACCATTTGCCAGCGATTGACTGCATCATCAGCAGAATCGTTTAGTTTTGAACGCGATGCATGTTTTGATTTGCAATATGCCGATTCAGCAAAAATTAAAGTGGATATATTGCCCAATGCAGTAAAGATAGAGACGCGGCTGCCCATTGATTATTGGGAGATTGATCCGGCTTGGGATGGGGAAATTTTCAAGAGCGCCGCGCAAGCTCAACGTCCGTTGCGAAGCGGAGAAATATCAAAGGAATTAAAGATACTTGAACCTGCACAAGTACACGTCAAAACCGGACGCAGTGTCTGCATCCGGTTGGTGACGGTTGAGGGGGAAATGTTTCAGATCGTCAGATAGGATGTCATTGCGAGCGAGCATTAGCGAGCGTGGCAATCTTCTGTTTGCATGTTAGCTGAGATATCATCCCCTTGTGGGATTGCCACGACCCCTTCGGGGTCTCGCACTGACAATCAGAATTTATTCTTCCGTGGCAGCGGCAGTTTCTTCGCCGCCATCCACACCCATATCGAGCGGCAGAGCCACTTCACCGCTCAATGCCTTTTGACGGACAACGTTTTCGATTTCGGCCATCAGTTCAGGCTTCTGGCGAATATATTCTTTGGCGTTCTCGCGCCCCTGGCCGAGGCGCTCATCATGATAAGAGAAGAACGCGCCGCGCTTTTGGACGATCTCGAATTGTGTGGCGAGATCAAGCACATCGCCCGATTTGGAAATGCCTTCGTTATACATGATGTCGAACTCAGCGGTGCGGAAGGGCGGTGCGACTTTATTTTTGACCACCTTGACGCGCGTGCGATTACCAATGATCTCCGCGCCGACTTTGATGGCTTGAATGCGCCGCACGTCGAGACGAATGGATGCATAAAACTTAAGCGCCTGACCGCCGGTGGTGGTTTCAGGATTGCCAAACATCACGCCGATCTTTTGACGCAATTGATTGGTAAAGACCACGGTGGTTTTCGTTTGGTTGATTGCACCGGAAAGTTTGCGCAACGCCTGCGACATCAAGCGCGCATGAACACCCATCGTCGGGTCGCCCATATCGCCTTCGATTTCCGCGCGGGGAACGAGAGCTGCGACCGAGTCGATCACGACCACATCCACCGCGCCTGACCGCACAAGCGTTTCTGTGATTTCAAGCGCCTGCTCGCCGGTATCGGGTTGCGAAACCAATAAATTATCAATGTCCACGCCGCACTTGGCCGCGTAACCGGGATCAAGGGCATGTTCCATGTCAATGAATGCGGCGGTGCCGCCATGTCGCTGTGACTCAGCCACGATGTGCTGACAAATGGTGGTTTTGCCGGAGCTTTCCGGTCCATAGATTTCCGTGATGCGTCCGCGCGGAACACCGCCGACACCGAGAGCAATATCCAGCGAAAGCGAACCGGTTGAGATCGAATCAACATTCATCATGCTTTGCGCTTCGCCAAGTTTCATGATGGAACCTTCACCATACCGTTTAAGAATATCGCCGACCGCTTTATCCAGCACGGCACGTTTGGCGCTGTCTACGTGGGGCGCGGATGATTCTTCGGTTTTTGCAGCAGATGATTTTCGTGGGGACATTTTCTTTTCTCCAAATACAGCGGATTTTTTATTTCTCTTTTTGTTTTGAATAATCTGTAATTCCCAACCTGTTTCTAAATGGATCCTCAAACTCCGCCGCCAATCCAGTATGAATTTCAAATGGTTCTGATAAAAAAGAGACACCATTTTCTTTCAATTTTTTATACTCCAAGCGGACATCATCAACCACAAACCAGATAGTCGGTTTTGTGTCGGGAAACTTTTTTGTATCTTTCAAAATAATAGCCGGTTCTTGATTGTCAACTTGGAATGCAACCATTCCGTTGTCTGAGAAATCAAATTTAATAGAGAAACCAAGTTTTTGATAATATTCTTTTGCCTTCTCTAAATCGTCAGCGGGCAAGAAAAAATTGTCGTAATCTTTCATAAGCTTTGTTGATCCACGGAAAGTTGACTGTGGATTTTCCTTTCTGGTCAAATATATTGTGGACACAGTATAGCACAAATGTTCAGTGCGTCAAGGGGGAATTATCGGCTTGACATACGCAAACATTCGTGCTAAGATAGAGGCATAAGGAAAAGCCCGAATGAACAATATCACTTTCAAACAACTCCGCAATCTAACAGAAGATCAAGCCCGCGAATTACTCGAGTTGGTCGGCGGCTTCTGGTTCTTCTGCAGCTTCAGGCGCAACGCATCCATC
>Ga0182027_10009060_pt1 | contig 14373 bp, 15 predicted proteins | sample 712E1DmetaG_FD_121300 | JGI IMG/M metagenome (GOLD analysis project Ga0182027, IMG submission 121300) | Permafrost microbial communities from Stordalen Mire, Sweden - 712E1D metaG (Illumina Assembly) | ecosystem: Environmental > Terrestrial > Soil > Wetlands > Permafrost | place: Sweden...
AGACGCGCGGCTTCGGCAGCTTCGATGACCGCCTCGTCCACGGAGAGTTGGGCGTGGCCGGGCATGGACGCGATCGGGCGCCGCACTCCCTTGCCGGGGACGACGAACAAGGGCAGGATGAACTGCGAGGGCTCGAGATGCGTCTCGCGGACCAGGCTGCGCATGGGTCCGGTGGAGCGCAGCCGCCTCATGCGGTGAACGGGGAAAGGCATAGCTCGATTTTAGCGCCGGTTCCAGATGGCCATTCCGGCCAGGCCGAGCGAAGCCAGAAGCAGGCTGCCGTCCCGCGCGAGCGAGCGCATCGAGATGGTGTCGCCCGCGCCGAAGCAGCCGCATTCGATCTGGATGCCGCTGGCATAGGTCCGCACCATGACCGCGAAAAAGCCGAGGAGCAGAGCCGACGCGGCGATCGAAGAAACTCTCAGGAACCGTCCGGAGATGAGCAGCAAACCGAGGAGCAATTCCGCCCAGGGCAACGCTCTGGCCACCACCTTGACGGCCCATATCGGCAGCAGGTCATAGGCGGCCACCGAGTTGGCGAACAGTTGCCAGGGGTCGCGCAGCTTGGTCCAGGCCGCGTAGACGAAAATAGCGCCGAGCACCACTCGTAGGAACAGCCGAAGCCAGCGGGACATATTACCTTCCCAACTGGCCGTCGAGGTAGCTGCGCAGCAGATCGTAGTTGACCGCGCCGGGCCAGGGGTAAGACGACGAGCCGTGCCGGATCAGCATGGTTGGAGTCTGGCGGATCTCGATCTTCTGGCCCAGGGCGATGTCGCGCTCGATCTCGGCGGCGACGCTCTTGTCGTTCGCCAGCGCGCGCACGGTCTTCGCCTCGGCGGGAGTGAGGCCGCGGCAGGCGGTCTCATCCACTTTTCCGCTGACGGACCATTCAGTCTGATGCAGCCACAGCCGGTCCGCGACCTCTTCGTACTTGCCCACGCGCGCGGCGGCGGTGGCGTAGGAGGCGGCCAGGCGCGCGTAGGGATGGCCGGGCAGCGGGAACTCGCGATGTATGAGGTAGACCTTGCCCGTCGAGACGTAGTCCTTCTGAAGCGGGCCGAGGGTCTGATCGTGCAGGGTCTTGCAATGCGGGCACTGAAAATCGCTGAAGACCTCGATGGTGATGGGGGCGCTGGAGGAACCGACCGCCTTGGGGTCGGGAGTGGCCGCCCAGGCCATCAGGCTGGCGAGTAGCAGAACGGGAACGGGCCTCATGAAACGATTAGACCATGAGGGAGGGGTTTTGGTTACAGGGCGAGTGGGCTCCAGGTGGTGTATCATGCTCGGCGGTGACTTCACGACGGGTACGGTGTGAGGGCCAGCGGCTCGGGCTCCTAGCCGCATGGCTGTCGGTCGCCTTGTCCGCTACCGCCTTGGCAGCTCAAGACGGGGCTTTGACCGTGACGGCGGTGGGAGACGTGAGGATCTCCCAAACTCTCATGCGCGATCACCTTGACGCGATCCGGAGGCTGACGCTGCGCGGCGATGTGGTCTTCGCGAATTTCGAGGGGGTCTTGGCCGAGCCGGCAGATCCCGATCCGTGGAGGTTTTGCGTTCCCTTCGGGGCGGCGGCCCTGCTGCGGGGAATGGGCCTCAACACTCTCAACCTTGCGAACAACCATTCGCTCGACATGGGCTATGACGCCTACGTGAGAGGAGCACTGGCCCTGGCGGAAGTGGGCTTCTGGGTTCCGGGACGCGCGGGCGGGGGTGCAGTGGCCGAAATCAAAGGACGCAGGGTGCGGGTAGTCGGGTTCTCCTTTGACGCGGTTAACAACGTTAACGACCTTGATGCGATTCCCTCGATCATTGGCAAGAGGGGCGACGAGATCGTGATCGTCTCGGCTCACATGGGCGGCGAGAACCGTTACGGGTATTTGGTTCCACGCGGCGTGGAGCACTTCGGCCACGAGAGGCGCGGCGACGTAGTTCAGTTCAGCCGGCGTGCGGTCGATGCAGGCGCCGACCTGGTGCTGGGCCACGGCCCGCACATTCCGCGCGGCATCGAACTCTACAAGGGGAAGCTGATCGTGTACTCCCTGGGCAACTTCGTCTTCGACTATCCTGGCGTGGCATTCCATCCCCACGCGCCCGGATACTCTATCTCGATAATCCTGGGCGAGCACGGAGACTTCGTGTCCGCGCAAATTGACAGTTATGACCTATGCTACGGAATCCCGGAGCCGGATGGCAGCAGAAAAGCGTACAGGATGATTCGAAATCTGACACTCTCGAACCTCCAGGAGCGCTCATTGGCCTTTCCGGGGGACGGTACGGTCGAAAGGATCAGCAAACGATGAGCAAGAGAATTTCTTGGGTGGCCTTCGCAATGTTGGCATTGAGCATCATCGCCCTTCGCGGCAACTGGGGCAGCGATGCGGGCGGCAGTGTCGCGACAGGTGCATTCAGGGCACTGGGAACGGCGCAAGTAGCGATGGAGAACGAGGACTTGGACATAGAGTTGTTTCGCGACCGGGCCAAGGTCCACGTCGAGTACGCTCTTAGGAACACCGGAGAGGCGGTTACCGTCAAGGCTGGCTTCCCTTGTCTCGGCGTACTGTCTGAGAAGAAGAACTACACCGAGGTCGAGGACTACAGCCTGACGGCCAACGGCCAGCCGGTCCCCTATCACATCGAACCGGGTGACGTAACGAATTGGAAGCGAATCTTCGGCCGGGACTTCCTTGGGATGGGCCGAGGCCCCGAGGACGAATCGGGCGACCATTCGCCCTGCAGCGAGTGCCGGATCTGGTGGCTGGCGTCCGCGGTTCATTTTGATAAGGCAGAGACCAAACACATCGCGATCCAATACGAGGCCCTCTACGAGTACGGTGAAGGCGGGCCGTCCGACGATGCCGACTACAACAGCGACAACTTCCGCTACCTCCTCTCGACGGCCAGTGTCTGGAAAGGGCCGATTCGGAAGGGCAGGGTCGTGTTGAAGGCCGTAACCATCGACCTCAAGTCGATCACCGTCAAGCCGGCCAACCGCTTCAAGAAAGTCCCCGGCGGTCTTCTGTGGGAGTTCACAAACCTGAAGCCAACCCTTGCGGATAACATCGAGGTCTGCCTGAACAACAAGTTCTCCACCATCTTCAATTACGCCGCCGGGGATGATGGGGACACCCAAAAGGCCAACTCCAGTTGGTATTCGTTCGAGGGGGACAAGTACTACTTCGACTTCCACGACTATAGCGCCAGCGCTTCATCGGAAAAGACGGGATATCCGGCGACCGCTGTCGGCGATTTTGAAAGGGAGACGGCCTGGGTAGCGGGTCGCAACGGCGGCATCGGCGAGAGCGTCCTTCTGAGCCTGAAGAAGCCTCAGCACGTTGATCAGGTCGGCATCATTCCCGGCTATGCCAAGTCAAAGCAGCTGTACTTCGCCAACAACCGGGTGCGGGAACTCGAGGTGACCGTCAACGAGCGCCACACGGTCACAGCCACGCTGCCGGATGAATACATATCCTTCTCCCCAGACTCGAAGAAAGCCTACGAACTGATCGATCTTGGAGACTACGCTGGCGAGGCAAAGACGATCAAGCTGACTGTGAAGCAGGTCTATCCCGGAACCAAGCATAACGATACCTGCATTAGTGAGCTGTTGCTGCGAAAACGCCTGAAGATCAAACCTGAGGTTCACGGTGCTCGGTAACCTCTTGCGGGCTGGCGCCGCCGTGTTCTTGCTAACGAGCGGCCTGGCCCTGGCCGGTTCGCCCGCCGATCTCCCGGTTTACATCGAAGACTCACACGCCGGGACATTCTATTGGATCTTGCAGAGCCTACCCCTCAACCGCGCGTACGGGCTGGTCCTGATCGACGCCCACAGCGATGCCAGCGAGATTCTGAACTCCGATTCGATCCGAAGCCAAGTGCTGCGGGCCGCGACAGACGGCGCGCTGGAGCAACTTGCGCGCGCGTGGCGATCGCGCGGTGCTATTCAATCCTTCAATTGGGTGGAGCCGCTGATCCCCAGCCCCATCGCGAGGGTCTGGTGGGTGCCGGCGGAGAGACTCACAGCGAACCAGATAGAACGTAAACGGCACGAGGCTGAGCGGCAGATCAACGCGCATGAATCGGCCTCGCCGCGCGACGAGGGGGGCTTCGGCCGTAGATATGACGTAGTAGGCCTGGACACGCTGCTACAGCAAACGATGCCTGGCCCTCTCGTCGTCAGCGTGGACCTGGATTTCTTCGCCGGGGAAACGAGTGCGGCGGGCACCCGCGCTCGAGTCGAGAGGGTGTTGGATTCGGTCCTGAGGCTGCCCCGTCTCGAGGCGCTGACGTTCTCGATCTCGAGACCCTACCTGACATCGGACAGCCAGGCCGACATGCTGCTGTATGAGGTCCTGAGGTATCTGACCCACGTCGTGAACGTTGACATCCACTACGAACCGTTCTTGCGCACGGGTGAAGACCGATCTGAGAAGGCCAAAGAGCTCTATCGGAAGAGAGCGGCGGTTCCCCGTTACGAGATCGAACACGCGGGTCCTCTTCTGCGAAGCTTCACACTCCAGAGCGCCCGCCGAATCGTTGTCGGCGACCAAAGAGAGCGCTGGGAACGCATGCTCGACGGATGGCAGCGCGCTGGGAATATCCCCCGGCTGGTTCTGAGCGTGGACGGTCGGCCCGCTGCGGCCAGCGATGACCACTTGGTTGCGGCAGATGTGCCCTTTTGCCTCAGGATCGAGAATGCGAGTGATCTGGCGCGCACGCAGATCCATTGGAAGGCGGTGATCGCAGCGCACGACTCCTACAACCTAACCAATGAGCGCCAGGGTTTTGCAGATGGCGCTCCAAGGTACTTGTCCTACCGGGATGTGCCTATTGACGTGGCGGACGGGCGGACGGAAATCCAGGGAGACGCGCTCGTTCCGCTCTTGGACAAGAAGACCGGGCTGGGCACCTTGAGGGTTTACTGTGAATTGAGCGGCCCCTTAGGGACGTACGTCTCGAACATGGTTCGACTGTCCCGCTATCGGGGCGAAGGGTACGTCGGCAAACTCACGGAAATCTTCAACCTGCCGTACGTTTACGGAAGCGCCCTGTTGAGGGTTGAAGATAGAGCCAGCGCGGACGCACGATACGGCGCCGACTGCAGCCACTTCATCATCTACGGCCGGCGCCGTGGCGGTTGGAAGATCCCGTACGTGAATCCGCAAGAGCTCCTGCCGTACCTGGACACGCTTGCGGAGGTCAAAGAGCTGCGGCGCGGGATAGCCTACGGCGCGGAAGGGCCGATTCCAATCACAGCCGCTATGTTGGCCAAGGGGATGCTGTTGCATTTTGGCAAGCACGTGGCGGCCGTTTACGCCGACGCGCATCGTGCGGGCGTTCTCAATGAGAGCACGCTCGTGGTTCATCAACTGGAGGGCTATCCCGAGATCACCACCTTCGGAGCCATGGCCGCGAAGTACAAGCAGATACGAGTTATGACCTTCAAGTGAGGCAGTGCACGCCCAAGGCTCCTGCAACCGCACTTGGCTCGGGCCCCAGACCGGACGGCGCCGGTCTGGACACGACAGCCACAGAACGCTACGCTCAATGTAACCGTTATTAGCGGAGGGGCTATGGCTGAGAACAATCTCCGGGGGGTCGCATTCCCGACCCTGAATGAGACGCAAATCAACGAACTGGCGCGCTGCACCGATGCCGCGCCCAGGGTGTTTCGAGACGGCGAGGTGCTGTTCAAGGTTGGCGAGCGCAACATGAATTTCTTCATCGTGAAGTCGGGCGAGGTCGAGATCATCGACCGGTCCGGCGACGAGCCGAAGACGGTCACCATCCATCGCCACGGCGAGTTCACAGGGGACATCTCGCATTTGACCGGCCTGCCGGCGGTGGTCAGCGGCGTCTCCCGCGGCGAATGCGAGGTGCTGGAGATTTCCGGCGACGCATTGCGGCGCGTCCTGAACCAGTGCCCGGCGATCGGCGACATCATCCTTCAGGCGTTCATCGCTCGGCGGCAGCTTCTGCGAGAATCCCCGAACTTCACGGGCCTGCGGGTGATCGGGTCCCGGTATTCGCCCGACACCTTCCGGGTCCGCGATTTCCTGGCCAGGAACCGCATCCTCTTCACCTGGGTGGACGTCGAGACAGACCCGGACGTGGACCGACTGCTCAAGCGATTCGGCGTGACGGAGTCGGACACGCCGGTGGTGGCCTGCGGCAAGATGCTGCTGTTGCGCAATCCCAACAATCGCGAGCTCGCCGATGCGATCGGCATTCACCAGCCGCTTGAGAATCAGGTGTACGACCTGGTGGTGGTGGGGGCGGGTCCGGCGGGCCTGGCGGCGGCCGTATACGGCGCCTCGGAAGGGCTGCGCACGGCGGTGCTCGAGACCTCGGCGCCCGGCGGGCAGGCGGGCGGCAGCATGCGGATCGAAAACTATCTCGGCTTTCCGACCGGCCTGACGGGCAGCGAGCTGGCGGGCCGAGCCATCCTCCAGGCCAACAAATTCGGCGCGCATTTGTCGGTTCCAACCCCGGTGAGCCGGCTGGGCTTCGAGAGCGCCTACACGGTGGTGTACCTGGACGGCGGCGAAGACACCGTGACGGCCAAATGCCTGCTCATCGCGACCGGAGCCGACTACCGCCGCTTGAACGTGGAGGGGGCGGAGCAATTTGCGGGGACCGGTGTCTACTATGCCGCGACGCCTGCCGAGGCGCGGTTGTGCGAAGGAGCCGAGGTCGCCGTCGTTGGCGGCGGAAACTCGGCCGGGCAGGCAGCGGTCTTTCTCTCCCAGCACGTCCGCCGGGTGCTGGTTCTGCTGCGCGGCGACGACTTGTATAAGAACATGTCCAGCTACCTGGCGCAGCGAATCGAGCAGACCCCCAACATCGATGTGCTGGTCCATACCACCATCCGGCGGATGAACGGCGACACGCACCTGCGCTCCATCGACATCGTCGACACCCAGAGCGGGGAGGAGCGGAACGTGGAGACCCCGGGCGTGTTCAGCTTCATTGGCGCCGATCCGAGAACGGGCTGGCTGCCGCCGGAAATCGAAAGGGACTCGAAGGGGTTCATTAAGACCGGAGCTGACCTCGCGCATTCCCAGCACTGGTCATCCGCGCGCCAGCCGTTCCTGCTGGAGACCAGCCGTGCGGGGGTATTCGCGGCCGGGGACGTGCGCTCGGGTTCGGTCAAGCGCGTCGCATCGGCTGTTGGCGAAGGCGCGATGGCGGTTCAGTTCGTGCATGAGTGCCTCAAACACATGTAGGAGGATTCCATGCCTTATGTCTGGGCGTTTCTGATCGGTGTCACTTCCGGGCTTCGTGCGCTGAGCCCGCAGGCGGTGGTGAGTTGGGCTGCGCGTCTGGGCTGGGTTCATCTGGAGGCGACGCCGCTGGCCTTTTTGGGCTTTGCGGCGACGCCGTACATCCTGAGCGCGCTGGCGATTGGCGAGCTGATCAACGACAAGCTGCCGAAGACGCCCAGCCGGAAGGCGCCCGCGGGGTTCGGCGCACGAATTGTGACGGGGGCACTTTGCGGATTCGCTCTCGCCACTGCGGTTGGGGCGCTCGCGGGCGCGCTGGGCGCGGTCGCGGGGACGCTGGGCGGCTCGGAAGCGCGCGCGCGCCTGGCGCGGGCCTTCGGCAAGGATCTTCCGGCTGCTTTGCTCGAGGACGCCGTCACGATCGGCGCGGCGGTGTGGATCCTATGGGCGAGGGGCTAGGACCGCGTTGCGGGTGGAGCGCAGCGTGTTCGCCAGCGACTCGGCGGGCAGTTGGCGGATGATGGGCTCGATCAACCATTGCACGCCGGTGGGCACGTCGCGCGTCAGCGAGATGGCCTCGCACTCGAGATACACGCCGCCATCCCGCTCCTCGAAGCGCCAGTAGGAGTAGAGCCGCCACAGGAAGCCGTGATCGTTCCCCACGGGCTGTTCGCGCTCGCCGGAGACCTCTGCGATGCGGGTGCTGTAAGAGCGGCTGCGCGAGCGCCGGGCGTCGATGGGGAAGTAGACCACATCGTGCTCGGTGTTGAGCACCACGGTCAGCACCTTCTTCTTCATCAGGCGGAAATAGACGCGGAAGTGGTTGCCATCGCGGCTGAGCAGTTTCGAGTCGATCACTTCGGGCCGGTGGGTGAGCTTGACGCGGTCGTAGTCCTGAACAGTGGCCAGGGTGTGCTCCAGCGTTGCGCCGGGCACGAAGACCGCCCCGATCCAGTCGTGAACCAGGCCGCCCGCGACCGCTACGTCGCCCTGCCGCACCACCGCTTCGGTGACCACCTGGCCGGCGTGAAGCGCCTTCAGGCGCGCGGGAGAATCGCCCGCCCACAAGAAGGCCGGGCCGTGCACGCGGCCATCGATGCGGGCCTCCGCGGCGTGGATGTAGCGGTCGAAGGCGGCGACGGTCTCGGGTTTGAGCTCCGCGGCCGAGGCGAGAAACGCGGAAAGGCAGAACAGGGACCCCAGCCGGGCGTGGTTCATTGGTGCGCCACTCCGGCCGTGGAGACCTTCTCCGCGGTCTCGGTCCCCTTCGGCGGCTCGACCAACGCCCCGCGGGTGTAGACGTTCGAGGGCGCCCACACCATATAACCCGAGAAGCGGTCGCCGAGCGCGTCTTCAACGGCCTTGATCTCAGCCTTCACCATGGCTGCGTCGTACCGCGCGCCCAGGTTGAAATCCTGGATCCAGGGGCGCAACCGGGCCGCGTTGACGGGTGCGGGCTTGGGATGACTGAAATCCTCCAGGCGGCTGCGCGCTTCCTTCAGCGAGTAATTCACCACCTCGTAAGGATGGTCGGCCGGGTTGGGGAAGCCGAGGAACTTGCGAGCGTAGTGGGAGGGATACACCATCGGGCACACGGCGTCGAAGGTTGCGTAGGCGTCCTCAATCACCTGGCCGATGCCGAGGTCGTCGTGGTTGACCGTGGCGAGGCCGAACAGGTCGGCGGAAATCCGGGCGCCCGCGAGTTGCTTCCGCAAGTAGGCGAAGAACTGGCCGATCACCTCGTGCTTGGGCGTCTTGCCGTCCCAATGGGGGAAGTACATGTCGTTCAGGTCGCCGTCGGAAGGGAAGCGGACGTAATCGAAATTCACCTCGTCGGCGCCGTGGGCGAGCGTGTCGCGGGCGATCGCCACCACGTACTCCCACGCCGGCCGGGACGCCGGATCGATCCACGCCAGGCCCTTGTGGTCACGCCAGAGCGAGTTGGCGGTGAGCGGGCCGTGTTTCTCCTTGGGCAGCTTCGAGACGCGATGGACCGCCAGGTCGGGGCGAGCCTCGGCCAGCACCGGATCCTGAAACACGGTGAGGCGGGCGATGACGTAGATTCCCTCGTGGTGGAGGCGGTTCACCAGGCCGTCGATGTCGTGGAACATCACGCGCACGGCGCCGTACTGGCGAGCTTCGGGGGAGCTTATGGAATAGGAAATATTTCCGGAATAGTCCTTGATGTCGATCACCACGGCGTTGACGGCGGTGGTCTTGTGGAGGTCCACGAGGTAGTCGACGCGGCGCTTGAGGCCCGCGGACCAGCCGGTGAAATACACGGCCTTCACGATGGCGGGCGGGTTTGGCAGGGGCTCGGCCGGCGGCGAGAGCGCGGGAGTGGGGCGGGCCGTTGCGGGCTTGGGGGCGGGCTTCGTCAAAACGGCTTGCGGGGCTGGCGTCGCCACAGGCGGGGCGGGCGGAAGGCTTGCGGGCGCTGCCTTCGCGGCGGGGGCGGGCACAGGAAGCGGCGTGGCGTTGCGGCGCCAGAGGAACCAGCCGAGAGGCAGGACCAGGAGGCAGCCGGCCGCGACGGCGAAGCGGGTCGAATTTCGCACTTTTATGAGAGTACCATCGGGAACCTCAAAAAGCTCAAACTGCTGCCGATATGGAGCACGTAATGGCACCATTTCGCGCGCTGTGGCTGCGCTACCCGATCCTGCCCGCCGTAGCCCTAATCCTGGCGGCATGTTGCGTCTACGTGTACCTGCGCGGAACCAACAAGCGAATGGACCGCTTCCTGGTCGCCGTGACGCTGGTCGTGCCGTGCCATCTCCTGGTGATGGCCACCGTGGTGTGGACGGCCCACCTGCATCCCCAGAAGCTCGATCTGTACGTCTATTGGGTCGACACGCTGCTGGGGTTCGAGCCGAGTTTTGCGTTGAGCCGGATGGTGCTCGGTCACATGTCCCTGGTGATCGTGCTGGCGGTGAGCTACCAGCTTCTGCCGCTGGCCATGGTCGCACTCTTCGGCGGGTACCTGTGGTTTCGCCCGGAACAGGAAGCCATGGATATGGTTTCGGTGCTGATCCTGAACGTGGTGCTCGCCGTGCCCTTCTACCTGCTGTTTCCGGTGTGCGGACCCGCCTATGCCTTCCCGGGATTCCCGGCGCTGCCCGTGGGACCGATGATGCCGCACCTCATCCTGTTGAACGCCCCCCCGAACGGCGTGCCCAGCGTCCATTTCTCGACCGCCATGCTGGTCCTCTGGTACGGCCGGAAGCTGCCGTTGGGCTGGTATATCGGCGGAGCGTACCTGGCGTTGACGGCGTTCTCGACTTTGGCTTCCGGCGAGCACTACCTGTTCGACTTGCTGGTGACGGTGCCGTACACCCTGATGATTCTGGCTCTGGGCAATTACATCCTGAGGCTCGCCCGTGGGTCCGTTCATCCCGTAAACCGGATCGCCTAGTCACGGTTTTGCCCGCCGCGGCGACCTGTGCTGGAATGAGTGTAGGTCAACTGGGACCAAATCTCAGAGGAGGCAAAAGATATGTGCGATTATTCGCTGCATGCTGTGCCTAACCGCCTTGCAGTCGAGGGAGAGGAACTGGTCACCTATCGGTTTCCGACCAGCTCGATCGGGTTGGCGTCTCCGGCGGACCTGGAGAAGGCCAACTGCCAGATCAACGCCGCCAGGACGGGAAGATCCTGGTGGAGCGTGTTGAAGAGCTGGCTGAACCCGCCGCCGCTCCGGATCGATAAGATCCCAGCGGTATGCATTCCGCCAGGCGCCCGCCTGCGAATGAACGGTATTCCCCGCGAACTTCAGAAGGAGTTGGGGGTGGGGCTCACCGAGGAAGTCACCTTCGTCGAGCTGAGCGCCTCGGCCTACCGCTACCGGGATGGCGTGCGCTTTGAGAACCGCCGCGAGATCCTATTACAGTACCTGGACGAAGGGCTGCTGGTGGACGTGCTTTCACTGGGAGGCAGCGAGCAGCCCGAGGTGGTTCCCGTCTCCGTGATTGAGGCGTAGAAGGACCGCTTGCTGACGCGCGCGGTTCTGAATCGGGGCTGTTACAATTGGTAGCAAGCCGAAGCGGCTGGAAGTGTCGCCCGGCGGTATGGACCTCGACCAGCTCCACACGTTTCTTGAGATCGTCAGGCTGAAGAGCTTCTCGAAGGCTGCGCAGACCTGTTTCCGGACCCAGCCCGCGATCAGCGCGCAGGTGCGGCAACTGGAGCAGGAGCTCAACGCGCAGCTCTTCGAGCGCTTTGGCAGCCGCATCTCGCTCACCACCGCCGGCAAGATCCTCAGCCAATATGCGGAGCAGATCCTCGCGCTTCGGCGACAGGCCCAGGACGCCATCAGCGAGCTGGAGCGGATGCCGCGCGGCGAGCTGGTGATTGCCGCCAACGAAGCCACGTGCATTTACGTTCTGCCGGAGGTCTTTGCCGATTACAGCCGGCGCTTTCCGAACGTTCAATTGCTGGTAGAGCGGCAGTATGGCTCCAAGATCGCCGAAGCGATCATGGACAACCTGGCCGACTTCGGCTTTACGCAACTCCCCGTCGCGGAGCGTAAGCTTCAGGTGGTGAAGATTCACTCCGACGAGGTGAAGGTCGTCGTTCCACCGCATCATCCGCTGGCCGGAAAGAAGACCGTGGTGGCGGACGATTTGGTGCCCTATCCGCTCCTGCTGCCGAAATACGGGAGCACACGGGTACGCCTGAACGAATGGCTCGAACTGGTGGAGGATTCGATCCACACGGCCATGGAGCTCGATTCGAGCGAGATGATCAAGCGCTTCGTGATGGCCGGGTTGGGTCTGTCGTTCCTGGCGGAGTCGAACTGCCGGGAGGAGATCCGGCTGGGGCGTCTGGCGGCTATTTCGCTGGGCCCCGAACCGATGATCCGCAGGCTGGGCCTGGTGTATCGTAGGGACAAGGCGCTGTCGAAAGCGGCCCTGGGTTTTATCAGCCTGGTGCTGGAGCATGCGGGGCTCGCGGACGGGGCGCTGAAGGGCGGGGAGGTGCACGCTTGAAGCAAGAGCCGGCCGATCGAGGCACGGTGAAGACTTCGGCGATCCTCATCGCCAACGAACACCGGACGACCGTCTACCGCACCGTCGATGAGGTCCCGCCGGAGTTGCGCAGGAAGCTCGAGGAATCGACAGCCGGCTCCAATGCCGCGACGGTGCTGATTGCGGACCGCCGCGGAATCCAGGAGTTGCTGCGCGCCAATGTCCGCTCACTGGTCGAGGACCGGATAGCCGGAGCGCCGGGATTCCGGGCGCTGGTGCGCGAGGACGTGACGCAAGCCGCGCGATTCCTGCGCGCCCATTGGCTCGGGTTCACGATCCCGGTCGCGACGGCGCTGGTGCTGTGGCGCTTCTTCCGCTGAGTTTCACAGGACTGCCAGCGTCATCACCCCGTGGTACACGGACAGAGCCAGGGTCATGACCATCACTACGTAGAGCGCCAGCCGGATCCGCTGCATCGTTGTGTCCATCGGATGTGCCTGCACGCTTTTATAGATGCGGGATCGGGGAGTTTCGGTTGCGGGATTCGGGAGTGAGCCGCGCTGGCGGCAGGTCCGCTCCCTCACGGTCGCGGTTCGGTAAATGCTGCAGACCCGCACCCCTCCAGCGCCGCGAGATGTCGGGCGGGCCGGCGGCGTGCTATCGTAGCGGCTTATGCCGAAAAGGGCGGTGGTTTTTGGGAATGTGGGGCAGCTCGGGGTGGAACTCACCGCCGAGCTCGAGAAGCGCGGCTACGAGGTCTTTGGCTCCGACCGCGCGCAACTGGACATCACCGAACGCGGGCTGGTGGAGCAGCACCTGGCCGAGGTCGATCCGCAGGTGGTCTTCAACGCCGCCGCGCACAACCAGGTGGACGTAGCGGAGGAAGAGCCGCAAGCGGCATATCTGGTCAATGCCCTGGCGGTGCGGAACATTGCGCTCGGCTGCCGGCAGGTCAACGCCCGGCTGGTGCACTACTCCACCGATTACGTCTTCGACGGGCGGGCCGGCCGGCCGTATACGGAAAGCGATCCCACGCACCCGCTGGGCGCGTATGCGGTTTCGAAGCTGGCGGGAGAGCTTTACGCCCAGGCCTATCTGGAATCGCCGCTCGTCATTCGCACTTCGGGGGTCTTCGGTCCAGGCGGTCTGCACACGGCCCGCGGCAACTTCGTCGAGGCCATGCTGAGGCTGGCGGCGGGCGGCAAACCGATCCGCGTGGTGCAGGATCACATCGCGTCCCCGGCTTATGCTCCGGCGCTCGCGGCGCGCTCGGTGGATCTGGTGGAACGGGGCGTGACCGGCGTCATTCATGTCGGCGGCGGCGCTCCCGTCTCCTGGTTCCGGTACGCGCAGATCATCTTCGAGGTGGCCGGCTTGCATCCCGAACTCCGGCCCACTGACGAGCGCGAATACCGCACCGCCGCGCACCGCCCCCGCTTCTCGGCGCTTTCGAACGCCAAGATGGAGGCGCTGGGCCTGGAGCCGATGCCCACGCTCGAGTGGTGCATTAGGGACTACTTTGGGCGGCGGGAGCGATACCAGAAGCCGTCAGCCTGAGGTCCGCTCCCTCACGGTCGCGGTTCGGAACCGGCGGAGATCAGCTCTGCTCCGGCTCGGTCGCGTAGTAACCCTTGCGCGCTTGCACCTTCTGCTCTTTGTCCTTGGTCTTGATCTCGACGCGGCGGAAGGTGCCGTCCTTCTTGCCGTTGGTGGGGAGGTAGCCGATCGCGTATTGCGTGCGCATGTCGCGCTGGATTTCGTCGAACGCCTCCGAGAGGGGATGCTTGTGGCTCACGCGGAACGTGCGGCCGCCGGTCTCTTCCGACATCCTCTTCAGGACGGATCCGCCGCCTCCGCCCCCCAGGCCCAGGCTGAAGCCGCCGCCATAGGCAGCGGAGTCGTAGTACTCGATGCCGTAGATGATGGCGTCGGCCAACTGCGCCGAGCGCATCGCGTCTTCGATCTTCAGGCGGCTGCCTTCGTCGTTGCCGTCGGTGATCAGCACGATCACCTTGCGCCCCACTTGGCCCCGTAGCTGGTCGTGTGCGGCAAGGTACACGGCGTCGTAGAGGATCGTGCCGCGAGGCCTATAAACAGTGGGCACGGGGCTCTCGGTGATCTGTGGCGGGGGTGCGTTCACCTTCAGGCCGTCGAGGCCGTGACGCAGCAGACGGGCCGAGTTGGTG
>Ga0182027_10009061_pt1 | contig 14372 bp, 10 predicted proteins | sample 712E1DmetaG_FD_121300 | JGI IMG/M metagenome (GOLD analysis project Ga0182027, IMG submission 121300) | Permafrost microbial communities from Stordalen Mire, Sweden - 712E1D metaG (Illumina Assembly) | ecosystem: Environmental > Terrestrial > Soil > Wetlands > Permafrost | place: Sweden...
CGGTTGTGCGGACAAGTTGCGATAGAAAAAGGATATGTTCCCCGCCGGGAAGTAAAACGCCGTAGGCTTCGCAAGGTCATTCAGGATTTGATGTACACGGCGGCACGAATAATAACGCACGCACGGCGTTTGAAATTGGCTTTGTCGCGGTGTAATCCGTTTCGCGAGGCCTGGATGCAGACGTACCGCGCGTTTGCCGCGGCTGGGTGACGACAAAAGAAGATCAGGTATGTACAAATCATTAAAATCATCGGTCCGCGGCAGGACAGGCGTAATGTATTTGTCAATTGATGTTAAAACTGATGTTTTCAAATGCGATTCGTTTGATAAGTGCTGCAAATAGGCGCTTTTTACCGGCATTACCTATTGTCAATGTCCTGCTATAAGTTATTTTAACATTTGCTCACGGATTCAGGTTAAAGCTTACTAAAACTCTCTTCTTGAATCAAAATAAAATGAAAAACTTAAAAAATCAAATTTGACAATTATAGGTAACAATACCTATTTTTCGTTTTAAAGTCTTTTGCATTCTATGGCAATTCTGGAAATTCCTGAGAAGTTACCAGAGTCCTCAATGTTCTTTTCAAACCATGTTCCTGTTTAATAAATTTTAAAGATCTTAATTAATCTCAAAAATTAAAAACTCGTATATGTATCAAAAAAGAATTTGGATCTCCTGGGAAACTCAACGTAGGTCTATTGAGCTATCTAATAAATTAAATTGTAAGCTATTCATTATTGAACTCCATGGACTTCTTCGATATCCACTTTCTATTTTAAAAACAATTCTGATTCTTTTAAAAGAAAATCCCTCTATCTTTTTTGTTCAAAATCCTTCAATGGTTCTTGCTCTAATAGCATGTTTTTACGGCAAATTGGTGAAGATCCCTCTTATTATCGATCGCCATACTACATTTTTGCTTGACAAATATACTATCCAGCATTGGAACCGCAGAGTGTTTCTTTTCCTTAGTCGTTATACCATTAGAAATGCCTTAATAACTATCGTTACTAATGAAGGTCTTATTGATTTGGTAAAACAATCCCAGGGCAATCCGTTTGTCTTACCCGATCCTTTGCCGGATATTTCTCCGATCAAAAAGAAAAGCTTTTCAACTTTTAGCCGTATGAATTTATTAGTACCCTCATCATTTGGTTTTGACGAACCTGTTTTCGCTATTTTAAATGCTTCTAAAAGTTTATCAAATAATGGCATTTTTTTTTATATTACCGGGGATGATCGAAGATTTCAAAAAAAGTTTAAACTAAAAATTCCTGACAATGTTCAATTGACAGGCTTTTTACCTTTGCAAGATTATGTTGATCTACTTTTTTCAGTTGATGGTGTGATGGTTTTAACAACAGCGTCTTTTTGTATGTTATGTGGTTGTTATGAAGCGATTACTGCAGAAAAGCCACTTATTACATCCGATAAACCAGCCTTAAAAAATTATTTTTATGATGCTTTATTTGTTGACAATTCAGCCGAAAACATTGCCCGAGCATGTATTGAAATGTTAAATAACATCGATTTATATAAAGAAAAAAGCAAAAAAATGAAAGCCACGATTTCAAAACAATGGGACCTTAAGCTTTTGGATTTAGAAGAAAGCTTATTGCATTTGAAGAAAAATTAATCAAGCGCCATTGTAGTAAGAGGGCTTTCGCCCTCTTACTACAATGGGCGCAATCCTACGGACAATTCGATCCGATCAAAAGCCGGAAAAATTTGACCTGGATTTTGGCCAAGTAGCACCGGCCGCCTCTGGAAGTCTAATATTGAAATTGTTGATTTTTATTTTGAAATACCTCGTATTCTATAAATTCCGGTTGTTGTTCCGGTGTAGAGAATTAGATCCAAACTGTCGGTTTGAACAAGAACATTCGTTGTGTATTTCGGCTGGACAATAACCTTTACTGTGTCATGTGTAAATAATGTGTCGTACTGATTTATAATAGTGGTATCGTGGGGTGCAGGGGGATCAACCGGCGGAGGCAAAATCGCTGTGGCATTATATCCTACCGTGACGGCGTTAGCCCCGATTAGGCCGCCATTACGACCGCCGGAATAACAAAGCGAATTGCTCGGTATGGTGAAATCAACAATATTAATAAATTTACCTGATGCGTTAGTAAATAAAGGATTACTTGCTAAGTCGCCACAACCAGGATGAGTAGACGATCCACAACCCGCATCATAAGCAACTTCTAATTGATTTGAGGCTTGCCATGATGCCAATGACGTATAGGTCAAATTCCTATCATATTCGCCTATAGCTATAGTTCCAAAACCTACACCCCATTCATTATGGTCTATTTGTTTTAAATGATTCTGCCATGACCCATCAAAATCATCGGTAACTAAATTACGACCGGTTCCACCATAGACGATATTATTGTAAAATATTGCACCATGTCCTGGAACTGTAAATGATAATAAAGCATCCTGATACCCAGGCGATGAAGAGTTGTAAATAGTATTATTGTGTATCACATAATCGTTTCCATGAGCACCTGTACCAACACCAGCACCTTCCCAATAAAAACCCTGCTGAGTACAGTTAGTAATAATATTATTGTAAAACGTTAAACTATCGGTTAATCCTGGAGGGATACCACCTCCAATAAAACAACCAATATAACAAGTTCTAAAAAAATTATTGTATATAGTTGTTTTTGGAACTGCTTCTTTTACATATAACCCTACAGTAGAGCTATCAAATGTACAATTGTTTATTGTACATAATGTATCCCAATACATTTTCACACAGCCTGTATTATGGTTCAATCCGGAATTATTGTATTGAGTAAATTTGCAATTAGTTACTGTAATAAATTTACTACCTTCAATTCTTAAACCCTCATTATTATCATCAGAGTTGTTTTGAATAGTTCCGCCATAAAATAAGCAATTTTTAAGTGTTATATATCCTGTTGCTTCCCCAGTCACATCTGAATGGTCTCTTCCTATAAACATGCGAGCCATTTTTTTGCCTGCATCCGATTGAAAACTAAATCCATCAAATGTAAGGTAGGATTTATTTGCAGTTCCAAAAATAGTAGCATATACATCTGTACTTCCAGACGTTTGATCATTAGAACCTCCTGCTAATCCAGTAAACAAAGGAAGTTCGCTTGGATAAGCCATAAATACTATTGGATTTCCAGATGTCCCTGAATTGGATACATTATAGTAGCCACAATAAGATTGGCAACTACCATTGTTTTGAGGCGTTCCGTAAGTTCCACCTCGAAAAAATACTGTGTCTCCCGCCGCTGCATTAACGAATGCAACAGCCGTGGAGCATGGCGTTGAAATGGATGTTGAATTAGACCAAGACGCATTCCCCGATGGGGAAACGAAGTGGTGGTTTGCAAAACAAAGAGAAACTAAAGCGCTTAAACAAATTGTCACTTTTTTCAAAGCAGACCTCCGATAAATGTTGAAAGGTTTATTTTTCTCCCGGAATAAACTTATCGATAATCATTTTATAACTCTCGTTTGACTCCGGATTTTTCAAACTGGATTTATTATGACATGATTGGACAACGATCCAAAGTTTTTTTCAAATCATCCCATGCCGGATTTAATGTACTCGTATTTTAAAGCCTTAAGAGATATTTTAAGGTAATTTTGATCTTCCATCCGCTGCATTTCTTCCAAAACCTTCACCTCCTTCATTGAGACCACGTCATCTATATTTTTGCTATTCTATGCAATTAGGTGTGATTATAGCTATAATACGATTAATTAATAATAATATTATTATAATATATTTATGATATTATTATACATTAATAATTAAATTAAAACTATATAAATATTAAATAAATAGATGCGGCAGAAATATTTCAATAAAATGACGGATAAATAAAGATCTCATGCAGAATCCCGCAAACCTCGGTCATAAATGTATTTTTAGTTACTAACGGCGGGCGGATCCGATTTTTCGAAAAGTTCGGAGATTACACAAATGTTCCAATTGTACAGGGGAATGAAACTGGAAACGAATCCGGCAATTAGAAACTAGGAGAATCACTATGGCGTTAAAGAAAAGCGATCCGGCTGCCGGTAACAAGGCAGATGAGGTGTTTTCAAAAACGAATGAACGATTAGAGGTCCCTGAAGGTGAGATCCCTGAAGGTAAGGAAAAAATGAAAACGGTTTCTTTTCAAATGCGACCGACGGATTACAAGAAATTAAAGGACATTTTCAGCACGCTTGGCCTCTCACCAGGATCAGGCCTTCGTTTTGCCCTGACGGAATTTTTACGAAAATACAAAAAAGAGTGATAAAAAAAGCTTTTTAAGCATTATTATTTTTTGGAATCTACCTTGCAAATCACCGCCCTGAATTTTCCCGAATTAGTCCGGGGAATCGAATCGACATACGTAACAGTATAGGTAACCACAGTCCCCATCCTTTTCTTAAGTTCCTCTACGATAAAACCGGCATGCCGTTCTTCGAAATTGTCCGCTTTAACAATGAGCACGTTTACAAGATCCGATTTCTCTTGAATAATTTGCGTTTCCCGGATCGAGCTGCTTAATCCTTTAAAAATCGGGTCCAACCTCCCAACGTAGCGCCCTTCCGGCGTAATCAATATGTCGTCTTTTCGACCATAAATATTTTTTAAAACCTGAAAATTTCTTCCACAAGCGCATGGTTGCGCGCTCACGCTGCCGATATCCTCTATCTTATAACGGATCAAGGGCATTGCCTCATTGGTAAACCCCGTACAAACCAATTGTCCTATTTCTCCTTCCGGTACGGCCCGTCCTTTTTGGTCCAACACTTCTAAAAGCCCATATTCGGGATTTATATGATAGCTACCCTGTTCGCATTGACAAGCAAACACGACTTGTTCGGCGCTTCCGTATTGATCATAGACCTTGCACGCAAATGCCCGTTCAATTAATTCCCTTTGATGAGCAAGCAGGGTTTCGGAAGAGGTTATGGCCGTTTTAACTTTAACATCAGAAATTTTATTTTTGATAATAAAATCGGCGATTGCCGCCAAACTCGAAGGGTAACTGTCTATGAAAACGGGCTTAAAATCCTTTATTTTTTGCACGTAAGCGCTCAAGGTATTCGGACTTAAATGATACGATGACATGAGTATATTATTAAAAAATTTGTTGCTCCTCCAATAGGGAGGGCTGTCTTGACGGTATGGCACGATGATTCGCCCTGCCAAAGTAATGCTTTTTTCAAAGCCTTTGATGCCCGCCCAATTCTTGAATCGGGCGAAAAAAGCGTAATTCATTTTGCGGGCATTGTGCGTGAAATAAATCGCAAGAGGCGTTCCCGTCGTTCCACTGGTATTAATCCGGATAAGTTCTTTTTTATCGAACTTCCTTGAAAGAAACATCTCCTGTTTCTTCCGAAGATGGTTCTTTTCGATTATTGGAAATATTTCATGAAGATTTGTGAGCGAGATGCCTTGAACCTCGGATAGCGACAGTTTTACGTTTTCCCGGTAAAAGGGAACGTGCTCGATCGCTTGTTTCACTATTGCTTTTAAAGCCGACGTTTGATTAAACCGTATTTCATCGATTGAAGCATGTTGAGAATTCAACAACTGCGCATAATACTTTTTCCAAGGTGAAGAATATCGTTCCTTGTATAATTTTAAACCATATAGCGAGCAAAACGCATTCTGAAGAAAAATGGGAGATCGCTCATATATGCTTTCGAGATGTTTATTCAATGGTGTATTTTCCTTTCATGATTTTTCCGTATCTCGATGAATTAAATTCTTGGTTTGTGATAAAGTAACGCGTACATCGGGTAGAAAATAGGTGTTAAACACTAGATTGTCAACAGAACATCGGGTATGTTATGATGCAACCAACGATACTTATTAAGGGTCTAATTTCTCGGCTATGCTTTCAAAGCGGATTTATTCACAATAAGCTGCGCCGGTTAGGCAATGATTCTTACTGCATTCTTATGTACCATCGAATAATGAGGCCTGACGAATGCGAAATGTATCTCCAGCCGGGAATGTTTGTAAAGCCTGAAACTTTCAAAATGCACATGAAAACGCTTTTATCCGAAACAACGGTAATTTCTCTTAATGAAGTTTTGAATTCCGTTGGCCGCGGCACCGGGAAAACTTCATCAAAGCCGCTCTGCGCCGTCACGTTCGACGACGGCTGGAAAGATTTTTACGACAACGCCTTCCCTATTCTAAAATCCATGAATGTTCCGGCAACCGTTTATCTTCCCACGAACTTTATCGGAACAAATCGATGGTTTTGGACGGACCGGCTTACTTATATTTGGAAACAAAGAACAATGCTTGCTTTTAAAAGTTCAAATCCTGTCCTTCAAGAATTATCCTGTATTTCCGGTTCGTTTGCTTCTCAAATTGAAAAAGCTCTCGCCATCCTTAAAAAACAACCTCTTGACACCATAGAACCCCTTCTGAATGAGCTCGCTATGGCGTGTGGCGTTTCTCCATCCATCCCCGACAGGGCCTTTTTAAATTGGCGCGAGGTAAAAGAGATGCTTGATTCGGGGCTAATAGGATTTGGGTCTCATACCGCGGAACATCATATTCTCACGACTATCGATAAGCATGAAATCGAAAACGAGCTTTTAGTATCAAAGCAAAAATTAATCGAAGAATGCGTCGTCCATCCTTACTTCGTTTCTTTTTGCTACCCCAATGGGAATTATTCAGACGGAATTGAGCGCCTTGTTAAAAAATCAGGATATACATTCGCCGTAACCACTAAAACGGGATGGAACACTTTGAGTCAGGACCCTTTCGCCCTGAACAGGATCGGCATTCATCAGGACATTGCCTCAACCAAGCCGATGTTTTTATCTCGAATAACCGGACTTTTTTCCTAAGGTAATAGAACCTAATATATTTTCTATTTGGTTCTTTCTCAATGACAATTCTAAAAGTCGGATCCACCTTCAAATTAAAAGGAGAAAATGATATGAATATGATGGATTTAAAAAGATCTTTTTTGCGTTACGCGCAACTTTTCGTGTTGCTATTGCCAACATTCATATTTGCAACGAATGGCACAATGAGCGGCACAGGCACACCGATCGATCCGTTTTTAGTGGCGGATTATTCCGACCTTGAAGCTATCGGCACCGGCTCTTACGTTTTAAGCGCCGTATATCGTCTTTCCGCTGATATTGACGCCTCGGCTTCGGCAAGTGAAAACAGCAACGCCGGATTTGTTCCAATCGGAAATAGTACGACGAATTTCACCGGCACATTCCATGGCGCAGGCCACGTCATAAAGCACCTATATATCAACCGCCCGACCACGGAATATGTAGGACTGTTCGGTTATACGTCAGGCTCAACCATAGACAGTGTTGGATTGATTAATAACACTATCTCCGGGCAAACCTCTGTGGGCGGAATAGCTGGATATAATTCTGGAGGTATAAGTTTTTGCTTCAATACCGGAAGTGTCAACAGTGCAACTACCCGCGTCGGCGGCATATCAGGACAAAATTATAAAGGCGCTATCAGTCAGTGTTACAATACCGGCAATATATCAGGCACGGACTATTCTGTCGGCGGCATATCGGGATACAACGATAGCGGCGCCATCAGCTATTGCTATAATACCGGGAACGTAACAGGAATACCTTATGTCGGCGGAATCGCTGGTGTAAGCAGCGGCACTACAACAAATTGTTACAATAGCGGCAGTGTAACAGGATCATCAAATGTAGGAGCAATTATTGGTTCCCAAGGCACATCAAGCACCGCTGGCATTATCAGTAATTGCTACTGGGATTCCTTGACCAGCAATCAGACCATCGGATATGGAAGCAATAGCGGCGCAATTACAAACGTCATGGGCCTGACCACTTCACAGATGAGAAATATCGCAAATTTATCGAACTTGGGAAGCTTTACATCGACATGGACGATCCGCCCCGATAGCACTTACCCCGGCCTGCTTGGACTTGCAAATGCTCCCTTCGCCTTTGCCGATTCGCTCGTTTCACCAACTAAAGCGGTTGCGCTTTCAGCTTTTCTTTTAAACGATTGCGATATTAAAACCGCGCGCAGTAACCTTACGTTACGCGTGACAAGCGCCAGCGCCGGAACTACCGACAGCGTCGCTCTATTGACATTTCCGGCAAATAGCCAGTACGGGACCGTTATAACGGTGGTCTACCGAGTCGGAGAAGTCCGGACCGCGGACACGCTATGGGGTAATACGGCAAGAGCGCTCATCACTTTTGATTCCATTGCGCTTCCGGGAGCGGTAACACTTTCTTCGCCAACCGCGGGCGCGACCGGGGTTTCAATAACCCCAACACTGACCTGGGTAGCCGGCCCTGGAACGCCTCCCATGATGTATCTGGTCAAGGTTTCGACCACAAGCGGCTTTAGTTCCTTCGTTATCAACGACTCGACGACTAATCCAACTTATACGGTTAGCGCACCGCTCTCGAACAATACTACCTACTCTTGGGAAGTGGCCGCTAAAAACGCAGCGGGTATAAGCTCATATACATCGTCAAGTTTTACGACGATCGTTGCAACACCCGGTCCGGTAGCGCTTTCCGCTCCAACCGCGGGAGCAATCGGTGTTTCAATAACCCCCACTCTGACCTGGACGGCGGGAGCAGGCGGCTCCCCCACTCTATATCTGGTTAAAGTTTCAACATCAAATAGTTTCGGTTCCTTCGTTATCAATGACTCGACGACGAATCCAACCTATACCGTCAGCGCATCGTTATCGAACAATACTACCTACTCTTGGGAAGTGGCCGCTAAAAATGCCGCCGGCGTCAGCGCTAACACAATATCAAACTTTACAACAATTGTCGCTTCAACCGGCGCGGTAGCGCTCACTGCTCCTACCGGGGGCTCAACCGGGGTGTCGATAACGCCGACGCTCGCATGGAACGCTCCGACTGGCGGGACTCCCGTGATATATCTGGTAAAAGTATCAACCGTAAGCGGCTTCAGCTCCTTGCTCATCAACGATTCAACGACGAATCTTTCCTATGCAATTACCTCGGCCTTGTTAAACAATACAACCTACTTTTGGGAGGTAGCCGCTAAAAACGCCGCCGGCATCAGCGCCTTTTCGGCCTCAAGCTTTACAACAATCGTGGCAGCTCCTGGAGTTACGACCTTGCTTACTCCTTCCAATGCCGCCGCTAATGTTTCAATTAATCCGGTTTTGTCCTGGAACAAAGTCATTGGGGCCGATTCATACCGTTTGCAAATGGCAACCGATTCCCTTTTTAGCGCTCCGGTTATTTATGACACCACCCTAAGCGACACGACAAAACTCTCTGGCGCCTTGACCAATAACCTGAAATATTTTTGGCGAGTCGAATCCGAAAACGCGGGCGGCGTGAGTCCGTGGTCGTCAATTGCGTCATTTACTACCATTGTGGCAGTTCCCTCCGCTCTGACGCTTAAAACGCCTTCCATGGGCGATACGGTCAAAGCGGACAGCGCGCTGCTTACATGGTCGACCGGCACGCCAAGCGTCGACCGCTATTGGGTCCAATACGCGGCGGATTCCGCGTTTACTTCCCCAACTTCCGATAGCTCATATACCGACACAACCATGCTCGTGCGAAGCTTACACAACAACGCTAACTTTTGGTGGCATATCAAAGCGCACAATATGGCAGGCTGGGGAGCGTGGAGCGTTAAAAGTGAATTTGTCGTAAAACTTCCCTCCACGCTCATCAAACTCTCCGCGATTCCGAAAACATTCAGCTTTAACGTTTCCGGCCGCGATGGATCCATTCATTACGCGCTTCCCAAGGCCGAAAATGTTTTCTTGCGCATATTCAATCTTAAAGGACAAGTGCTTAATGAACTCGTCAATACTTCGCAGAATCCGGGATATTATTCAGTTACTTTACCGCGATGCGTGCTTGCGCCGGGGCAGTTCATTGTTGCGTTCAATGCGGGCGAATTCCGTCGTTCAAGCTTGTTTTTACCGATGAAATAACTCTGACGAGCAGTAATTGACTTTAGGCGCGCTGGAGCCAAGCGCGAAGGATATGCACGATAAATTGGACGAATTTGAAAACGGGTGTTTTCCGCCAAAACAAACGGATGCCTTGATAGAAATCGGTTTTTTGAAGGAGGATGGTCAGTTCCTTGCGGTAGGTGGTGTTTCCCTCGGGAAGCTCGATGTCCCATTCCGTCACAACCACCCCCAAGGACTTCAGCAGCTTCATGCGTTTTTTTTGTCTGCTTATTTTTGAGGACAAGTTATAACGCTGCGAATACAGCAAATCTTCATGACTGAGCGGCGCGGTTTTTATAAGGCCGGTTTCCCTGATTTCGTCAATAACTTCTTCGGCCCGACGAGACCTGGCCATGGCAACCGACCATCCGCCGGGCCCCATAGCGCCTTTGGTAAACCGGTCGATCCATGCATCGCCGCAGGCGAAATCGGCCAGAAGTCCGGTCCCGTCGATGCATAGAACACAGCGTTTCTGTTTGGCCACATAATCGGCGCTGACGTAGGAGGGATAGGGACGGCTGCTTCGCTTTCCCCGACGGTCTTCCGCAAGCATCGATCCTGGCCAGCCTCCTCCCCGAAACCGGAAAAATCGGTTGTCCTCGGGACGCGATCCGTAGTTACGAATAACGCCGTCGAGGTACCGGAAATCACGGTACCCTCCGCAAAAATTGGCCATGGTAAAGGGAAAGATTTTTTCAAGCGCCGGGTCACGGTCGATGGCCAAACGCAATGATCCAACTTGGCAAGGCGTTCCTATGAAAAGATATGCCCCGCCCGCCTCCCTGCATTCACGAATAAGGGCGTTTGTGATTGTAGGGCAGTATTTTGATCCCTGCGCATGGAGAAGTTCTTTACGGTTACGGGCAATATAAGAAACCGTGCGCGGCCCGGATGGGTCCTTTTGAAACCGTGCAACCGTTGCCCCCGCGATTACCCCTTGTTCCAAAAGCCAAATGGCGATCGTCGTCATGACGCCGCCCGAAGAAGCCCGCTGAAGAACCTGCGAATCGGTACTTTGCGCGGCAATTGCGCTTCGGTATCGTCCGAATTCGGGCGTTACGGGCAAATCGGCCCCGAAAAGACGCTCGCTCATAACGTTTATACACAACCCCGGACCCGGACAAACAGAAAATTCAATCCCCGATCCCGACACGGCCGACGGATTCACTATTTCCGGCTTGTAAATTCCTTGTTTTTCATCAAGCCCCATGCGCATAGAATGGGGCGGGGCCATCCCCACGCATGCCCCGCATGAAATGCACAGTTTGTGTTTAATAACGTCATGCAAATTTCTAATTTGTTTCATGGGGCCTAGTACCGCCGGGAATTAGGAGTTCTTTCGTATCGGAAAAATAATAAATCGCCGGTACGTAGTTACGGATATTGTTGGTGAAGCGATTGGAAGCCGTAAATTATTTTTATTCCGAAACGAATAACTTCCTAATGTAAACTTTTGCAAGAAAACCGAGACGCTCGTGCATGGTTTCAATGGCTGCCGTTGAATTCTGTTCCAAATTAACCGATAGCTGTTACTCGTCTTTTTTGGCCCTTGTTTCTCCTGAACGAAAGAGCCGTGCCGCCGCGTTCAGACGCAAGGAAGACGCTTGCCGTTGCGTTATCGCCGAAGTTTTAGCCCGATATTGCATTGCCGGGCGTGAAAAGCTCCCACCCGAAGCCATCGTCTTTCAAAACAACAACTTTGGAAAACCTTCTGTTGAGCTGCCGGGAAAGTCCCAGTTCAATATTTCTCATTCGGGTTCTTGGGTTGTTTGCGCAACTGACGACGGACCCATTGGAATCGACATAGAACGCATTCACCTGCCTGATTTCGAAATGGCAAAAAGATTTTTTCATCCCGATGAAATTTCCGAGATGATCGATCTCCCGAAAAAGCTCCGGACCGAAAGGTTTTTTGAACTCTGGACGCTCAAGGAAAGCTATATAAAAACGATAGGAAAGGGGCTGTCCTGCCCGCTTGACAGCTTCACCTTGTTCTTTGACCGGGACCAAATAACGATGCGCGCTGGCCAAGACTGTCCGGTCCTGTTTTTTAAGCTCTATGATTTTGGGCCCTACTACAAATGTTCCTTGTGCCTATCCCACCGCCAGTTCCCCGAAAAAATTGAAATTATAAGTCCGGAAAGGCTACTAGAGAAAATAAATATTTTATCAGGTCGTTAATTCCCGCCCAATGATTACCGAGCACATTTTTTCATTTCTTGGCTGGCGGACCTTTTTGAATTAGCCCCAGGATTTCATCATCCGTTATCGGGGTAATGTTCATATTGAACTCACGATTTACAAGTTTTATAAGGTTGGCCGCCCAAAGCCCGTTCCAAACGGTCCCGGCGTGGCCGTCGCCGACGACATTATTGTGCGGATCGTCGCCCTGTGAATTGTACACCGGGAAACTCCCGCCTAGGGTCACGGTTTTATAAGCGGGAATTCCCAGCGAATCACGTTCTCCCCAAAGCTCCCTGAACCACTTTCTATCATCCGAAAACGCCGTATATTTATAGCCTCGGGCGATAGAGCGCAATCCGCTGTCGTAGAAATCAAGTGCCGCATGGATTCCGGCAAGTTCCCGCGCGCTATGCCATTTCGATAGATTCGGGGCCCAATCTGAATCATCCAGGTCGCCTATCAACACGATCCGGACCGTAGGGAATTCCTTACGGATCATCACAACGGCCATCCGCACATAATTAATGGGTTTCAGAATCGACTCGCGAGCGGCAGCGGTAAAGCCCTCCTCGGCATAGCGCTCAAGCTGTCTAGTCTGACCGATGCTATTGATTCCAATGCGAATGACGATCAAGCCGTTTTGCCATTGCAAGGGTTTTTTTTTCATAAGATATAAGAGCCTTTGCGTTTGCCTGCCGTATCCTTCAACGAGGTCGGCGCAACCGGCGCCGGAAACCGCAAAGTTATATTGGAAATCGAGCTTTTTAGGCGCCCGGCCTTCCAGTCCTATGGCTGATCGGAGTTCCGCTATCAGCCCTCGTTTACTACCCCAAACGCCCCAAGACCCTTGATCTATTTGATTATTTCGCAGACGCTCCAATACCTCGGTCCATTGGAAGGTAATGGAGCGAAATTTGCCTCCACGTTCGAGCGGGTTTTTGAAGGAAATCGTATCATGGTATGAATGACTGTCGGAGTCTCCTAAAACCGCGAGTGGGATTATACCCGTTCCCCCGCCGGGACAAGGGTTTTTAAGAACCTTCATAATAAACGGATACCCCAAAAATCCTATGAACAACATGGCAGCTATTAAACAAATCAATAATACCGTGGCGAGATGATTTCTGCGATTTGCTGGTGGAGTTTCGCCGAACATAGATACCCGTTATAATTGAAGCAAAAAAATAATATACCTGTTTTTCCCAACAAATTCAAAATAATGCAGTGACGTGTTTTTAAATACGATCCTGGAATTATTTTATAAAGATGATACTGCTATTCTTTCCGTCCATTTTCATGGTCTTTTTCGCCTACTTCGGCTACCCTTTGACTTTAGCGGTTTTGCGCCTTTTCATTCGCTTCACTCCTAAAAAATCCGCCATTTTCCCGAACATCACCCTTATCATCACCGCGTACAATGAAGAAAAATGGATACGGCAAAAGCTTGAAAACACGCTTCGGTTAGAATACCCGAAAGACAAAATGCAGATCATTGTCGCTTCCGACGGATCGACCGACGCGACCAATGAAATTGTTAGGGAATATCGTGATAGGGGCATTGAGCTGCTTGACGTTAAAGACCGTAAAGGCAAGGAAAACGCCCAAAAAGAAGCCATTAAAATCGCGCGAGGCGATATTGTAGTTTTCTCGGACGTCGCCACGGTCATTGACACTTCGGGCGTCAGCGAAATCGTGGCCAATTTCGCCGATCCCGCCGTCGGCTGCGTCAGCAGCGAAGACAAAATGCTTGAAGACGAAAGCTGCGCGCCGGGCGGCGAAGGAGCTTATGTAAAATACGAGATGTGGCTCAGGGGTCTTGAATGCGCGGTCAATAGCGTGGTCGGTTTAAGCGGATCGTTCTTTGCCGCCCGCAAGGACGTTTGCCTTGACTTTTCGCCGAAAATGCAAAGCGATTTCAGAACGCTACTCAGTAGCATGCGCAAAGGCATGCGCGGCATCAGCGACCCGAAAGCCATCGGCTATTACCATGACATTAAAAACAAATCCCAGGAATTCAATCGGAAAGTCAGGACCGTTATTCGCGGGCTCACCGTGTTTTTCAATAATCTTGAGTTTTTAAATGTTTTTGAATTCGGCATCTTTTCCTACCAGTACGTCTGCCATAAACTCCTTCGCTGGCTTGTCCCGTTTTTTCTTATCGCTGCGCTTATTTCAAATTGCTTGCTTGCTTTTAA
>Ga0182027_10009062_pt1 | contig 14372 bp, 12 predicted proteins | sample 712E1DmetaG_FD_121300 | JGI IMG/M metagenome (GOLD analysis project Ga0182027, IMG submission 121300) | Permafrost microbial communities from Stordalen Mire, Sweden - 712E1D metaG (Illumina Assembly) | ecosystem: Environmental > Terrestrial > Soil > Wetlands > Permafrost | place: Sweden...
ATCCAGGACGCCGAAGCGGATGCAGTGGCCTTTGGCCAACTCTTTATCGCCAACCCTGATCTGCCAGCACGCTTTGCGAACAATGCTCCGCTCAACATGCCGGACCCCAGCACCTTCTTTACGCCGGGACCCCACGGCTATACCGACTATCCCGAACTGAGCGCGTAGGGAAAGAATCAATGGTTCTCATTGGAAAGTGAGTGGAGTAGATTTACTGCCAGGCGAGGGCCAACAAAATCGAGGAGGCGCCATGAATGAGACCGTCCGCCTGTTGCAGGGTCATCGCAGCAGCCGCAACTATAAGAGTGACCCCCTCCCCACGGAAATTCTGGATGCCATCATCGAGTCCGCACATCGCGCTCCCACATCCATCAACAGCCAGCAGATTTCGCTCGTGTTGGTATGCAGTGCCGCCAGCCGCGCACGCATCGCAGAAATCGCTGGTGGCCAACCATGGATCGCGCAGGCCCCTGTGTTCATCGCGGTGGTAGCGGACTTCTATAAAACTGGCCTCGGCGTCGAGAAGGCTGGTGCCGAGTAGGTAACCGCATAATTTTTCTCTTTCCAGTTGAAGAAACAAGTTTATATCAAGAGACCCTGGGCATTGACCCTGGCGGCGCTACTGGTAATTCCCAATCAGAACGAAGGGCGCCCAGTAAAACGGATGAGAATACCCGGCTTCATGCGCCGGCGGCGTTGTCTCCTCGACGGTTTGAAAACCGCGTTCGCCGGCTGCATGGGGCGTCGCGGCGGTTCCGCGCAGGAGCGCAAGCTGCGCCTGGCGCAAGGCCTCCGCTTTGCCGTCGGCTGGATGACCCACCCATCTTGCATAGAAGTCGCTCATCAGCCTGCTGGTACTGGCGTCGTTGACGTCCCACAACGTGGCCAGCACCGCTTCAGCATCCTTCTGCTGCGCAATCATGCCCAGGCTGTCCATCTCCAGGCCGTTCCTTGATTTGTAGTCCTTCGCCGTGCTGCAAGCCGAAAGGGTCAGGAGGCGCGTTCCGTGAAAGGCAACAGAAGAGTTCTCCATATCGGAGAGATTCCACTCGTATCCCTTCACATCCCCGGCGCCTTCTCCGCCCATCATCAGGTATGGCTCCTCGCCGCTGCCCGTCTCCACCACAAAATGGCTTGCGATATGCACCACGGGGAAGCTCTTGCCGGCGCCCAGCTCTGTCTTTAACGCAGCCAGCGTGAATTGCTCATTGGGCAGCAGCCGGCCCTCCATGGGGCCATGCGATTCAGGCGCGGCAGGGTCGTGGACCACGGCATCCAGTTCCGGCATCACCCCGGGCAGTGCCGGCAAACCGCCATAGCTCTTTGACAAGCCCATGGCCAGGACGCTGGGACTGGGCCCGCTCTTGAGCGGCGAATCCGTCATATGGCCGTAGCTTTCGGGAGTGAAGAGAACATTGTTGAAGCGCTCCAGCATGTAACGATGGCCATCATAGAGCGCGGCCATCGGCAGGTAGCGCAATGCATCGTCCAGGGACCATAGCAGCGTTGGAACACCGCTCTGCCCGGCAGCGGGTGTTTCCAGGGGTTTCAACTCATCTTCGATGGGAGCCACGACCATGGCATACAGCTCTTGCAGGCGCGGCCTGGGATCGGAGGCGCGCGAGCCCAGGCTTTCCAGCGCCTCAAAGGCTTTGGCGCGCAACTCGGCCGGCGTGGCCTTCAGCTCAAACTTCTTGCGAGTACTTGCGGTGACCACAATCGCATAGGCATGTTTTTCGCCCAGCAGCAGGCGAATGCCCATGACACGCGGTCCCAGTTTAGCCAGCGTATCTTGCAGATAACTCTGCGCGGAGTGATCGCCGTCTAAACCTCTGCTCACTTGAGCGGCGCTGGATTTTTGCTCCAGCTCCGGATAGATCGTGCTGACGAAGAAGGCCAGTATCGCCGCGTTTTCCTGCTCCATGCTTGCATTCAATGTCTTCAGTCGAGCGTCTTCCGCGGGAGTGCGCGCCGCTTTGGCCTGCAAGGCGACTACCTCGACACTGAGCTGCTCAAAAGCCAGCGCCATCTTCTCCAGATCCGCCATTTCGTTCTGCGCCTTCTGCTGCGCGGCAGTAAGCGGCAGCGACACAACTTTGGCCGAGGCATCGGGAGCGGCGCCGCGCACTATGTCTTTCAACTCCTGTTCTTTGAGAAGGTCGAGAATCTCTTCGGCTTCGCCCAGCCGGCCGGCCTCAACCAGAAGCTCAGCCAGTATGCGATAAGTGCCCGATTTCGATTGCGCAAATCCAGCTTGCAGTTCCTTATCGAGCCCGGAGATGTTCTTGCGAATCTGCTGGTAGGCGTTCACCGCATCCATCCCGAAAAAGATCGCTTCCTCAAGATGATGCTGATCGCGGAAGCCGATCATCAGCGTGGTCTCAATGCCGCCCACGATCCCCGGATCGCCTGCTGCCTTGGCCAAAGACAATGCCGCCAGCTCGCTGGCCAGCGCATTCGGCGACTCCTTCCGCTCAGAGTAAGCCCAGCCTATGGTCATCAGCGCGATCGCTTCGCCGCGCTGGTCTTTCACCTCGCGCCAGATCGGCAGCGCCTGGCTGTCAAACTCCAGCGCCTTGCCGGCATCTTTCAGGTTGGAATAATCCCGACCCATATTGTTCAGCGTCATGGCTTCGCCGCGCCGGTTCCCTGTTTCGCGCCAGATGGGCAACGCCTGCTCGGCGTACTCCAGCGCCTTTTGCGGTTGGCCCAGGTCGGCATAGGCCCTGCCGATATCGTTTAGAGCCAGCGCCTCTCCGCTGCGGCTTTCCACTTCGCGCCAGACGGGCAACGCCTGGTTGTAATAGTCCAGCGCCGACTGCTGCTGCCCCAAGTCGCGGTACAGCCGGCCGATGTTGTTCAGCGTGCTTGCTTCGCCCTGGCGGTTGCCGACTTCGCGCCAGATAGAGAGCGCCTGGTTGTAGGACTCCAGCGCCTTCTGCTTCTTGCCCAGATCGCCATAGGCCCTGCCGATATTGTTCAGCGTCAGCGCCTCGCCGCCGCGCTCTCCCACTTCCTGCCAGATGGGCAGCGCCTGGTTGAAGTAATTAATCGCCTCCGTCCCCTGGCCCATGTCGGAGTAGGTCCTTCCCAGATTGTCCAGCGTGCTCGCCTCGCCGGCGCGGCCGCCCTCCTCGCGCCATTTCGCCGGCATCTCATCTCTCTGTTCCTTCAGCTCCTTTAGCTGCCCCAGGTTGCGCAGCCGGTCCCTGCTGCTCATCATCCGCCCATTGCCCTGCCCGTTGTTGACTTGGTGCCAGATTGTCAGCGCCTCGTTCAGATCCTTCAGAGCGTCCTCCCGCCGCCCCAGGTTGTTATGGGCTCTGCCCATATTGTTCAGCGTGAGAGCTTCGGCCTGCCGAATGCCCATCGAGCGCCAAACCGGCAGTGCCTGGTCAAACAGCGCCAGCGCTTTGTCTTCCTGGCCCAGGTCTGTATACACCCTGCCCATGGTGTTCTGCGTCATTGCCTGGGTTACGCGGCTGCCTCCATTCTGTTCCATGGTCAAGGCCTCGTTCAGGCAATCCAGCGCTTTTTGCATCTTCCCTGCCTGCCGGTAAAGAAAGCCCAGGACATTCAGCTCCGTCGCCTCTTCTTTCACGCTCCCGGCTTGGCGCGCCGCGACGAGCTTCTGCTCATGCTGAGCAATCTGATCCTTGAGCGGGCCGGTCTGTGCCTGGGCCGCCGCAGCCAGCAGCGCGATGCTCAGGCATGCGGCAACTCGAACTTTCTGCGCCAGATTCATCTTGCCCCCTTTGTCATACCGGGTTGGCGCCTGCTCTAACCGTCCGTCCCGCTCATCCGGCATGGCTTTGATGAGAGGCAGAGAACGCTCACTATTTAGTTTTGCCGCTGGTGGAACTGCTCGGCGCGGAGCCGCTGGTAGAGCTGCTCTTGGCTGAGCCGGTCGTGGAACTGCTCTTGGCTGAGCTGCTGGTGGAACTGCTCTTCGATGAGCTGCTCTTGCTGGCGGCCGCGGAACCGGATAGGCTGCCGATGACTGCCGCTAGCTTGCTCGTGGATGAAGTAGAGGTGTCGAGCGGCTGCACACTGATGCGCATGGAGGCGTAGGTGATGCCGGGAACAGCGCTTTCCGCGCGGGTCTGGAGCGGCAGATTCGGATCGGCATCCTTGCGTACAAGGTAACCCTGGATCAGGTCCAGATTAGGCAATTCCTTGGCCAATTCGTCTGTATGCTTCTGCGGAAGCATCAGATAGTCGCCGGAAAGCAGGCCGATGTAGCGGTCTTCACGATCGGGATCCTCGAAAGCCTGCTTTGTGGCCACGGCACTGGTCAGATTGCCGGCCATCACGAACCTGGTGCGATCTTCCCAGTAACTCATCACCTCGCTGAAGGCGCTGAGCGCGGGTGTGCTGATAGCCGGCAGGGTGATCATGGGAGCAACCATCTTTGCGCCTGCCATCATGATGTTGAGCGCTTTCACAAAAAACGAGGTGCTGGGAGCCTTCGATACGTTTACCGCCAGCTTGCCGGTGCCCTGAGTGAACAGAATCTTGCTCGTGCCCTGCGTCGCCTGTGGCGTTTTGAAGCCGAGTTGGTCGAGTGAAACCTTGCCTGCCTTGTCGGGCGCCAGCGATGCAATGGCCGTCCATGCCAGGGGAGCGATGATGTTCATGTACGGGTGTATCTGGGTGGTGTCAATGCGAAGCTGCGATGGATGCGCGTTGCTTTCTCCGCCGCCGGGGCGAAATTGCGAGAGAGAGACGCTTATGGCTACGTCGCCGTCGTGGCTCAGCAACTCTTCTTTGTCGATGTCGGTGGCATAGCGCAACTTCTTCTTGTCGCTCATGTAATGCAGATAATGCGTTTCGGCGCCAGGATCGGGAAGCTGGTCTTTCGGCCCGCGCGACGCTGACTTGTTTCCATAGTTGTGGCTGTATGGGTTGACGGAGTCGTAAAATCCGTTCCAGAAATCGAAAGAATCATGGGGCGTGTCCTCCGCGGAGGCCCGCGGAGCGGAAGCTTGTGCGGCGGCCAGCTCGGGCAGAAGCGCGGCGAACAGGCCGAGGGCGGAGGCATCGAAAACAAAACTGCGGCGGGAAACAGGCATGATCGTTCTCCTTCAGAAGATGATGAATTTCGTCACGAGAGTAGGTTGACCGGATTTCCAGTTCATGAGATTCACTTCGCGGCATCCCTGGGAACACTTCGCATTGTAATCAGCCCAATGCCCCAGTTGGTAGGTAATTCGCCGGAAAAACCGCGCGTCCCGCCGCTGGTTTCATTCAGCAGCCTTTGCAGGGACGATTCCATGCCCCGCGTACCGCGCGACGCCACTCCCTCGAAGTTCAGCACGTAGGGGTCGGGCAGCGGCTGCGCGGTGCTGAGCAGGATGAGCGTATCCACGCCGTAGGGCGGGCCAATGCGCAGCGTGCGCGCGCCGGGCAGGATAAACTGGCGGCCGGCGCCGGCGGCGTTGGGAAACTGATTCTCCGCATAATCCAGCGGATAGAGCAGTGAGCCTTTGCCGTGGCAATCGATGTCCAGGATGTAAACCCAGCGCTTCTCGATGACACGCTCGTCGGAGTACAAGGCCATCTTCAACTGATCGCCCTGGCGCGCGGGTTGTTCTAATTGCTCCGCGGCCAGCGGCGTCTCGCCCGATGCGGGAACCATGGCCAGTGTGTAGTAGTTGGCCGTGGATGCGTCGGCGGGGCTATCGGCCAGTTCCAGCCAGCCGTGAACCTTGGCCAGCAGCGATGCGTACTTGTTCAGCGCCGCGCCACCCTGGTCGAGGTCGCTTGCGCCGGCAATCGTCACCCAGTCGCTGCGCACCGGATACTGCGATGTAGCGGAGCAGCCCGGGCTGTGATTTGCCGCGCCAGATGCAGGCGGGCCGGCCGCAAGCTCGCTCTTGTGAAACCAGGCATAGGCAGGTCCATCCGCGGTGAGCACACCGGTGAGGGCGTAGTGGGCGCCGGCAAGATCGGGCGCGGTCTCGACGGCGCTGTTGCGGTCAGCCGGCGCCAGCCTGGCGGCCAGCTCCCGCGGCGGCGGCAGGTTGACCCAGAGTTTGGCGCTGGCGGGAAGATGCTGCTTCAATGCCTCCGCCGTCAGTTTCGCGCCGAGGATGGTGGGAGAAGGCGCTCCGGCTTTTTGAAGCGTCCAGTTTGTACCGTCCCAGCAAAGGATGTGGGTCCACGGGTCCTCGGCTGGATCCGAGACGGATGAGACTCCGGCGTCGTTGATCCGCGCAGCCGCGGCAAGGATTTCCACTTCAGACAGATTGGAAGGCCAAAGCCAGACCTTCAGTGGCGCCGACTCCGCGGGCATCCATTTCGTCAGCTCGAAGAGTTCGCCGGGAGCAACTTTGGCGCCGGGCGGTCTGACCACGCTAGCCGAGGAGCGTGCGATGCCCTCCTGGCCGGTGACGCGTAGTTTCGCTGTCTGGCCCTTGCTGTCCGGCATCGTCGCAGTGAACTCGCTGCCGATGCCAACGCCGGAGACGCGGCCGATGTCCAACCAGACACTGCCGTCGTCGCCGGTCATGAGAGCGGCTGCATGCACCCCGCCGGACGCAGCCGCCGCGCCGCCGAAGAGCGGCTGCCGCCGCCGCGCGGCGGTGGCGTCCAGATCCGGCTCCTGGTCAGGGACGCTGCCACCTTCCAGCACAGCCCTTACGCGCTGATAAACGATGGAAGCCGGCGTGGAGGCGGGCAAGGCTTCCAGCGCCTCCACCAGGGCTGCGGTAAAGGTCCCATGCGCCTCGGTAGCCGCAGAGGAAAGCGGCATTTCCTTGGCCGTCTGGTCCTGCTGCGCGGCAGAGAAGACGAGTGCCGGATTGTCCTCGCGTTGGGTGGGCGCGGGCCGCGGCTCTCCGTTGGCGAGCGCTTCGGGAGCCTCGGCGATGTCGCGCGGGTCGTAGGCCAGGGTGCGCTCGCGGTACCTGGGACCGATGCCCCGGCTGAGACCGCCGCTGTGGCAACTGTCAAAGATCGCGGTAAGGCGAATTCCCTTGTTCAGGGCGGCATTGAAGATGCGCGTCATCTCCCGGTCGCGCACATCGTAACCGCCCTTGTAGGCGTCGGAGGGAACCAGCGTGCTGTCCGCATGGACATACTGGCCGTTTACCAGCACGGTCAGCTTGTTCCCCTTGCTGTTCACGCGCAGGGAGCCGTGGCTGGCGTCGTAAAAGACCACCGTGTCGCCGCGTTGCGGCAGGTCCACGAGATACTTCTGCATGGCGGCCAAAATGCCGTCGCGATCCGTCTGCGTGGCCGGCAGCACTGTCACTCCGGAGCGGGGCCGGGGCGGCGCAGGATTGGTGAGCAGAACCACATGGCTGGCCGGAAAGGCAAACTTGGGACTGGTGAGCAGGTCGGCCATGGCCTCGGCATCGTTGACCGCGCCGTCCAGATTTTCAAAGCGCCCCAGCTCACATCGCCCGTAGGTGCAGCCGGCGGGATGCTGCGCCTGGGTTCCTTCGGGTTGATAGGTATTGATGCCGATGAGCAGCGCACGCTGGGTCTGCGCAGCGGTTTGCGTTCCAGTCAGAACGCAGAGCGAGGCGAAAAGCGCGGCAACGTTCCGTTTCATACGTACTCCGCAACCAAATTGCCATAAAGTATATCTCTTCGCTTATATACAATGCAGACGTTATTTATCTGTGAGAGTTGCGATGCGGCCATTCGCATGGCCCGGTATTAAGGCCACATGGCGCGGAGGCGTTGAGCGATGCCATCAACCTGCTGCAGCGGAGTAATTGGGGGGAATCGCTGAAAAAGTATCTAAAGCTTAACCCGCATCAAGATAATTCAGCCCGGTATATCTATGAAAACAATTGGCTCCTCAGGTAGGACTCTATTTGCCTTTATTATCAATGCTTAGCTCAAGCAACCCTCCATAAATGCCCACAATTATGCCCACTTTTGAGCGTCCTTGCGGACGCTCATGCCGCCCTGCGTTCGGCGTCGATCTGCAATTGAATCCACTCGTCAATTTCTGACTCCACCCAAAACGCGCCTTGCCCGCCACCGGGGTGAATCTGCTTAGGGAACTTCCCTGCGGAGATCATGTTGTAGAGTTGCGAGCGCGAGAACGGAACGCGCTCAAGTACACCTTCGATCTTGAGCAGCCTCTTCGGCGGTCTCGGTTGGTCTATCGCCACGACCCCACACTGCCGTGGCTGCTGTACGACTTGCGTTGCTTGCATCTTACTTAAAGTGCTCCTCGATGAACCGGCTCATCGACAGGAACGCCTCGCCTTCGGCGCCTCGTCGATGAGCTTCGTTGGAGGCACGCATCCAGCCATAGCTGGATAGCGGCTCCATTTGGGAGCTCTTCAAATGATCTGCTTCGCTCTTCATATTTTGTGCGCCCTCCCGGCGCGATTGGCTCATATGGTTCAGGTAGCCCGCCGCGGCGGCCGGGGTCTCCATGACCCACGCCACGAATGCCGCCCGGAGAACGGCGTCGGCGTCGGGGTAATCACGGAGACAGCTGCGCCAGGCGCTGTCGAGAAATGCATTTCCGCCCGCCGTCGCCGACAACTCTCTCCGGCGGCGCTTTCCGGGCTCCGATCGAGACACAAGCTGTTTTTCTTCCAACGTTTTCATTGCGGAGCGGATTCCCCCCGGTTCCAGGCCTGCTTGTTGGCGGAAGTCGTACAGGGATTTCAGCCCGACCCGATCGATCAGCGCGAGGATGAAGAACTCCATTGCTCCCAATCCGCCTTTGATTGTCCCTACCTTACCCATCATGCAGACAATACTACAACATGGTTGTATTATTGTCAAGTTAAGCGAAATATGTCCTCCGATGGCCTTGTGGGCCGAGAGTAGAGTCGGCAGCTGATGTGTCTCAAAAGGCCTAACGAGCTTTTTGTTTCAAGCACTTGGCCACCGAGCCTTGGAGACGTCCTGATCTTCTCTTTTGCGCTTGGCCAATTGCTTGAGTCTGATTTCATACGGTTTCAGAGGGCGCCCCGATTCATCGACAATGCGTCCGAATTCATCTTTATGGAAAAGCGGCGTTGCCGTCGGCTCCGGGGCGGGAAGAAGCTGCCGTTCCGCGTTGCCGATGTCGCTGTCATAGCTGGTCCGATCTAGCGATGTGAGAATTATTGTCAGCCATGCTGCCAGTTGGTTGGAGTCACATTTCTCAGGGAATTGCTTCGGCTTGGTGATTTCGAAGAGGCGCCTCAGGGTGATTTTCTCTGGTAGTTGAACCTTTGTCTTCCAAGGAAGGTCGGCTCGCATAAGGGTACTCAAATGTGCAAGAAACTCATGAATTTTGTCGGCGCGGGCGGGCGAGTCCAAGCCCGTCAGTTTTTCGCGAATGAAGTGCAAGATGATCTCAGGGATCCGCAACTTGAGTGACGCAACCGTCTCTTCTCTCTCCGCTGGCGGTGCAGGAACTGGCCTCGGCGGGAGCTTCTTGAGAATTTGCGTGAGCGATTGCTTTCCTTGCGGCGGCTTTCCGGATTCCAAGGGTGCCTTAGCCACTCCATTGAATTGCCCTTTAGAAGAGGCGCTGCCCGCGTGTGGCAAGACAAACGAGGTTGGGGGTTTTCCGGATCCGTTATCCGCAGGATCGCGAACAGGAAGAGGCTTCGCTTTCACATCGTTTGGGGCCGCCAGTGCGGGCTTCAAGTAATAGCGGACTGTCGAAGGGGGTTGATGGATGTCGTTGGCGAGGCCCGCAATCGAGCAGCCTTTTCCAAATAGAGACGTTACTTCCGCAATGAGTTCAGCTGCAGACGCGTGCTCCCACCGCCGGCTCAACCGCTTAATGCGTTTCTGCAATTTTGGGTCGGCCGTCACTGCTCGACGATGAGCAGTCCGTTTGCCTTTCTTCCTGGGTTTCGTCATGACGCCTCCTTTAGTAGGAGTCGCTCTTCTACAAATTCAAGCAGCTTCAATTGCGCCTCGGAACTCTCAACGTTCTTTAGCATGTATAAGTGGTGGTATTCGCCCATCCGCCCGCGCCGTGAGTATCGAAGATACTCACGGATGACTTTTTGAAGTTTCTTGCTATCCGGAACCTCATACCCTTGATTGACAATTGTCTTTTCCGCCATCTGCACCAGGCGGTCGACCCACGCCCTTCGCATTTGGGACACGCTCACCTTGAGCGGGCGAAACGGCTTGAAGTAGGTGAGTCGGAATTTTACCCATCGAAGATGTGACTGCCATTCCTTGCATTGGAACCCGTACTTCTTAACGCCTACCGCGGCTTTGAAACGCCGTTGTGCCCGCTTCGCATCGATCTCGAGAGATTCGATGACGCGATCTTTGCCATCCTTCAGCAACTTAAAGGTACGCCGGCCGCCAGCAACGCGCCTCAGTGCGTTTGCTTCTCTTTTGGAAACTCTCTTCATCTCCCGCCGCTTGAGTTTCATGCTGGTCCGCGCTGAAAAGGCCGCGGCGCGTAGTTGGAATTCATCGAGCCAAAGTTCCCCACCGCACGTTTTGGCTGCTTTCATTCGCACCCAGAGATCGCGAATCCGGTCCATCATCCGATTGCTGAACGTGCCTGAGTCGAAGCCGGGCGGCAGCGGCTGAATACGGAAAGGATAAGAACTCACCGTACCGCCCGTGCTGTCCCACGCCAGAAACTGGCGATTGATGTAATCGAGCCCGGGCCAGATCGCCGAGACCTCTTTCTTCGTGAATCGTACCTTGATCTCGGTAGCATCCATTTCTTTAGGTTGCGGCATCAATCAATCCAACTTCCCTCGCTTATATAATTCGTCACATTGGAGATTTGCTGTGTCCGTGCTCACGCCTGTGGTGACATTTGGTGGCAGCGAACGCTTTACAGTGCCTCCTTGAAGACCACTATCGCAGAGGGGTAAAGGGTTTCGACCGGCCTCATGACATTCGCGCCGTCCGCGCCCAAAGCGCGGGCGTCAACAATTCAACGTGCTTTCTCTCGACGGCGCCGCTTGAGCCCCAGTTCAAAGTATCAGGATGGAGTTTTTATGGCTAGCACCCGACGCCGCCTTTCAGATGATTCATCCCTGTCAGAGATGTTTTAGATCTGTTCTCTTCTGTTCCCAGCCCTCCCGTGTACATAATCTGTTCTCCTCCATTTCTCGCTCCCTGACTCTGAATTCCTGTTCCTGAGGGTACTTCCTGCTCCCCCTTACTTCTCTCCGCGCCGGCATTCCCGGACTAGCGTATTCATACCAGGAAGCCGATTTCTTGCGCGGTTAGGAGCTCTGGGATGATGTGCAAGTCTGGACTGGCAACGGGCTGGATAAACTTCCCGGGAGTCTGCTTGCATCCTGATGAATACAAGTCTGTTACGTGTCTTCCGAACGGAGAGCGCGGGAGCGGAACGCGAAGGTGGCAAAGGGGCCGGAAGGCGGGAAGGGCCAGGTCTTTTCAGCATGTCCGCCAGCGTGTCCAGATCCCGGCGGTGCTGGACCTCCTTGGGGATGACATCTCCGCCGGTTACGCGGGCGATGGTGCCGCGCAGGTAAGGCGCCAGGAAGTCATGAATCGGGCGCTCCCACCGGCGCATGCGTGTTCCGATAGCTTCCTGCTGGGTGTACTGGCTGAGAGCAGTACGTTCCTGGGCGAGCTTGGTATGGAAAGGAGTGGGGATATAGCGCATGGGGTTGGCTGCGCTCTGATCTCCTTCGAAGAAGAGCTCTTCTGTGTATTTACCGAAGAGGCGTCCCATACGGCCATGCATGGCTTGCTGCTCAGCGCCGCCCAGGTCGCTACGGAAGGCGCCGTAGCCGCGGTTGATCAGCTCCCGGTTAATGTTGCGATCATCGGCCGTAATGACCGCTCTGATGTCCCGATTTTGGCTGCGAGCTTTAGTGAGTACATACTCAATGAGTAGTTCAATCCAGGAGGCCCCTCTTGACAGGGACCCCTTGTTAGGAGTAATGAGTATATGAGTAATATGTTTTCATCGTTCCATCCCATTTCCCGCCCCGCCACTCGCCGCCAGGTCCAGGGCCAGACCTTCGGAGAACTTATCCGGAAGATTCGCGTGAACGACGGCCGGTCCCTCGAGGAGATAGCTCCGCTGGCCGCCTTGACGGTGCCGGAGTGGGAGGCCATCGAGACTGGCCAGGTCCCGGATACCTGGGAACAGGTCTGCCTGATGGCAACAGCGCTCTGTCTGGGCCGCTCCTGGATGACTTTACTTGGGCGGCTCTACTCGGGGGCCTATGGGAAATAACGGTACCGGCCAGAGTCCTTCGGGGCTCTAGCCATTGGTACTCATAACCGGATATGCTCACTTCCTGGGAAGGGAGGTGAGTCAGATCAGCAAGGCTGAAGAACAGAAGGTGAAGCGCATGAACCTGAACGTACCCGTCGAGCTGCACAACAGCTTCAAGTCGGTTACTGCCGTCCAGGGGCAGAACATGACCGATGTCCTGCTCGAATTCATCAAGACCTACGTTGCGAAGAACTCCCCGAAGGGACGGCGCAAGTGAAGCGCGCCATCCTATATATGAGGGTCTCCACCCTGGATCAACACCCGGAGACCCAACTCCTCGACCTGCGTCAGATGGCTGCCCAGCGCGGCTACGAGATCGTCGAGGAATACACCGATCGGATCTCCGGCGCCAAGGCCCGCAGGCCGGGGCTCGATCAGATGATGGTCGATGCCCGCCGCGGCCGCTTCGATGTGGTCCTGGTCTGGGCATCCGACAGGATCGCCCGGTCGGTCAAGCACTTCCTCGAGGTGCTCGACGAGTTGAACCGGCTCAATATCGAGTTCATCAGCTTCCGTGAGCAGATCGATACCGGCGGCCCGCTGGGCCGGGCCATCGTGGTGATCATCGGCGCCATCCACTGGAGCTGGACGATGCCGCCATCCAGCGTGATCGCTGCCAGGGACAGAGCCTGAGGCAGATCGCCAAGGGCCACCGCATTTCGACGGCTACCGTTCAACGTGTGCTGCGAAAGAATCCGGCGCAGGCAGCCTGAACCAGGCCAAATCGCCCTGAACATGGCCCATTCGCCCATGTAACAAAAGGGGTCCGAAAACCCACCCACTAACCTCAACAAAACAATCGGCCGGATCTAACCAATCCGGCCGTGTCAAAAGGTAAGGGTTCGGGAACGGTCCGCAGACAAGATTCGGCCTGAATGAGGCGACAGTGGCCAACCGCGCGCACCTCACTTGCATATAACGTTTAAGATGCGTTTGCCCTGGCAATTGAAGGTTCTTGTCATTCCCTCAGCGGAGAGCAACCGTACAATTGAACTTCCGCAGTGTCGGCATATTGCCGCGAGCCGAAATGGAAGGAGAAAAACCACTTGCATCCATCCAATGAAACTCTGCCCGCACGCCGCAAGCTGCTGGGCTCCATGGTCTCCGCAGCCGCATTGCTCGGCCTAAACGCCACCGGAGCCGCGGCCAGCTCCACAGCAGGCGCTATCCCTGCGCCCCCTGAGTCGGAGGCAGCCGGCTTAGAGGACATCGTTGCGCTTGCCCGTCTGCGCAACTACAAGACCCGCCGTTCCTCAAGCTGGGACCGGACAGGGGGTAATGACGACTCGGTAGTCGTGGAAGCTGGACAGACTTATACGTTGCTCGAAACCACCGGCGCCGGCTCGGTCACACACCTCTGGTTCACTATCAACTCGCGCGATCCAATGCACCTGAAGAACCTGGTTCTGCGCGCCTGGTGGGACAGGGAAGCCACTCCCTCCGTCGAGGTCCCTATCGGCGACTTCTTCGGCCTGGGCCTGGGCGAGTATTTTACTTACGAATCGGCTCTGCTCGCGGTAGCGCCCATCAAAGCGCTGAACGCCTATTTTCAGATGCCATTTTCAAGTTCTGCCCGCGTCACGCTGTCCAACGAAGGAAATGTTAGCACCGACAATCTCTACTTTGCTGTCGACTACGTCACCGTTCCCGCGATGCCCGCCGGACTGGGCCGCTTTCATGCGCAATATCGCCAGGCCGCGCCCTGCAAAGGCTGGACCGACGATTGGAAGAACAACGGGGACGATCCAGTGGGCAACCGCAAGAACCTGGACGGGAAGGACAATTATGTCTTCATGGAGGCCACAGGCAAGGGGCATTTTGTGGGCGTAACCCATGCTGTAGAGCAAAACCAGTCCAGCTGGTTTGGCGAGGGCGACGACATGATTTTCATCGATGGCGATGTTCTGCCCACCATCAATGGCACGGGAAGCGAGGATTACTACAACGGAGCGTGGGGATTCGGGGACCAGGCCTTCGGGTACCAGCACAACGGCGCGCCGTACATGGTCGACCCGCAGCGAGTCGGTGGCCGCACTTGCCTCTATCGCTGGCACATTGAGAGTCCCATCACGTTTGAGAAGTCGATTCGGGTAACGATGGAGCATGGGCATGCCAACCATCGGTCTGACAACTTTTACTCGACAGCCTACTGGTACCAGACTGAACCGCA
>Ga0182027_10009063_pt1 | contig 14371 bp, 14 predicted proteins | sample 712E1DmetaG_FD_121300 | JGI IMG/M metagenome (GOLD analysis project Ga0182027, IMG submission 121300) | Permafrost microbial communities from Stordalen Mire, Sweden - 712E1D metaG (Illumina Assembly) | ecosystem: Environmental > Terrestrial > Soil > Wetlands > Permafrost | place: Sweden...
CATATGTAATTGTATTAATGGTGAGACAATAATACAAGTTACAGATTACCAAAGTCTTACGTATGTTTTATTTACATAAGTTATTCACATTCAATTGTTTATAAATTTTGTCATGTACTAAGGATAATTTCATTCTTTTATTATTATCAAGATACCTTGTATGGGCTTTTATATCATACAGCCCCATTTGACCATATAATATTTCTTCATATGGCATACCTTCTTTCTTATATTCAACATAGATTGAGGGTAAACTGTAATAAGCATCAGTTTCCATGTCGTATTCCACAATGTAATCAAATGGAATTCTTAAAAATGTGTGTACAATGATAGTTTTGTATTTTAAGTTTTTTTCTCTTTCATCCCCTCTCCAATCTAATATATCCCAATTATTATTTTTATCGATAATTGCTTTATCGCCCCCAGATATCAATTCTAATCCGTTTTCGTAAAAGTCCCAAAATTCTCCTTTGAACCACGAACTCATCACACCAGAAGGGACATCTTCTACATTTGGAAAAGTAGTATCATCAACGGAGCGAATAATAACATTATGATATTTGAATTTAATCCACGGTTCATACCAAGAATGTTCCCACTCTTTTCTATCCAGCTCCATTAAAAAGTCTTTTTTCATTCGCTTCTTGAGAGATAGATTCCTTTTAATTCTTGTAGCATTACTGCTTTTTTGAACCTTGTGTTGCGGTATAATATTATCAGCTAACAGAAGCTTACTTATCTTTTTAATTTTTAATGTCGGCAAAAAGTATACATGTCGAAGTAAATCCTTAAAGTCGATTATATGTTTTTCATTGTCGAAACTATATCCAGAAGGCAAGTTGAATTTCTTATATTTCACCTGTTTTCTTCCAATAATCAGAATAAATAGCTCGTCATAATCATCATATAGTTTGTGTTCGAAGAATTTATCAATTGTCGATTGAATTTTCCTATGTGATTTTGTTGTTGTTATCTGGAAAGCAATTCTGTTGTGTTTATCGCCAAGATCAATTGCTGGGTAGTTCATTTTTAAAGCATTGGTATTTTGGAGCTGATAATCAAATATGCAATTCAGGAGTTCACAAATCGAATGTTCAGAGAAAAGATTTGCATCATATAAATTTATGGAATTCAGATTGGAAATTTCAACCTCCCAAAGTGTTAATATTTTAGATATAGTTTTAAATTCTATTTCTCTTTGGTTCATATTCTATCTTTCATATTTGAAAAGTATATTTATGTCTGGTCAATTTACTCAACCATTTCATTAAACTGTTGTTTACTATGAGCTTTTAAAAGCCAATTTACTAATGCAAGCCGTGAAAGTTGCATTGTTTCCATATGTGTCATCCACTGACTCTCAGCCTTGGTGGATTCTGTCCAATCAATTTGCTCATCGTTAAGAAGCAAATGACCATTATGTACTATTTCTGAACGAAGATTATAAATCCTGTTATATTTTTTAATAGAACCCTCACCCTTTGCAACATATGTTTTTAGAAATTCCTTGAATTTTGCTTTAACACCCCAAATTGGTTTACCACATTTTGGGCACCTAATGGGTGATGATTTTACAGTATGGCAATCAGGACACTCATATTCCACTCCATCTTTTTTGTCTTTATATTCGTAATTCACTAATGTTTCGATGCTTGAAACGAATGAAAGAAATGACATACTTTTCATTTTCGTATTCAAATCAATTCCATTGCAGATGAGGTGGGCTATCGTATCAACAACTTTTCTCGATTTTGGATCAAGGTTAAAATAGTGTTCAAGAATGTCATAAATTGTTCTTGGAAATGTTAATTGCTTTTTCTTATTATCAAACGGTTCATCAGTGAAGTAATGAGTGTGTTGTATTAGAATCGGATTTGGGTGTCGTTGAACAGAAAAATCTGAGATGGTCAAATCTTTATGCATATTTGGATAATAATATAGTTCATAAAAACGATGACTGGATTGGTTGTTCATTTCTTCTTTATTATCGTCAGTTAATTCCTCTGGCATTATCATTCCCCATTTTGTTTCAGTAGGGTAATAATAAAATATTCGATGATTTGTAATGGCAGATAATAATCTTGTCAACCTATTAAGTCTATTGGTTTGATTCGCAGTTGATGATATGAGATTTTTAAGTTCTGTCCAATCTTCTGCTACTTCTGGGTTTTCATCCTCATCTACCCAATATTCAATTATCATTGGGATATCATGACAATGTCCTGATTTTGGAGAATTTTCCAAGTCGCATGGAAAAATTTGAAATTGGTTGTCAAACCGAAAATTGGTTGAGAGGGGTGTTTTACTAAAGATTATAGTTCTATAAAATTTCTTTTTCACCACTTTTAAGATTTAATTTAGCCGAAGCTATTAGTTGTCAGCCTAATAGAAAAAGGTTGTTTTGTGGTCATTTATCAAGTTCTCTTGGATTCCTATGGGAATGATAATCTATATGGGGTAATGAAGGTAAATGATAGTCTTTGTTTGTTAGTTGTTCGATAACTTCTTTTCTTTCAATATTCCATTTATCAGAAATATAATGAAGATGGGGAATACCATTATTATAAGATTCTTTCCCAAACAAACTGTTTGAAGAAAGAAAAAAACAATGCCATTGCGTGTCATTATCTAAGAATTTTGCAACAATAATCTTTCTGTGTTCAACATATTGCTTTAGTTGTCCATTTGTCATATTCGTTTTACCAATAGTAATAATTGAACCATCATCTTTAATATGGACTAACTTCGGAAGTTGAGATAATGTTAATCCTTTATGATTATGTGATGTTGCATATTGACTGTATTTATAATTGTATTTTTCATGAGCTTTTATAATAAAGGCTATGAATTCGTCTGTGGATAATGAAATCCCTTTCAATGCATTTTCCTGATCTCTTTTTTTCTTTGATTCGAAAATGCTGAATAGCTTGTCTGGTAATTCTATCGATAGATATCTGATGTATTCATCATTCCAACTTTTTATTGCTCTTTTAAAAAGGATTTTTTCAATTATTTCTTGGGATACATTATATTTTTTGGGGTCAATAACTTCTCTTTCTACTGACATGCAAGTATTAATATATATTGAAGCTATGTGTTCGATAGGGTTGATAAATTCAAAATCTTCTACATTACTTATTGTATAAGTTCCATTACTTTCAGGGATATCAATTTTTTTATTATTAATTCTCATTTCATCTTAATAAAGCTTCAAATGGATTTCTTCCAATACCAATATAAACCAATATCTGTTTCATTGTTTACCTGCCTAATATTTCGTTGATTTTATCAACTATATCTTGTACAGCCTTTTGTTTTATGCTATATCGATCATTAACATTTGGACTAAACTCAGACCTGACTACTAAGACAATTGTGTTTTTTGCTCGATATTCATCTTCAATTAAACGGTAAGCAGATCCTTTTTTATTAATGCTTCTTGTACAGCAAACGATAATATCAACTCCAAGCTGAATTAATTTATCGAATATTTTTCTGAGTTCTTCAGCTATGTCTCCAGCACTAACGATTCCTATTTTCTTGCCTTTGCAAGTTAAAATTGCAATAAAATCTTTTGTCGATTCTGTATCATTATATAGTAAACTATCTGTAGTTACATCTTTACCATTAAATTGGTGTTTATGATCACAGAATTTTAACAACTCTTGGTAAACGATACCTGCTGTTGTTGTCTTTCCTGAATCTTGAGTTCCTCTGATTATGATTAAATCTGCCATTGCACTTGAGTTAAAATGAAACTATGCTTTGAAATAATTTGATAAAAAATAGTCTAAGTTTTCTGTTAAAGTATTTACAGGATTTTCTGTTTCATAAAATGATATAAAAACCTGATAATCACTTAAAGAGTTCGTCTCTGTCATATATTCTACATCAGAAACAATAACATTTTTTTGGTCAAGTGTCCTGACAAAGGCATTTTTTATCAGATGTTTATTTTCGTTCGACTTCAGTTGTGCTTGTTCTTTTTTCATAGTAATCTAATTTTCTTAAACCAAAACATAAACCTATACAAAATTACAACATTAATTGAACATAATAAATTAATCACAAAATTGTAAGTACACTTAAAAACGTGATAAAATTATTTCGGGTTTACACCCACATTTTTTTGGTTGTTTACTGGAATTGTCCTAAATTAATGGTTCAATACATACCACATTTAAATTGTGAAATTAATGAATATACTTTACACCCGTGTTAGCTCAGTGGATCAAAAGTTGGATCGGCAGAGAGTGAACGAATCAGATTACAAAATTGTTGTTGAAGACAAGTGCAGCGGATCCATTCCATTTTTTGAAAGGGAGGGAGGAAAGGATGTCCTGAAGTACCTGAATGAAAACATTCTGACAGCACTTTCAGTCTGGGAAATTGATCGCTTGGGTCGTAATCTCAGAGATGTTCTGAATACAATCTTTTATTTTTCTGAACGTGGCATACCCATCATTTTTCTTAACCAGGGACTGAGGACACTGGATGAAGATGGAAAGGAGAACACCATCTCCAAGCTTATGATCTCCATCCTGGGGACAGTGGGTGAGATGGAAAGGAACCAGATCAAAGAACGTCAGAAGGAAGGGATCAGGCTGGCGAAGCTTAAGGGAGTGTATAACAGACCAAAAAAACCACGTTCTGCTGAGGATACTCTTAAATTTCTTTCCAAACCAGACAATAAAAAGGTTATCGAATACCTGAAGAAGGGATATAAGGCAAAGGAGGCTGCATTGCTATCAGGGGTTCATCCAAATACTGTTACAAAGATCAAGAAACTGGCATTTCAAAAGCAGGAGTTTGAGATGGCAAGTTGACTTAATGAATTTTCAGAATTTGTTAACTCTTTACAATACGAAGCAACATAGATGACAATCAAGTTAAGCAAAGAATTAACAAATAGCCCGTCCTACTTTAATATGCTACAAGAGTTCTTTAAAGCATTCTGTAATTGGTTTCATGTCGCTTTGATGTCCGAATGTTGTAATTAAGATTCCTTTCGCAGGTAATACAATCAAATATTGTCCGTCTGTTCCGTCAATGTAATAGTTGCCGCTTTTGCAGATGAAGATATAAAAACCATATCCATATTTTGGGAACACTCTTTTTTCGTCATACATAGTTGGAGTTAGAACTTGAATCTTTGTCATTGATTCAATCCAATGTTGTGGAACAAGTTGACGACCAGCATATTTCCCGTTATTAAGTAGAATTTCTCCTACTTTGTGTAAATCTTCATGTAATAATTTTAAACCAGTTGCACCTGCACAGTACTTACCGTAATTCTTCCATTCAAAATTTTTGATGCCAATTTTCTTAAATAACATTTGCCTGACCCATTCAGATAGATTCACACCCACTTCTTCTTGAATTAGTGCGGAAAGAATATAAGGACCTACATTAGAATATACAAAACAATCACCAGGTTCATATATAATGTCATAATTGAAAACAAAGTCAAGTAAGGTATAAGGGTCTTTATCTTTTATATCTTTACTGAATAGCAAACCGTCAGCATAACCAATAGTGTGAGTTAAGACATGTTTGAGAGTTACCTTTTCAAGTTTTGCAATATTCTTTTTATTAGTAATTTTTATTCGGTCTTTGAAGAATGGAAAAATTTTAGTATCGATATTAATTGTTTCCCCTCCAATTTTAAAACCGTCTTCTATTGCAATTCCTAAAGCCAAACCTATGATTGGTTTACTGATTGACCTTAAGTCATTCAAAGTGTTGTCATTTTTAAATTTATGTTTAAAAACATCTGTACCTTGTGAGATTATTATACTGTCCATGTTGAGTAAATTACCTTCTTTGTCTTTTGCTTCTTGGAGCTTTTTGACAACCGATTGAAACATGACTTCATTCATATTGAATTTCCTTTTTAATTAATTTTTCTTTTTTTTATTTTGTATCTCTTAATCAAATCACTTTTCAAAATTGTTCTTGTTGCTACCTCAGTCAATATCAATCCAAGAATAAAACCGAAAACCACATCAACATAATTAATCTCTTTTATTTCTTTCCAAACGCCATATGGGTGTTTAAATGAAATATGAATAAAGAAAAAGATTGCCAAGGTTGCACTAACAATAGAAATCAATTTTGCTCTTTTAACTTCTTTGATGTTTTCTCCTTCGTAAAGTTCAAAATTCTCAACACTTCTTTTATTTTCCTCAATTTCATTTTGAACCCTATTATTTTCTGCAATCAATGATTCAATTTTCAAAATCATATCGTTTGATTGTTGTCGCAATTTTCTCATGCTCTCACTTACATTATGTATCACTGTTGCAGAATAAATTTTATCACTTTCAACTTCAAGTATTTTGAAAAAATCTTGATTGGAATATTTATACTGCATGTTGTAAAGACCAATTGCATGAATTGCTTTTGCAGTTGCTTGAATATCGTTATCCCAGTTATGATTTTTTTCATTATATTCTGAACGTAAATACAAAATGCCATTATAAATCATATCATCTATATTCGTGTCCTTATCTAAAAAACTTTTTATTTTTGAAAAATTCTTTAATAAAAAAACCAAAACATGTGCTGTTCTTCCCGAATTAGTCCATCTTCCAGAAACGTTTTGGATTCGTTTTAAATTTGCAAGCAAATCAATAATCTCAGTTTCTTTGTTTTCACACATTAGAGAAATGGAAATGTTTCGACACAAATCAATTTCCGAGTATTTGTCAATGGTTAAATCCTCTGAATATGATTTGCTACTTACAAGATACAGCATTTCTGAATATTTCTCTTTTCCAATTTCAAAATCATTTGAATTGAATATTTCCTCATAATATTTATTTAAAGTCAAAATAGAAGTTTGTTTATCGTAAAGAGGTTGTGAATTATATTTTTCTATGATTCCGTTTATCATCCCTTTACAATCATCAATTGTAAATCCTTCTTTATGTAATTCTGTTTTGTATTTCTTTTGAAGTAGAAGTAGTAATTCTAACAAGCCACATGTAGCAGCTATAACTCCATCATAAGTATATTCTGCATAGTGGTTTTTAATGTCTTTGACAATTGGAGTAATGTAGCTTTCAACATCGACACCTATATCGTACATCATTATTAAAATGTCATATGTAATCCAAAAGCTATTACCCCACATGCGACCAGCAAACTTTGAGTTAACCCACAACACAGAGCTATCAATTATCAAATCAATAGTACTAAAATTTGAATACTGAGCTAAGGTTAAATTATCATCAATCTCTTTGAAATAGTAAACTCTTAAATAAGTTTTTTGGTCGTGAGATTTATTTTTGTTTACTGAATTAATAATATTTAAAAACTTACTGATGTCATGCTCTTTCCAGTCAGGTGAGAAGATGTAAGTGTTGTGAATGTGGAACAGCTCCTTTTTTATTTGACTTACATCATTATAAATTTTATGTGAAATTTTAGAAAGTTTTGCACTCGTCAATAAAAAATCAAAATCACCATATTTGGTATTGGCTTTATCAATGAAAGCAACTTTGGGTAATCCTTCCGTAATATAGGTGATAATATTTGTCAATAAGTGTTCGTGAAACTCCCAGTCAATTGCAATAGTGCTTACAATGATTCTTTCTTGGTTTTCAGGAACTAAATTTATCATTAACAAACTTCGTGAAGTTACATCAGTATAAGATGTATCAATAAAAATCGGGAGATAAGCACCGTTACTAAATGGAATAATATGTGATCTATAGAAATGTTTTTTAAATTGGTTATTCTCACAATGATGTTTGGTTTCCTCAGCTGTAACTTTTTCTGGATAATGAAGTAATATTTGATCTTCATTATTGTAAATTGATATGCTTCCTTCTCCTGAATCTTTTTCAATTTTTGGTCTTTCAATAGTAAAATATTCATATAGGTCAGGTAAAAATTTTGTTTTGCCTTCTTCTTTTTTAGTGTCAGAATTACGAGAACTTAATTTCTTTTGTGAAGCAATAAATACTCCTTTCCCCCTAAATATAAATTCTTCAATACGTTTTTTGTTGTCTTGTAATGCAGTTAGAACTGTTTTGTCACTTGTTGCATTTGTGGTGATTATCAAGCTGTCAAAATTATTCAAATCGCTGTCACCTTCCTGAAATAGTTTTTGAATATTCACAACAGTAAACATCTCAAAGGAATATTGGGAGAGGCGTTTTATGCTGCTAAGTTTAGGAATTACGTTTGTATATCCTGATCGGAGCATTTCACTTTCATTCTGTAATACTGCAACTCTAAACATTTCTATCTGTAATTAGGATTTTCTTTTGGAATGTATGGACGTTTTTTTGACTTATCATGAACGATATTTTCATAAGAATACCATTTTCCATCTGATGGGAAAAAATCGCTTGGTAACTTGGCTATAAAAGTATTGTTATACTTTTTGATTCTGTTAACGAGTTTAGCCTTATCAAACTGGAAATTTTTGGAAGCATCTTCAATGAGTGGTGAAATCAAATATTCACCTAACTTGAAATCAAACATAAAACTATGCATTATATGGTAATTGTAATCTTCTCTCCTTAAACACTTATAATCTGTAGATTTTATATTTTGTTCAATGTTAAGTTCACTCATAAGCTCAAGATCTTTGTCAATTGATTCAGCATCCTTTGCAACTACACCGATTACTTTGTAATTATCTCCGATTGCATATAAAGTGTTTTGAGCATGACACTCTAATTGCAGACCGCAACTAAGTAAGAGATTAAAATAATTTTCATATACTGGAGATATGATGTCGTCAAATAAAAAGTCGTCTACTTCTTTATTTTGTTTGTTTATTAGCTGTGTTAATATTGAAGGGTCTTTTGGATTTTTATCGTCAACAGAAAAAAATGAAAAAGCAGGAAAAAGATATTTTATTTCACTTGTATTTGGATAAGCAAATGGTTCTCTAAAAACTATCCCGTATTCATATGGTTTTCGTTTGTATTTCAGAAATATAACTCTTGAAAATGGCTCACGCATAAAGAAAAATTTCTTTGGTAGTTTCCCAGAATCAATTGCATTTGAAATAATGTTTGAAACTTCAACTGCTGAAAGAGCTTGACTTCTTCCTATAGTTCTATCAATTCTTCCAATTAGCCCTTTGTAATTTAATTTTAAGAACCAACCTTCATTGTCGAGTATTTTTACAGTTCTTGAACTTGCTGTTGGGGTAACTAATAGTACGTTTAAATTTATATCGGTACTCACCGAAAATAAATCATTGTTCTTGGGGTTATACATCATATCAGGGTGAATCAACATTTGCCAGTCACCTGCAAAAATTGGCTTCAATCCAAATTCTTCAATTTTGATATTGCTTGGAAAAGTAATTCCACACAAATAAAAACTTTCGTTTGAACCTTTGGCATAGGTTGGGAGTGACGTAATATACTTGTCTGAAAAGCCACTCGGTGAACCAATGTTCACATAGCGTTCCATGTGTAAATAATCATTAGATGTATTAAAGTCTATGTTGTCAAGTAGCATTTTTAATATTATATTGTCTTACGAGTTTTATTATAATTTGTTAAATTTAAGGTCGCTATTTGATGGAGTATCATATAATGTGAGCTCATTAATAATCCCGTCCAAAATTCCAATTATCCTAATTTTGCAATCTTCCATTGTAAGTCCTAAATACATATGTGTTTCTCCATAATAAACTCTAAAGTCCTTAAGTATCTTCGATATTTGATCTAATTCGATAAAATATTGGTATTTTTCAGTATAGAATCGATTAATTCTGTTGAGGATGTCTGATAATATCAATTCAATATTTCTTAGAGTGTCAGAATGCTTTTTATGTTCAGAGTTATTCTCTCTAATATTGTTATAGTTAGCATCAATTCCTTTAAGGTTTATCTGAAAGCCTTTGAATTCTTCAATTAGTTTTTCTTTCATATTTTATCATTTTAAAAAATTATGAGTTCCAATCTATTGTTTTTTTTACAATTTCTAATTATATCATATTTTATTCTTTATATATTAAAGATCAAAAATAGGGAATAATCGATTCTATATAACATCGAATTAGTGAATAAATAATATTTTTCTATATGAATAACCAAACCTATTGTAATAATCCTTATTTTGAAAGTCCATTTCTGTTTTTTGTTCATATGAATATGAAGATTATAACACAAAATAAAGTTGCCTTGGGATACTTCATTCAATTTTGTAAAATGATTGATTTTGCAAAACCTGTATCTGCCAGATAAAATTACTGTCAAGGAAAGTAAAACCTTGACCTTGTATTAACTCAAGAGCATCTTCTGAATGTTTTAGATAGTCAGTTAATAATTTTTCTCGATCAGTCAAAGTATATGATTTGATATTATTAAATAGCATTAAACAAAGATGCAGTATATTCTTAGTAAGATATAATAATATTTATGACAAAATTTGTTTTTAAAGTCCTAACATTGCAGACATTTCTATATTACTAATTCCAACACTTGAAAAATCAAAATATCCAGTTGCTAAATCAAAATATTCTTTTTCTTCTTTTGGAATAAATAATTGTTTATTAATCATCCCTTCATTAGTACTATAATAATAAATAAGATTTAAATTGCCATTTTCATATATTAATTCTGAACTTAAACAATTATTTGGATATGTAAATTCACTGCCATCCTCATGAATGTGAAAATTGACATTAGGTCTTGCGAATTCTTGCAAAACATCTGCTAATGTTATAATACAAGATAAAGGATCCCTATCAAATTCTAAACGCATTTGATTATTATCTGGGAGTGTGAGTTTATCTTTCCCATGATATATGTCCTTTAAATCATGCATCATTATACCTAAAGCTGCCCATTCAATACAGAAATTATGAAATGGTAATTCTTTTTTACTTGGGAACTCTTTCGTATGATCATTTAAATGTAAAAAACCAAGAGAACCTGAAAATCCATGAGTTTCTGTAAGTGATTCACTTATCATTTTTAATAAACTGTTCTCCCAATTACAAGGCGTGTTACATTTTAAAGATTTATATCCATTAAAGGGGTATAAAATTAATCGATTTTTAAAACAGTGCAATATATGTTCTGCATTTGCTAACGAATTGTTTAATGTAAATTCTGCAACGTTTAGATTTTTGTTAATACGATTAATATATTGCCAAGGATAACCAATATCATGAAATATTGCAGCTACCATAGCTGTTTCGAAAAACAAACTTTTCCAAAAAAGTCTACTTATTGGAATGTCATTAAACAGATCATCATTATTTTTTACACCTAACTGTAATAAATATTCTTTTATATAGTCAGTCTTTTCCCATAAAAATATTTTATCTACACACAAATCTAATAAAGATCTACCTCCAATTTGAAAGGGTTGTCCATCTAAACCACCTTTAAGTAATTTATAAACTATGTATGCAGTTAATGGTTGGTGTAAAGCGTGATCTCTGCTATGTTTTTTATGCCAACCAACTATTGCAAGCCAATCATCGGCTAAAATCTCTGGCAGTAAAAATCTATAGGAAGGAAAAGTTCTTTCAGAGAATGATAATGCCGAACTTTGTGCAGGGTAAACTTTTCGATAATATTCATTACCTACACGTTTATGTAGTTCGTGAAAAGAATCATCGCATGTATTATTATTATCAATATGCTTATCTTCTTGCTCTTTATACTTTTTCTTATCTATTGGTATAAAACAGAAAAAATTCTCAGGAAAGAAATAAGCATTTACAGAATTAATCTCGTTATAATCAGGTAAACTAAATCTCATTATTGTATCTCCCAAATATTAATTATTTCATTAAGCTTATCTTGAAACTCTTGCATACAATAAGCCTTTTCAAATCCTTTTTGAAGACTTACGTTTGCTATTGAATGAGAAATTGTTTTATCAATAATTACCTTGTTGAGTATATCACGAATATTTGGAAAAACAATTTCTTCTTCATTTATATTATTATCTAAAGTCACCTTTTTAATTACATTTATCAAAAAATCAAAATCTTTTTCTAAATCTAATACCCTCGCTTGTGCATTACAAAATGAATTATAAAAATCAACTATGAAATTGGTTCTAATTTCTCTATTCAAATGTAATCTACTAAAAAAATGCATTTCATCAAATTTTCTAATTTCATTTACAGTCAATTTCTCACTTATAAGAAACCCTTTAAAATCAAATTGCTCAAGCTTATTGATATTTTGCTTTTCAAATCTTTCATTTTGTATTTTTAATACTAATACAAAGATTTCTGATAATTCCTCAATCAGCTTTGGTGAAAAATTAGAAAAGGGAGCTAATATTATATAAATAACTGCTTTGTTAGAATAACTGCTTTCGATATCATTAAAAGTATGGGTAATAATTTCTTCATTTCTATATCTTTGTTCAATACTATATAGAAGTTCATTCAAATAATTATTTTGATATAAATTATCATTTTCTTGATAATTATCATCAAAATCCATAATGGGGAAATCACTCCTATCCATTATTTCGATAAAATACTGCCGTAATCTTTCAAATGGAGTTATTGGATGCCATTCTTTATCAATTAATCTTGTTATATTTTGAAAATTTGAGATTCTAAGTTTTTCGAGTAGTTCGTCTAAAGTTTCTTGAAATACTTTTATGTTCTTTAAAATGAATTGATAATGTTGAATACCTTTAATATGATCTGGTTCATATTTTTTCAAATTATCTTTTTTAATTTTATTGCTAATAATTTTATTAAAATATTTTTTTAAACTATTTTGTTGAATATAACTTCTACTATGCTTTTCTTTAGAAATTAGACTTGCATCAAATTGAAAATTTATTAAATCGTCATAATATATAAAATGATTCTTGATATCATTATTAATAATTATTTTCTCTATTATTTCTGGCATTTCCCTTTTTTCCCATACTTTATGGAAATTAAATTGGAAAATTGGAAATTTTAATTCTTCAGGTACTTTGTTTATTATTATGGCTTGATATTTAGATGGATTAATAATATACCTATTATTATCTGTTTTTGCTACACCAAAGTTATAATAATTAATGTCTTCGCTTTTATTATTTGATAATAATCTAAGAAAGAATTTTTCTTCGCCTTTATCTAATTTTATTTCTTCTTTATTATTTCTCTTTGAATTAAAATATTTTACCGCTGCATTGAATTTATTTATAAATATAGAGTGTAATTCATCAATTGTATTACCACATGAGATTAAATCTTGTTTATCAAGAGATGAAACTGTTAAAAATTTCCCTCTTATCGGTCCTAAATCTGTTAACCATTCTTGAATTGAAGGATTTATACCAATATATCCAGGAGAGTTATCTAAAATAATGGCAATTTTTTCTTTTTTTTCTTTATTGATAATATCGGTAAAACCTTTACAAATATTTTGCAAAAATTCTACAAACCAAAAAGTATGTAATTCATCAAATAGAATACTTGGTTTACAGATCAATTTATTATAATTATCAATTATGTTTTTTGAATTTTTGTTTTTTTCTTTGTATATCTGAGAACCAATAATGTTAATCTTTTTATTATCTATTGAGAATCCCTCATTATTTTCATTATCAATAATCTTCCAACGAGGTAATTCCTTTCCACACATGAAAGAATTTTGATAAATCTCAAGTAGGTTAGCTGGTTTACCATTATAATAAATTGGATTTGAATTATTAATCCAATAAGAAGAATCCAAAGTATCTATGATATTTGTTCCAGTAATATCTAAATCTATTAATAAAACTGTGTACTCTTTATCTAATAATAATCTTGATAAATTTAAAGCAGCAGTTGTTTTTCCAACTCCACCTTTCCTTGATTCAATGCTAATAATCTGATAATCCATTTTGTTTAAAATTTATTTGAAGAAATAATTGTTGTAAGATGGGACGATTGGAGTTTTGAGGTTCATTTACTAATTATTAAGGCTAAGAATATTATTTTGTTTTTGATGTTAAGTAATTTATAAATGCACTGCAAGTGATCAACATATATTTTGCATCTTCAAAATCAGGTTCATTTCCATTTTCAATAATCGCATGTCGAATTCCTGAATCTTTGCTATTTGTATACGCATATAGTTTATCAAATCCTTGTTTTAATTGCATATTTATACTGATCCCACTTTTATCAAGTTTATCTAAGGCTTTACCTAATGTGCTTTCGCCAGTTAAAAATCTACAACAAGCTTCAACTGCTGATATTGATTCTTTAATTGAATTTCTATAATCAGGATTTTTCCTATCAGATAGTTTGCTCAAGCCTGTTAATAAATGAGTTTGTATTGATTCATATTTTTTGTTCTTGATATTAATAGCCTCTTCAATGGAATTAATTTCTATGTCATTTGTAATTTTTACTATCATATTATCAACCAATCGATAAGCA
>Ga0182027_10009064_pt1 | contig 14369 bp, 11 predicted proteins | sample 712E1DmetaG_FD_121300 | JGI IMG/M metagenome (GOLD analysis project Ga0182027, IMG submission 121300) | Permafrost microbial communities from Stordalen Mire, Sweden - 712E1D metaG (Illumina Assembly) | ecosystem: Environmental > Terrestrial > Soil > Wetlands > Permafrost | place: Sweden...
CCCGTCGGAGCCGGATGGCGGCCACGATCTGTGCCGAATGTCGCCTTGGTGTGAATCTGGAAACTACGGCCCGCGGGGAGGCCACGCCGCGGGTGCCCTCAGGAGGTCGCCAGGGCCGCGATCTCGGCCCCACGACCGGCCCGCGTTGACAGGGTCGGCGATGGATGCTAGAAAGCATGGTCCGGACGGGGCCACTCCCGTCAGAATTGGTATGCCTCCCGCGAGGCGGCGCCCCCGCCGTCCCGCAGCCCATCGCAGCACGGCCCATCGCCGCGCGTCGGTCTGGCGCAGTTGACGAAAGGAACCTCATCCTTGGCTTTCCCTGAGATCGAAAAGGGCACCGGCGGCGACGCCGTTCGGATCAAGCGCCAGCTGTGCGAGCTGGCGATAGCCCACGCATCGGACGGGCGCTGGGCGGAGGCTGCGGACACCAACCGCAAGATCCTGGAGATGGGACCCGACGCCGAGGCCGAGAATCGCCTGGCCAAATCCCTGTGGGAGCTCGGAGAGCTCGGCGAGGCGCGCGAGCACTACCAGATCGCCCTCGCCCTCGATCCCACGAACCGAATCGCCGAGCGCAACATCGAGCGCCTTAGGGTGCTGATGAGCGAGGCCGGCGACAAGACCGTGGCCGCGGAGAAAGCCGGCAAGGCGCCCGTCGCCATCTTCGTGGAGGAGACCGGCAAGACCGGCTTCGCGATGCTCACAGACCTGGCCGCGCCGCGGACCCTGGCCCACGTGAACCCGGGCGACGCCGTGGATCTCCTCCCGGACGGCAATCGGCTCTACGCCGTGGCCAACGGAACCCGCATCGGGATCGTCGAGCCGCGCGTCGCCGCGCGCCTGCTCAAGCTGCTCGCCGACGGCAACAAGTACTCGGCCGGGATCACCTCGCTGGGCGACCGCGACGTCCGCATCGTGATCCGCGAGATCTTCCAGGACCCCCGCAACTACGGCAAGGTCAGCTTCCCAACCGCTGCCCGCTCGTCGGACCTGCGCCCCTACACCAAGGGCACCCTCCTGCGCGAGGAAGAGCTGATGGAGGAGGAGCTCGAGGACGACGAGGAAGACGAGGAGATCGAAGATCTCGATCGAGTCCTGCCCGCCCAGGTCACCGGCGACGAGGCCTTCGAAGAGGAGCCCGACGAGCTCGAAGAGCCGTAAGTCGAACTTCGGCGCAGTGGGCGGCGCAGGCGCGCTGTAGCACCGATCGGCCGAAGGCTCGCCGCGGCCCGGCTTCGCGTGCGGGCGATCCGGGCCGGCGCGCGTCTGTCACAATTGGCCCATGGTCGGGCGCGCCGTCACCAACCGCGCCGAACGGCGCAGCGAAGGCAGCTCTTTGCTGCCGATCTTCGACCGACTCGCTCCGCCGGCGTCGATGGCCGACATCACCGCGCAGATCGAGGCGTGGACCAAGCCGGGCGAGGTCGTCCTCGATCTCAACGGCCGCGGCGGCTGGGTCGCCCGAGCTGCGATCGCCGGCCAGCGTCGTGCCGCCGACCTCGAATCCCTGTCGCTGACCCGCCTTCTGGCCGAGGTCGTGATTCGCCCGCCCGACGTTCGCCATCTCGACGCCGCGGCCCAGGCGATCTCGATCCGGCCCCTCCTCGATGCCACCGTCAAGCAGACCATCGAGCAACTCTTCGCCAGCACGTGCCCGGTCTGCGGGCGGCCTGTCGTCCTCGAGTCGCTGGTTTGGGAGCCGGGCGATGGCCGCGGCAGGACTGGGGCGCGGCGCGCCGTGGCGAAGCCGGGCAGGGGCGCGAGTCGGGGCGGGGCGGGAACGGCGGCGCCCGGGGCGGCCGCAGGACGGGCCATCCGCCGCGAGTTCCGATGCCTTCCGTGTCACGAGCAGCTTGGCGGTCCGGAGCTGCGCCACGCCGAACCGGCGCCGGAGGACCTGACACTCGCCGCTTCCACGGACCTTCCGGATGCGGTGCGCGAGAACCTCCGCAAGCGTTTTCCGACGCCGGCGGCGACGTCGGCCGCGACAGCTGACCACGGGCTGCCGGACCAGCTCGTCGACCTGCACACGGCGCGGCAGCTGCTCGGGCTCAACGCGATCCTCGAGGGCATCGAGCTCGAGACGCGCTCGGCGCCGATGACGGCCGCCCTGCGGCTGGCGTTCCTCTACGCTGTCGCATCCGCCGGCAGGCTCAACTCATACCGCGGCCGGCCCCCGGCGCTCCGCATCTCGAAGGGCACGGTCCGGCTATCGGCGGCTCCTGCGTGGCGCGAGCGGAATCCCTGGCTCGCGTTCGAGGAAGGTTTGCGGACGGTGCGGAGCTTCGTGGTGCGCCTGGAGTCGGACGAGAAGCGGTCGGTGGCGGCACGCCTCGCGTCGGATCTGCTGGAGCTCCAGGAGGGGACTTCCAACGTGGTGATCGGCGAGGCGACACCTGGATCGCTGAGGCGGATCGGTCTGGCGGGCGACCGCATCGCCCACTCCGGCACTCCCTCGCGGGTCCGGCTAGTCGTCGGCCAGGCCCCGTTGCGACTGACCCGCGACCGGCTCGCGGAGGCGTACCACGAGACTGCGTGGGCCCTGGGGGCTGGCGCCGCCTCAATGCTGCCCTTCGAGGAGCTGTTCCGGCCGGCACCGCGCGGTGCCGGCCGGAGCGCGGCCGAGGACCTGGCTCGCTCGGTGGGGCGGTCGCTGGCAATCGCCACTCCCGCGCTCGCGCAGAGCGGCCGGGCCGTCGTGCTTCTGGACGATGCCGAGCCACGGACCCTTGTCGCGGCGGCGATCGGCGGAGCGGCGGCGGGATGCCGCCTGGTAGAGGCGCGCCTGCACCGCAGCGACGAAGACAGCCCGGCCGTGGCCGTCTTCGTGCCGCCAACTGGGGTCGTCGCACCGGGGCCTCGCACGCGGGCCAACCGGCCACTCCCGCCGCTGGAAGGCGGCGCCGGCGACCCGGGCACGGTCACCGGGCAGGGGGTGTTCGCCGCTCCGGAGAAGCTCGACGAGGGGCCGTTCCGCCCTCCGGCGGCCGCGCAGGCCGTCAACGACACGGCTATCGAGCTGCTCAAGGCCAGAGGCGAGCCGGTCTGCTTCGAACACATGCTGGGCGATCTGCTGGTGGGGCTCGATCGCTCGGGGCAACTGGCCCGCTTCGCCCGTCAGTTCCGGCCACCGCGTGCCGACCAGGGCTGGGACGGCTGGGTCGACAGCGAGGCCGGTCCGACGGCCGCCCCGGGTGCGCCGGCCGCCGCGCCACTCCCCGGCGCCGCACCACCCGTGCCCGGCAGGCCGGCGGCGTCGAAGGAACCCTCCGGCGACGAGGCTGCAGAGGACGAAGAGCCGCCCGAGCCCACGGGCCCGGTGGACGAACTCCTGACGCTCATTCGCAACGAGCTCGACCGTGGCACGAACCGCCGCGTCCGCCAGATCGAGCCCGGTCAGTACTGGCTCGGCTCGGAGGAGGACCGCTTCGGCGCCGCCCAGCCGCTCGCCGATCGGACGGAGTGGGCCGTCTTCAGCCTCCTCTCGTCGTCGCGCCAGATGACCGAGGCGGCCGTCTTCGAGCGGACGACCGGCCTGTTCCAGGATCGCGACGCCCCCGATGGCGAGTTGATGCGGGCTTGCCTGGCGAGCTACAGCGCGCCGGGCAGCACGCCCGAGGCAGTGTCGACCGGCGATCGGCTGGAGCGACGCTCGTCCGAGCACGACGCCATGATCGCGGTCATCGCGGACCTGGGCCACCGCCTCGGGACGCGCGTCTGGATCGGGCGCCGCCAGCAGATCCGCCGCGTGGATCGCCGCCCGCTCGCGGACCGGCTCGACATGGAAGAGCGCGACATCGTGCCGACCGTGATCGCCTGGGGCCCGGAGGCCGAGCTCGAGCGCGTGGACTGCGCCTGGTATATCCGCCACAAGGCGACGTTCCTCTTCGAGGTCGAGTGGACGGCCATGCTCGGCGATCCGGTCCTGGTTCGTCACAGCCGCTTCCCGAGTGACGACAAGGTCGTCCGCTTCCTGGTCGTCCCGCCCGAACGCGCCGAGCTGGTGCGATACAAACTCGCTCGTTCGCCGCTGCTTCGCCGCGCGTTCGCCGAGCGCAACTGGCACGTTCTCAAGTGGGACCAGCTGGCCGCCTTCGCGGCGCGCACGGACGTGTCGCTGGACGGCCTGGAGCCGTACCTGGGGCTCGACGCCGACGCGGCCGCCGGCGAGCAGCTGCCGTTGTTCGAAGCCTGAACGGCTGGCCGGGGTCCACCGCCAGCCGCGTGACCGGCGGATCCAGGCCGGAGTTACGCTAGCGCCAGAAGTCCAGCCGGGCGCCGCTTCCTTGTCCCGGTACATGTCAGACCACCAGGAGGTTCCAGTGAGCGAGGTCCGCAGCGCAGCCAATGCCGTCAACGACCTGGCCGAACGGTTCTGGAACGGTCTGCTCGAGCTGTCGCCGATCACGGCGACGGTGCTGGGCTACGAGCAGAACGACGATCGCCTCGACGACCCGGGCCCCGAGGGGCGGGACAGGGCGCGGAGGCTCTTCCGCGAGACGCTGCACGCGACCGACGCGATCGAAGCGCAAGTCGCCGACGGCGCGGCCCCCGGATCGGACGGCGGCGCGGGCCTCCCCGTCGAGGAGTCGATCACGCTCGACATCCTGACGGTCGTCTGCCGGTCCGAGCTGGAGCAGCAGGATCAGCGCATCGACCGGCTCAAGGCAGTCGACCAGATGGAGGGGCCGCAGACGATGATGCCGCTGCTGGCGACCTTTCAGCGGACCGATACTCCCGAGCGTTTCGATCGTTTCCTGGCGCGCATCGACGACTACCCGCGCTACATGGCGGCCGTCGCCGAGCTGACCCGGGAAGGTCTGGCGAGCGGGCTGACCGCGGCCCGGATCGTGACCGAGCGGGTCATCGGCCAGCTGGAGCGGCTGCTCGCCGTTCCGGACGAAGAGTCGCCGGTCGCAGTCGCCGTTACGCCGCCTGCGCCCTCGGACCGGGACAGGCTGGTCGCCGCTATCCGCCGGTCCATCAGACCGGCCGACGAGGCGTTCCTCGAGGCTCTTCGGGGCGCGTACCGCGAGGCCTCGCGCGAGGAGCCGGGGCTCTGGTCGGCGCCCGGCGGCGAGCAGCTGTACAGGACCCAGGTTCGAGCCTGGACATCGCTGGACCTGGATCCCGCGGATCTGCATCGCATCGGCCTCGAGGAGTTGGAGTCGATCGATGCGGAGCGGCGCGAGATCAGCCGCTCGCTCGGTCTGGGCAACGACACGAAGGCCGCTCGAGCCAGCATCGAGAAGAGCCCCGGAGCCGTCCCGACCACGGCCGACGACCTGCTGAACCACGCCCGCGGCCAGATCGAGCGGGCGCTGGCCCGGTCGCCGGAGTACTTCGGCCGCCTCCCAAAGGCTTCTGTCGAGGTCCGGGCGGTCGAGCCGTTCAAGGAAGCCGACGCGCCGTCCGCCTTCTACTACGCGCCCGCGGTCGACGGCAGCCGGCCCGGGATCTACTACGTAAACACGTACGACCTGCCGAGCCGCAGCTACTTGAGCCTGGCCAGCACCAGCTTCCACGAGGCCGTCCCCGGGCATCACTTCCAGATCGCGCTCCAGACCGAGATGGCAAACCTGAGCGCCTTCCGCCGCATGGGCGCCCGAATGGCCGGCATGGCCTACGTCGAGGGCTGGGGCCTGTACGCGGAACGCCTGGCGGACGAGATGGGGCTCTACCTCAATCCGACCGAACGATTTGGGATGCTCGACGGGCAGGCTCATCGGGCGGCACGCCTGGTCGTCGACACCGGGATCCACGCCTTCCGCTGGTCCCGCGAACGCTCGATGGCACAGTTGCTGGAGGCGGGCCTGTCGGAGACCGACGCCGGGATCGAGACCGACCGCTACATCTGCTGGCCGGCCCAGGCCCTGAGCTACAAAGTCGGTCAGCGCGAGATCGAGCGCCTTCGGAAGGAAGCGGCAGCGCGCCTGGGCTCGAGCTTCGATCTGCGGGCATTCCACGACGCCGTGCTGGGCCACGGCACACTGCCGCTGACCACTCTCGCCCGGGAGCTGCCGGGCTGGCTGACGACGCCGAGGTAGTCCCGGTTTCGGACAGCAACCCGGTGGCGGTGAAGTCAGGGCTTCGAGGCCTCGCGGAGCATGTCGGCCAGGGCGGCGTGCCCGCCTTCGTCGGCCAGGTCGGGCGGCGTGCGCCCATCGTCGGCGGGTCGAGTCGGATCGGCGCCGCGAAGGAGCAGCAGATCGACGATAGCCTCGTCGCCGTTGTGCGCGGCTGTGTGCAGCGGCGTCCAGCCGCCTTTCTGGACCGCGTTGGCCGAGGCGCCCAGGGCGAGCAGCAGACCCGCGACGTCGCGATGCCGCGCCGAAACGGCGCTGTGCAGCGGCGTCACTCGGGAGTCGTTGGCGGCCACGGCGTTGCGATCTGCGCCCCGCTCCAGCAGCAGCCTGGCGACTTCCAGCTGGCCGAAGTAGGCCGCCAGATGGAGGGGCGCGTACCCGTCGTTGCTTCTGTCTTCGATCTCCCAGCCCTCGGCCAGCCTGCGGCGGACCACCGCCACGTCGCCCACCGCCGCGGCCTCGAAAAGGTCGAGCTCCTCTGGCCCGACCTTGTCGGCCAGGTGTTCGGCCATTCGAGGATGACCGGCGTACGCGGCCACCAGCACGGGTGAGAGACCGGCCTTGGCACGAGCCTTGAGCAGGTTTGGGTCGGCCGCGAGCGCCTCGTCGACCGTCTTCTGGTCGCCCTTCCGGATCGTCTCGAAGAAGTCAGCCGTCATGCATGCCCCGTTCCGGCGCTCTTCCTGAGCGCGATTTCGCCCAGCGCCTCGACCAGCCGGTCGATCTCGGCGGCGGTGTTGTAGTGGACGAAGCCTACACGGACCATGCCGCCCGATTCGGCCAGTCCGAGCGCGCGGATCAACTCGTACGCGTAATAATCCCCGTCCCACACGGCAATGCCGCGCCGGCCGAGTTCCGTGGCGACCTCGCGCGGGGAGTGGCCTGCCAGCGTGAAGGCGAAGGTGGGGACGCGCTCGGCCAGGCGGTTCGGGTCGACGACGCCGCGCAACCTTAGTCCCGGCACATCGCCCAACGCCCTCAGCGCGCGCCGGGCCAGACCTCGCTCCGTGGCGCCGATGACCGCCATGGCGGCGCCGAGTCGGGCGCGCCGCGTCGTGGGCGCGCCGGCCCCGCCCGGGCCGCTCGCGCCCACGACACTCCCGCCGCTGCCGCCACTCATCTCGCCCAGCGATTCCAGGTAGCCGAACGTGGCGAGCAGCCCGGCCAGCGACTCGGCCGGGGGAGTGCCCGTCTCCCACTTGCCCGGCGGCTCGTTCGTGGCCGGGCGGACCTTGTACGCGGTCAGGTTCTGGAGCAGATCCCGCCGCCCGTAGAGGAGCCCCAGGTGCGGTCCGAAGAACTTGTAGGGGGAGCAGACCAGGAAATCGGTGCCCAGCGCTGCCACGTCCAGCGGCACGTGCGGCGCCGCATGGACCGCGTCCACGTACGTGAGCGCGCCGGCGGCATGGGCCATCTCCACTATCTGCCGAATGGGGTTGAGCGTGCCCACCGCGTTCGACGCGAGCCCGACGGCGACCAGGCGCGTCCGCGGCCCCAGCGATCGCTCCAGGCCATCCAGATCGAGTGTGCAGTCTTCCTCGTGGATGCCGACCCATCGCATTCGAATGCCCCGCTCCTCCTCGAGGGCGAGCCACGGCGCCACGTTGGCGTCGTGGTCGAGGCGCGTGACCACGATCTCGTCGCCCGCCTTGAGGGTCCGGCCGATCGCACGACTCAGCGCGAAGGTGAGCGTAGTCATGTTCTGCCCGAAGACGACCTCGCCGGCATCGGCCGCCCCGACGTAGTCCGCCGCGGCCGCGTGAACATCGGCCAGCATGGCGTCGCTCTCCTCGCTTGTCGGAAAAGCACCCTCGTGGTTGGCATTGCAACGCCCGAGGTAGTCCGCCATCGCGTCGATCGTCCGGCGAGGCACCTGCGTGCCCCCTGGGCCGTCCAGATAGACGTACGGCCGGCCGTCGTGTTGGCGCGAGAGCGCCGGGAACTGCGCCCGAACTGCACCGACCTCGGCCTCGGTCAGAGGAGCGGCAGCGGGCCCTTCGAGCGGCCCAGCCGGCGGGCCAGATGGGTGGGAGGCGATGCGATCGGCCGGCATGCTGCTCCGAGATGGGGGGCGTGATCTGCCGATGGTACGACGCGGGGGCCGATCTCGATTCGGCCCGGATGCGCCGACCTTCATCTGACCGGCAAACGGCCTGCGCCGCCGAGGTGTCAGACGAACGTCATCCGACCGCCCCGGACGGGCCGAAGCTGCAACGAAATCGCAGGGTCCTGGGCAACGTTGAGACGCCGGATTGACGGCTTTTCGCGTTCTATCCCACAAGTAAGGGTAGTAATGGTAGGGCCGTTCGATGGCAGCGCACCTGCCCCTTGACTAATCCCGAGTAACTATGTAAACATTACGACGTTCCACTGGACGAGACGAAAAGCCGGCGACCGAGTCGATCGGAAGAGCTGGATTGGTCGGTCAGCGGATCAAGTAGCAAACCACGCAGGCTCGCTCCGGTTCGGGCGCGGAGCGATAAAGAGGGTCAACTCTGCCGGCAAGCAGAGCGGTGGCCCACCAGCCGACAGCCCGTAAGGAGTAGAAGTGGTGCTCGACGGGAATGCGGTTCGGTCGGTTGACCGTGCCGCCTCACTCCTGATCGCTTTGGGCGAGTCGCAAGGCGAGGCAGGCGTAACGGAACTCGCCCGGCGCCTTGGACTCCACAAGTCCACCGCATCTCGTTTGCTCGCCACGCTCCAGAAGCGCGGCCTGGTGGAGCAGGACGACGACTCGGGCAAGTACCGGCTCGGACTCGCGGTCGTGCGGCTCGGCGGTCACGCCGAGCGGACTCTCGACCTGCGGTCGATTGCCATGCCGCAGCTCGAAGGGCTCGCCCGTGGCATCAGGGAAACCACCAGCCTGGAGATCCTCGAGGGCGACGCTGCCCTGACGATCGCGTACTCGGATGCCTCGGGAATGGGCCGCGACCGATCGGGTCGAAGCTCACCGCTCCATGCCACGGCCCCGGGCAAGGTTCTGCTGGCGAATCAGCCCGAACGTGAGGTCATCCGTCTCTCGAAGGTCGGCTTCACGCCGTACACCTCCCACACCATCGTTCGCGTCGATCTCCTGCTCGAAGAGTTGGCTCGCGTTCGCAGGCGCGGCTTCGCCACCGCCTTCGGGGAGTTCGAGCCGTCGGTGAATGCCATCTCCGTGCCCGTCTACGATCAGCGGACTTCGGTCGTGGCGGCGCTCGAGGTCAGAGCCTCGGGCAATCGGATCCTGCCCAGCCGCGTGCCCGAGCTGGTGGAGCGCGCACGTGACGCGGCAGCGGTGATCACGGAGCGCATCGGCGGGGTCGTCGCCGCGTCTGATCTCCGGCCCTCTCCTGCGGAGCCCGCTCCCCCAGGGGCGTAACCACACAAGTTCACCTTTCGCGGCCCCTCGGTCCCCCTCCCGAGGGGCCGCGCCATATCTGCCAGCAGCGTGGGCCGGCCCGGCGCTAGGCTATGGGCATGGCAACTCTCTATATCCCCGTTGCTTCGCCCTGGGGCGGGAAGCTGGATCTGGGTCCCTCCGTGGGCCTCACCGCGGCGATCCTGGGCATTCTGGTCGCGGCCGCGATCATCATCAGACTGACTCACGTCTTCGTCCGGGGCATCGTACGGGCGCTCCTCAACCGCGAGAACGTGGAGGGGACCGCCCACGAGCTGACCGCCGCCGAGATCAAGAAGCGCCAGGACACAATCGAGACTCTGGTTTTCAACGTCGTCCGCTTCTTCGTCGTCGTGATCGCAGCCCTGATGGTCCTTGAGACGGCTTTCAGCCTCGATGTCGGCCCAGCGATCGCCGGCCTCGGGATCATCGGCATCGCCGTCGGGCTGGGCACCCAGAGCCTGGTCCGCGACTACCTGAACGGCGCCCTGGTCTTGATCGAGAACCAGTACTCGATCGGCGATGTGGTCAAGATTGCCGGCGTCTCGGGCAAGGTCGAGGATTTCACCCTGCGCCGGACGACGCTGCGCGACCAGGACGGCGCCCTCCATACCGTGCCCAACGGACTGATCATGGTGGCGACGAACCTCACGCGGGAGTGGGCACGGGTGAACGAAGACGTGCGCGTGGTCTACGGCACGGACATCGAGAAGGCCACCGCCGTGGTGGACCACGTGGGGCGTCAGCTGGCGTCGGAATCGGATTGGGGCCCTCGGATCCTGGAAGCGCCGCGCGTAGAGCGAGTCTCGCAGCTGGGCGAATTCGGAGTGACGCTCAAGGTTCTGGGGACCGTCAGGGCGTCGGAACAGTGGGCCGTCAGCGGTGAGCTGCGCAAACGGATCCTGGCCGCGTTCGCGGAGAACGCCATCGAGATGCCGCAGCCCCAGCGGATCGTCCTGGCCGGCTCGAAAGCACCCGGTGGCGGACCCCGGGCGAAGACGGAATAGGTCGACGAGGGTCGAGCGAGGGGAGGGGAAGCCGTCCGAACGGCGGCGCCGACCGGCGCGATGACTTACGAGGCGCGGACCGACGGGTTGGTGTTCCGCCCGCCGCCGAAGATGCCCATGAAGCCGCTGCCGACCTTGGCCGCGCTTGGCTCGGCCGTGGCGATCAGGCGATCGCACAGGTCCTCGATGTCCTCGATGACCCTTTCCTTGGGGAAGCGCTCGACGGCGGAGCGGCCCTCGTTCGCTGCCCGGACGAACAGCATTCCGGCGGATCGAACCTCTGCCAGGGCGGGCATGCCCACGGTCCGCTCCATGTCGGCAACCGACACGCCGCTGTTGGCGCGATTCACGACCATCGCCAGGCGGTCGCGTATCTCGAGCTCAACCGCGACCTCACGGAACTGGACCGCGGCACGGATGGCGGGCACGTCGGGCGTGACCGGAACGATGATCTTGTCGGCCCGCTCGAAGATGACCTGGTTGAGAGGCCCGTAGTCCGGATGCATGTCAACGACGACCCAGTCGAAGGCCTGGCGAGCGGCCGTGATGGCCTCGGCCACGCGCTTCGGCTCGAGGATCTCTGTGTGGAGCGGTGACTCCGCCATGACCAGCACCGCCACACCGTTGTGGTGCGTGGAGGCGATCTCCGCGAAGGACTCGGCGACGGCGGTGGTGAGGTCTTCCGTCCATGCATCTGCGACGGTGCGGACGTTCTCCATGCCCAGCGACGAGGCCACGTGCCCGGTTACGGTGTCGCAGTCGACGAGCAACACGCGCTGGCCCTTGCGGATCTGCAGCATCGAGGCCACGTTGACGGCGATCGTCGTCTTGCCGACGCCGCCCTTGGGGTTGAACACGATGACGATCTGACCGCGGCGGGAGTCGGCGGTCTCCATCGCAGGTCCGCTCTCGGTAGCGATGACGCCGCCGGTGGAATCGTCCGTCGGGACCTCGGCACGGATGAGCATCGCCTCGACGCGCCAGCGCAGAGACTCGGCCGAGTAGGGGCGGGTGAAGTACTCGTCGCTGACGCGGGCTCGTCCAGCCAGCCCCATCCGGTCCAGGGCTCGCGCTGCCACGACCATCAACGCCGGGATGTTGCGGTCCTCGTCATGGAGGAGGCTGTACATCTCGATCGTTCGATTGAAGTCGTTCTCCCCGTCCAGGATGGCCACGCCGATGTCACGGCGCAGGTCGAGAAGAGTTTTGAGCTCCTCGGCGGTGTTGACGGCAATCGCGTCGTAGCCGGCCTCAGCCAGCTGCGCACTGACGGCAGCCAACTCCGCAGGCGGAAGGGCGATTGCGACTGCTGACCGGGGCACTGTGACGGGGTCTCCCTGTGGTGCGCGGACGCGACGCCGTAAGTCTAGCCTTCTGCCTCCGGGTCGTGTGCGGAGACGTTGAGCACTCCCTCGTCCTCAGAGACCACCCTGGCCTGGAAGTTGGGCAGGGTCGGGATGAGTGAACTCAGCGAGATCTCCGGGCTATGGCCCACGGTGAAGATGAACTCGCCGTCCGGGCCGGACGAAACACCGACATTCTTCACGCCGGGCAGACGGCCCAGCTGCCGCTTGAACGTGGCGATGCTGGCCACGCTGACGAGCCCGACGACGACGACCTGAGTCGATTCGGGGACTTCCGGCTTGGGGGCAGGAGGAGGCTCGGCCACGACGGCAGCCTCAGGCTCGGCGGCTTCGACGGCCGGCTCTGGGGCAGGACTGACTGCCTCTTCGGCCTCGCCGCCGAGGAGGTCTTCGGAGCGCATGATCTTCTCGCGTCGCGCCTTGATTTCGGTCGCGAGAGTGCCCCGATCGGCTTCCGCGAAAGTGGGCGGGTCCGGCATCTGGGCGGCCATGCTGGCGAAGATCGTCGGGTCGGCTTCCTGTAGGAGCTGCTCGAAGAACTGGGCGACTTCCTCCTCGAATCCCGAGACGCGCTTCTGGACGCGCTCGATCTCGAGCTCGATGGCGGAGTTGTACTCCTGCAACTCCTGCTCGAGGAGTTCGCGACGCCGGGCGATCCGCTACTCAGTCTCGACGCGGATGCGCTCCACTTCTGCCTTGGACCAGTCGCGGATGGCGCTGACATCGGCCTCGGCGCCCTTGCGCAAGGACGCCGCCTCGTCGTCCGTGCGGGCGTGGAGCTTCTCGACGTACGCCTTCGCATCTGCCTGGCACTGATCGATCGTCGCCTGCCGCGCCGTCTCGGCGGTCGAACGCATGGCCTGCGTGAGGTCCGCCAGGAATCGGTTCGGATGACGCGCGGCCGTGTCGTTCACGCTCATCTCCCCGTTTGTTTCTCCGGGCCCCGGCCGGGCGCCGGAGTCTACCCGTGCACATTACTACCCCGCCTCGGTCTCAGGAACGTTACCGCAACAGACCCGCGTCTCCAAGCGCCATTATCGCGGGCCCAAGGCTGGCATCCGGAGACTTTCGCTCTGTTGGATCATGGGCCGGGCGTTGACGACGGGCACCCCGCTGGAGGTACCAGGACTAACCGCCCTTCCGTACCGCCTCACAACCGCTGCCGTCGCCACAGGCCGCGACCGAGCAAACGTGCGCCGAGGCGGCGGTTGCGGTGCGTCTGGGCGGTCCGGCGGGTTGCGACCCCCGGCGTGAGGCCCGAGGCCGCTTCTATCGGGGCTCTTCCGCGTGGGTTCGCGCTGACCCGGCGGCGGGGGTCTTCGTCCACCAGCGACCCCGAGGCCCCTCCCCCTTCTCGCCGTCGGAGCCGGCCGTGCCGGGAACCTCTGATGTCGCGGCCATTTCAGCCTGTTGGGCCTGTTCGGCGCGCTCGGGGTGCTCGGCCCGTTCGCGCCTCGCCCGGAGCTCGTCGGCGAACGCGTCGCTGTCCAGATCGACGAAGGCGGGCGGATCGGGCATCTGCGACGCCATGCTGGCGAAGACGGTGGGGTCCGCGCCCTGGAGGAGTTGCTCGAAGAACTGGGAGACCTCGCTCTCGAAGGCCGCGACCCTTACCTGCACGCTTTCGATCTCGAGCTCGACTGCGGCGTGGAACTCCTCCAGCTGCTGATCGAGCAGCTCGCGGCGTCGCGACGTGCGCTGTTCCGCTTCCTGGCGAATCCGCTCCACCCTGGCCCTCGATCGCTCGCGGATCGTGGCCACGTCGGTCTCGGCTGCCTGGCGCAGTTCCTCCGCCTCGTCCAGCGTTCGGGCGTGGAGCTGCTCCACGTACGCCTTGGCCTCGGTCTGACACTGCTCGAGGGTCGCCAGGCGAGCCGTCTCAGCGATCGAACCCATGGCCTGCGCCAGATCCGCCAGGAGACGGTTCTGGTGGTGCGGCGCCGACTCGTTCACGCTGATCTCCATGGTCTCAGTCCCAGCGCCCTCGCGGAACGATGGAGACTAGAAATCCACGATACTACCCCGCGCCCGGCCCGGGCCCAGGAATGACACACCGGGCACCTCGAGACGCAGCCCATTGTGGCGAGTCCCCAGCCGGGCGGCGAGGGACTTTTGTTGAAGCATGGGCGGGGCGCTGCCCGGAACAACTCCGCCGGAGGTACCAGGACCATCGCCCTTACGTACCGCTGCATGCGCGGGATGCTGGTGCGCCCGGCGATGGTCGCCGACGCCGGCTCACGCCTCGGGCGGCTTCTGTCGATCGGTCTGGGCCCTCCCCGACCTGTCGGCCCAAGCCGCCAGGACCCTGTCCTTGTGCGGGCGGATGGGGCAATGCTCGTCCCGGTTGGCGGCCTCGTCGCAATAGCCCAGGGGCACGCACTTGGGGGCAAGGAAGCTGCCGAGGAAGGGGCTGACGGCGAAAACCTCGTGGCGAACGAGCTGGAAGAGCCTCCGGATCTCCCACTGGGCCATCGTGCACAGCCGCAGGCCTGACATGTATATGAGGGCGCGCAGATTCGCCGTCATGACC
>Ga0182027_10009065_pt1 | contig 14368 bp, 16 predicted proteins | sample 712E1DmetaG_FD_121300 | JGI IMG/M metagenome (GOLD analysis project Ga0182027, IMG submission 121300) | Permafrost microbial communities from Stordalen Mire, Sweden - 712E1D metaG (Illumina Assembly) | ecosystem: Environmental > Terrestrial > Soil > Wetlands > Permafrost | place: Sweden...
CAGTTGAAACAACGGAAGAAGAATGGGGCAGCATTATCAATACCAATCTCACAGGCACCTTCCTAATGAACAAAGCTGTCATTGACCACATGCAGGAGCGGCAATACGGAAGGATCGTTAATTTTTCTTCCATGGCAGGCAAGAACACGTATGCAGGAATGTCAGCGTATGCAGCCTCAAAATGGGGAGTGCTGGGTTTCACCGGTTGCCTTTCGAAAGAGGTCGCACACGACAATATCACCGTAAACGCCATATGCCCCGGCATAGTGGGAACACAGATGTGGACTTCACTGTCGTCGACGCTTGCGCTACTTGGCGTGGGTGAAACTCCAGAGGAGGCCTATGCGAATTACGTTTCAACGGTCATCCCGCAAGGCGAGGCACAGACCCCGGAAGATATTGCCGAGGGCGTGCTATATCTCATTACGGCCCCCCATGTTACCGGTATCGCTTTAAGTATAGACGGCGGCGTTTCCATGTAGCTTCCGCGTAATAAAAAACTAAAGAAATATAAAAGGAGGAATTACTATGGCATTTGCAAACGCAGAGGAACTCTACAAGGTTTTCCGACTCACGTTGGATAAGGTGGTTAAGGATGAGAAGTTGAATGCATCGTTAGGTGCCGGTGACATGGTTGTTGGTCTCAAGGTTCCCAATATTGATGCATTCATTACCCTGGAATTAAAGGGATCGATCAAGGCTACCTATGGCCCGCCTACGATCAAAATTGATGTCACATCCGCAAATGATGACGAGACCTTTGTAAAATTCTGGCAGGGGAAACTCAACCTGATGATGGCCATGGCAAAAGGCCAGGTGAAGACCCAAGGTGCAGTCACAAAAATGTTGAAATTGTTACCAAAAATTAACCCTGTCTATAAAATGTTTGCTGAGAGCCTGAAAGAAGCCGGCCGGGAAGATCTTATTATTAAATAAGGGCATGTGATGCGACGCATTTTAAAGGGCTCGACATAAGCACATGAAGAATGAAGGAGAATGGAAACCCCTTTAATGTGCGCTGATTTGAGCGGACAATGCCCGTTTACCTGAAAGGAGTTTTGACGAATGAAAATAACAAAAGAGCAGTTGCTAGCTCTCTATGAGACGATGTTCAAGATTAGACGATTCGAGGAAAAGGCATCAGAGCTCTTCGCGGATAGTCTCATCCCCGGGTTCGTGCATCTTTATCTGGGTCAGGAGGCGGTGGCCACCGGTGTTTGTTCCCTTCTCACGCCCAAGGATTTCATCACCAGCACGCACCGTGGACATGGGCACGTGATATCCAAAGGGGCGGATGTGAAGCTAATGATGGCGGAGCTTTTCGGGAAGAAAGATGGATACTGTAAAGGCAAGGGCGGGTCGATGCACATCGCCGATATCGACAAGGGCATTCTCGGCGCCAACGGCATCGTCGGCGGAGGTCAGCCGATCGCGACCGGGGCGGCCCTCGCCTGCAAGAAGAAAAAAACGGGAGGCGTTGCTATTTGCTTTTTCGGTGACGGGGCTACCAATAGAGGTACGTTTCATGAGTCAATAAACCTTGCAGCTCTCTGGGCGCTGCCGGTGATCTACGTAATCGAGAACAATTACTTCGGTGAGTTTTGCCCTATTGAGGAATCATGCAGTGTTCAAAAGCTGTCCACGCGGGCTTCCGCTTACGGCATCCCGGGCATTACGGTGGATGGCAATGACGTGCTCGCGGTCCGTGAGAAGGCGGCCAAGTTGATTGAGCGGGCCAGGAATGGAGAAGGACCGTCTATTCTGGAATGCCTTACTTGGAGACACCACGGCCATTTTGAAGGTGACCCCGGTGATTATAAACCGGCCGAGCAGCAAGAGGAATGGTTGGCTAAAGACCCCCTCCCGCGTTTCCGGAGCTATCTGGCAGATAACCAGAAGATCGCGCTCAAAGAAATCGAAGGCATTGAGGAAAAGGTCGATATGATGATAGCTGATGCTGTTGAATTTGCAACGAACAGTCCGGATCCGGAGCTGTCCAGTTTACTTGAAGACGTATATGCATGAATCATGGGAGGAAAAGAACATGGAAGAGAGATCATTATGGTTTTCTCAGGCAATAAACGAAGCACTGCAGTTGGAAATGAGGCGTGACCCGAATATATACATGGCAGGTGAAGATATCGGTCCGGGAGGTGCTTTTGGGGTCACGAATGGTTTAATTGATGAATTCGGTCCCGATCGGATTATGGGCACCCCTATTAGTGAAACCGTAATTCTAGGCCATGCGGTTGGCGCTGCTCTTGCAGGGATGAGGCCTGTGGTGGAGATTCTATTCTCTGATTTTTTGTTTGTGTGCGGCGATGAGCTGATCAATCAGGCGGCAAAAATGCATTACATGTTTGGTGGAAAAGCCAAAGTGCCAATCGTCGTGAGATGTCCTGTTGGTGCCGGACTCAGCGCGGCAGCACAGCATTCCCAGTCGCCGGAGGCCATGATCCTTAACTTTCCCGGGCTTAAGGTTGCCTATCCTTCTACGCCCCGGGATGCCAAGGGACTTTTGATCACGGCCATCAGAGATGACAATCCCGTCGTGTTCATGGAGCACAAGATGCTTTATTGGTTTATGGGAGATGTCCCGGAGGGCGAATTCACCATCCCGTTCGGCAAGGCGGATATCCGACGCGCCGGCAAGGACGTTACCATGGTGGCGTGGGGAGCCATGGTCGGCACGTGTGAAGAGGCCGCAGAGGTCCTAGCGGCGGATGGAATTGAGGCCGAAATCGTAGATCCCAGAACCTTGGCGCCATTCGATAAGGAAACCGTGCTTGCTTCGGTTAAAAAGACCGGAAAGGTAATCATCGTCCATGAAGCCCCCAAGACGGGAGGTTTTGCCGGAGAAATAGCGGCAATCATAGCAGAAGAAGGTTTCGATTATCTGGATGCGCCCATCAAGCGAGTATGCGCCCCGGATACACCGGTTCCTTTTTCTCCTGTTTTGGAGAGAGCCTATATTCCTAGCGCAGAAAAGGTCATCAGTGCAGTGAAGGAACTGTTTTAACCGCGAGTTCACCAGCTGTAGTATTGATGCACAATCACACCAAAGTGCGACACGAAGGAGAATGTAAATGGCAACACCTATAACTATGCCTAAACTGGGCCTGACCATGAAGACGGGAACGATTAGCAAATGGATGAAAAATGAAGGAGATAAGGTAAAAAAAGGCGAGTACCTCCTTGAGGTTACAACAGAAAAGATTACAAATAAAATCGAATCGAAAGCCGACGGCGTTTTGTTGAAGATCGTGGCCCCGAAGGGTTCTAAACTGCCGGTTGGCGCATTGATAGGCATTATCGGTGAAGCGGGCGAAGATATCACTTCTATCATAGCCGAAGCTGCGGCCAAGGGCCCTGCGGCGGTCAAGACCAATGCTGCCAGAGGCGTTTCAGGTGCGGCGCGGCCAAAGCTATCAGCCGAAGAATTGGAAAAAATCAGGATATCTCCTGCGGCCCGCAAGATGGCGGAGGAAAATGGCGTTGATTATACCCAGATAGTGGGGACTGGACCCGAGGGGCGCATCACCAAAGAAGATGTGGAGAAGGCCATCGCAGAGGGTGTCGGTCTCGAAGAAACAGATGACCGTCCAACCCTGGAAGTTATTCCCTATGAAGGCATGCGTCAGGCTATCGGCGAGAATATGGCGAAAAGCTGGTCTTCAAATGCTAGGGTTACCCACCATGTCAAGGTTGATATGTCGGAGATCCTTGCTTTGCGAAAAAAGATGAATGAAGGCGTGGCTGAGAAAAACAAGATATCCGTCACAGCGATTCTCGCCAAGGCTGTTGCCCGGGCATTGGAGATCAACCCTTGTGTGAATGCCTCATTCACGGGGAGCGAAATCAAAATCTGGCAGGATATAAATATCGGCATGGCGGTGGCCATTTCGGGAGGCCTTATCGTACCGGTGATCAGAGATGCTAACAAAAAACGTCTGACCGACGTGAACAAAGAGATCGCCGATCTGGCCAAGCGTGCGCGCAAGAATAAGCTGCAGATCGATGAGATGTCGGGTGCAACCTTTACAATCACCAATCTTGGAGGCTACGGCTCGGTCGATTTCTTTACCCCAATCATTAACCCACCAGAAGTGGCTATCCTTGGAATAGGGCGAACCACGGAACAGCCGGCAGTTGTGAACGGGCAAGTTGTTGCACGTCCATTGATGGGGATTTCTCTTGTTTTTGATCACCGGATAGTGGATGGTGCACCGGCTGCAGAATGGCTAGCTGTGTTGATCGGACTCATTGAGAACCCGACCACTATATTTATCTAATTAAGGAAAGCAACAGAACTTCATTAACATTGAGAATAGACATACAGGAGAAAAAACCAATGGCAAGAGATCCTAACGAACTGCTGGATGATTTGAATGGAGGTTTTGGAAAGCTGGGGGAAGATTGCCCCGAACTGATGGGTGCTTTCGTCAAGATGGACCAGGCCGCCTATGTGGAGGGCGAACTGGAACGGAAATATAAAGAACTAATCGGATTGGCCGTCGCTTTATATGCTCGATGCGAATACTGTATGACTTTGCATGTTAAACAGGCCCTGAGCGAGGGAGCCACGCGCGAGGAGATCCTCGAAGCCGCCTCTGTTGCCGTGGCTTTCGGCGGTTCACCAGCCATGGCGTATCTGGCGACAACCGTGATGAGCGCACTTGAAGAATTTGAAAAATGAGGGACGCTTAGGGCCTGAAAGATATTTTATGAAAAGGAAAGGCTTTGCACTACGGCTGGGTATTCGAGAATACAATGAAATTCTCGATTTGCAGAAACGCATGAATTCGGCGCGCAAGCAGAATGCAATTCCTGACACCGTTATTTTTCTGGAGCATAATCCCTGCATCACCATTGGTGTCCAGGGGAATCATGACAGCATTGTGGTGAGCCGGCAGTTATTGAAAAATAAAGGCATAGAAATATACGAAACGGACCGCGGGGGGAGTATCACTTACCACGGCCCCGGACAGATCGTATGCTATCCGATTATCGACCTCAATAACTATGGGTGCGATGTGACGACCTATGCCAGGAATTTAGAAGAGATGGTTATACGGACCCTCAATTCCTTTGGAATATCCTCAAGGAGAAAGAAAAACTATCCTGGTGTGTGGGTGGACGGCAAAAGAAAGATCGCCGCACAGGGCATTTCTGTGGACAGATGGGTCACCATGCACGGTATTTCACTCAACGTATCCCCAGCAATGGAACATTTTTCGCTGATTATACCCTGCGGTCTCACGGGGTACGAAGTAGTATCCATGACAGAATACCTTGGCCAGACCATGGATGTATCAACAGTGATTTCTGAAATGATCCGCCAGTTCTCAAAGTTGTTTGATATCAAACTGGAAGAAATCGGGGAAGATAAAATCATGGAGCTACTCGATTATGAACAAGATCAAGCATCCTGATTGGCTGACGATCCCGGCCCCATCTGATAAAACCATGGGTAGGTTGAAACGACTGCTCGACAAGGGCGGACTGCATACGGTTTGCGAGAACGCGAATTGTCCTAATGTTGGTGAATGTTTTGCAAATCGTACCTGCACCTTCATGATCCTGGGTAATATCTGTACCAGGCAGTGCCGGTTTTGTGCTGTGGAACACGGCCATCCCGAACCGATCAATTTTGATGAGCCTGTTGCTATTGCACTCACGGCCAGGAAACTGAACCTGAAGCATGTCGTCATAACAACAGTAACCCGTGATGACCTTCCGGATGGGGGTGCCGGTCAATTTGTGGCGACGATTAACGCAATTCACCAAGAACTGCCGGCAGCCAGTATAGAGGTTTTGATTTCCGACTTGAAAGGTCAGTCCGAACCGCTGATTAAAATCATGCAGGCAAGACCGGATATCATCAACCACAATATCGAGACCGTGCCGAGACTTTACAAATCTGTAAGGCCGCAGGCTTCCTACTCCAGATCGCTTCAGATCCTTAAATGGATAGGCATGGGGGAAGGCGGCATTGTATCCAAATCCGGCTTGATGCTGGGATTGGGCGAGACCTTCGAGGAGATTGTTGAAGTGTTGCATGACCTTAGAGAGGCGGATTGTGACATCGTAACCTTGGGTCAGTACCTCAACCCGTCACCTAAGCATGTACCCATAGAGCGGTTTGTTCATCCGGATGAGTTCAAAAAACTCGAAAAGATCGGACTTGAAATGGGATTTCTTGCGGTTAACGCAGGACCTCTGGTGCGCAGCTCATACAACGCATCCCACACTTATAAAAGTATCTTTAAAAAAAGCAGAAGAAATAGGAGTAATGATAATGGCCATTATTGAATCGTATGAAGTACCGGCAGATCTGTATTACACACGGGACCATGCTTGGGTAAGGATTGAGGGTAATCAGATTAGAATTGGCGTCACGGATTTCATGCAGAAAATGGCAGGGGAAATCACCTTCATCAGATTGCCTCGTGCTGGGAAGGATCTTGGAACTGATAAAACACTTTTTACACTACAATCGGGCAAGTGGTCAGGGAAGGTTATGGTACCTGTAGCAGGGAAGGTTGTTGATGCTAATAAAGATCTGGCTGCCATGCAGAAACCCATGAACGATGAACCCTACGGCAAGGGATGGGTAGCTCTCATGGAGCCGGTAAACATGGATGATGTAGCATCCCAGTTGCTTTTCGGGGATGCCGCCATCGCATTTTTGAAGGATGAGATCAAGCGCAACGCACAGGCAAAACCATAAAAATACAGAAAAGGCTGATCATCCTTGCCCATCACTATGGATGGGTTTTCAATCGAGGCCGGGTATGATTTTTTAAATTGAAATATGTATTGAACAAGGAAAGATCATGAGCAAAATTTTATACCAATCTATCCAGAAAGAGTTCGGCGACAGGGCATCTTCTTCGCCGATGGAACGCGAATTGTACTCGCGTGATTTGGGGCCTGTGCCTGCCTTGCTGGTAGATCCATTGTTTCATACAATGCCTGATCTGATCGTGCGCCCGAGAACGACCGAAGAGGTTGCTAATTTGATGCGCTGCTGCTCGGCTGAAGGTATTCCGATAACACCAAGGGCCGGGGCCACCACCGTGTTCTTCAATGCGGTGCCTGTAAAGGGTGGGATCGTTATGGACCTCAATGGGTTCAGCGGTGTGGTAGACCTGAATGAAGCGGATATGACGGTAACGGTAAAGGCAGCGACAACATGGAGCGATCTGGAAGCCTATCTGAATCCGAGGGGGCTGGCCTGTAAATCAATGCCCAGCAGCGCTCCCTCCGCAACGGTCGGCGGTTGGCTCTGTATGATGGGATGTGGAATAGGCAGTTTGAAGTATGGGAGCCTTCTTTACCAGGTTAGGACAATAGAGGTTGTCTTGCCTGATGGCAAGGTGCAACGAATTTCCCGTAAAACCAATCCGTCGATCGAATGGTTTGAAGACTCGGAGGGTACGCTGGGAATCATCACGGAGGTAGAACTCGAGGTACGCATGTTGACCACCATGAAACACTTTCTGCTTCATCTATCCGATAACCGCAAGGGCGTGCAAATCATAAACAAGCTGATTGGCGCTAAGGTAAGGCCCTACAACATGCATTTTTCCGATCAATACTTTGTGCAGGGCCTGAAAAACCTGGGCATTTCCGATTTATCGATAGATGCTGGCGGTCTGTTGATTATTGATTACGAGGGCTCAGCGGAAGAGCTCGTTGAAGCCGGGAAATTTGTTCAGCAGCTTGTCAAAGAAAATACATCCGTCACGCTCTTTCCTGAATCCGAGGCTGAAATGGAATGGGAAGAACGGTTCAAGTCCATCCGTATTAAAAGAGGCGGGCCTGCTGTTCTTGGTGGAGAAATGTGGCTGCCCGTTAACAGCATACCGGCTTACCTGGAGGATATCGGAAAAATGGCTAAAGCCTTTGGGATGAATCTGATATCCTACGCGCATATCGTGTCACCTAAGCGGGCCACGGCCATGACCATGTTTTTTGCCGAGGAAACCAAAACCTTACAGTATATCATTAATCTCAGTCTCTTGAAAAAGATTCAGGATGTGGGCTATCGTCACGGGGGGTACCCCTATGGCATCGGATTGTGGAACACCCCCTATCTCAGACGCATATACACGTCATCGCAACTCAGAGACATTCGGGAGCATAAGAAAAAGCTTGATATACGGGGTATCATGAATCCGGGCAAGGTCTATCGTTCGCCGTTCATGCTCAACGCCCTTAATTTTTACCTGGGAATGGAGGCATTTGCCTTGATACGCAGGATATTCGGGAAGAGATGGTAGAACCATGTCCAATCAACCATACAAAACATTAGAACAGGAGGCATTGATCTGCGCGCGCTGCGGGTATTGCCGCAATGTCTGCCCGGTATATAAAGTGGTAGGATGGGAATCGGCTTCCCCCCGGGGAAAGCTCAGCCTCGCCCGACAGATCTTCGCCCTGAATGATCAGGAAAAATTGACGGATGAGTTTATTCACCGGATGAGCCAGTGTACGCTTTGCGCTGCCTGTTCTCAGGCGTGTTCCACCGACATCGATCTGCGCTGCCTGTATATGGATCTGCGCGAACGTGTTGCGGACATGGGTAAAGCCCCCAAGGGCTATAAGGCATTGTGGGCTAACCTGGAAGCTAACCGGAACATCACGACCTTCAATAACAAGGACAGACTGGACTGGGCGCAGGATGTCGATGATCCGGAGCAGCTCGAAGCTAGGGAAGGAGCGGAAGTCTGCTATTTCGTGGGCTGTGTTTCCTCGTTCTTTCCCCAGGCCTCGGAGGTTGCCCTGTCTGTCTCGGAGATACTGACCAAGGCCAAAATCGACTTTACCACCCTCGGCGGTGATGAATGGTGCTGCGGCTTTCCCCTCCTTGCGAGCGGACGAGCAGACGAAGCCCGAACATTTATGCAGCACAATGTAGAACGGATCAAGGCCTTGGGCATTCACACCGTGATAGCCAGTTGCCCGTCCTGTCATCATGTCTGGAAACATAGTGCCGCCGAGTTTCTGGATGGTTATAAGTTGGAGATCCATCATACCTCGGAATATATCGCCCGCTTGATTAAAGAAAGTCGGCTCTCGCTTGGGGAAATGCAGGCCAGGATCACCTACCACGACCCCTGCGACCTCGGCCGCAACGGCGGCGTATTTCAGCCGCCGCGCGACATTATCCAGGCTATACCCGGGGTGGAATTTATAGAGCTCGCTCATAATCGGATGCAATCGCTGTGCTGCGGCGGAGGCGGCAATCTCCAGACCGTGGATGCGGATTTAGCCAGCGCCATCACGGCCATGCGCTTGGAAGAGATCAGAGAAACGGGCGCCGACATAGTGGTGTCTGCATGCCAGCAGTGCGAGCAGATGTTGAAAGCAGCCATCCGCAAGACTGGCCTTTCTGTGCGGGTGATGGATCTCAGTCAATTGATCCTTGAAGCTCTGGGCTGATACTGGGCAAATACAAATATCCCTGAATTAGGAACGGGTGGAATAAGATGGACATCTACAATCTGGGCATGGTCAGCTGGTGGGAGTCGCAATGCTATTATCATGCGCTGGCTTACTTGGGCCGCGAAGGCATAATTCTCTGCCGGCCTGCCGAACCCTATGTCTGCCTGGGGCTACATGATGACCTGAAACAGGAGATTGACCAGGAATTCTGCTGTGACCAAGGCCTGCCACTTCTCAGACGGGAAACTGCGGGAGGTGTGGTTTACCTGGACAGCCGCCAGATTTTTTACCAAGTGGTTCTGCGCCGTGACAACCCACATTTGCCGATGAAACGCGACAAACTTTTCGCCACGATCCTACAACCGGCTATCGACATCTATCGGTCTTTTGGTCTCGCGGCGAACCTGGCGCTGCCGGCTGATATCCAAGTCGACGGCCGGAAATGTTCGGGAAATGCAGCAGGTGATATAGGGCAGGCAGTTGCATATGTAGGAAACCTGATCATAGCCTTTGATTTTGAGTTGATGAGCAGGGTTTTAAAAGTGCCCACACCAACCTATCGCAGATGTTTTTGCAAGGCCATGCAGGACAATATCCTTGTCCTGGCAGACAAAATGAACGGCGCGGATATTGGTGTGGTGGAGTCGGAACTTATATCTGGGTTTGCAAGAATTTTCGGCGAACTGGATGAGCGGTCCCTCGATGATGGATTGAAAGACATGGCGGCTTCTATCAGAGATCGTCTGACGTCATATGAATGGCTGAGCATGCCGGGACGTCGCTCCAGGATACGACGCATCAAGATCGTCGAGGGATTGTATCTGCAGGAAGCTGAGCCGGGAATACGGACAAATGTTCCGACATTGATTAGAGACGGGAAAATTGAAGACGTACATATAATTGAAGAATCCCGCTCAAATTCTGCGTTACACGAAGTGGCGGGAACTTCGAGTGTGTCAACTATATTTTGATTATTAGAGGTGTTACATGCAGATCGAGAATTGGCAAGTACAGGAAGACCTGAAATACGACAACAATAATTTTTGGGTCGAGATAGAAGGTCAACATGCTTTAATAGGACTGAGTGATTATGGCCAGTGGGTAATCGGTGATATTCTGTACCTCGATCTTGCACCAGAGGGTGCAACGATTGTTAGAGGGGAAAAATTCGGTTCAGTGGAATCGGGTAAATGGGTCGGAAACCTCATCGCCCCTGTCAATGGACGTGTTCTGGAATGTAATCCCCTGGTTGTCTCGGAACCGCGGCAAATACAAGTGGATCCCTATGGAACAGGGTGGATCATGAAGATCGAGTTGGCATCCGATGGTGAAAGCGGCTCGCTTCTTGATCACATGGCCTACGCGGAATTCATAAAAGAGCAGATAAAAAATGCAGCATAGGTAATAATGAATATGAGCACATGGAGATTCATTGACTCGAAGAAGATGTCTGTAGCGGGGAATATGGCCATCGACAGGGTTCTTCTGACGTCCCGGAGCAAAGGCTGGGAACCGGACACCCTGCTTTTTCTGGAATTCACTCCCTGCGCCCTAGTGGGATATCATCAGTCCATCGAACTGGAGGTTGAGGAAGCATATTGCCGGGAGCATAGCATTGAGATTCAACGGCGCGTTACAGGTGGCGGCGCTATCTATATGCATGAAGGCACGCTTGGGTGGGCGATCTATGCGGATAAACATTCGCCGGGTATCCCGGCGGATCGGGGCGAAATGTATGCACGCATGTGCGAGAGTGTCGTGCTCGGGTTATCCAGGCTGGGTGTAAATGCAAAGTTCCGGCCGAAAAATGACATCGAAGTGAATGGTCGCAAGATATCCGGTACGGGCGGGACCGATCTGAATGGTGCTTTCATGTATACCGGAAGCCTTCTGATCGATTTTGACGTGGACACCATGATCAAATGTCTCAAACTTCCTATAAAAAAACTGGAAGACAAACAGGTCCAGTCATTCCGGCAGCGTGTGACAAGTCTGCGCGAAGAGCTGAGGTACGTGCCCGACCTTAATGACATCAAAAAGGCCCTTCTTGATGGGTTCAGTGAGGTGTTCGATGTAACATTCGCCGCCGGAGATTTGAACGATAAGGAGATGGTCCTGCTTGAACAGGAGGTCGCTCGCTTTAAGTCCGAGGGATGGATACGCGGCGGAAGAGTCCCGGCCCAAGACAGTGCCTTGAAAATCAGCGACTACAAAGCACCGGGGGGCTTGATCAGGATTGCGGTGCGGCTTGATCAGAATCGCAAGCGTATCAAAAGTGCGTTCATCACCGGTGATTTCTTCGCCTATCCCGAGCGGATCATCCTCGACCTGGAAGTGTTCTTAAGGAATTCCTCCAGCGTGGATTCGGATGTTTTCGAGAACGTTCGTCTTTTTTTCCAAACACAAAGCATCCAGATTCCCGGGGTCAATGCTGAACATATGAGCGAGGCTTTGTGTCAAGCCATATCGAGCACAGCCTTATAGGATCAGGTATAGCGCAGGGTTGTCGCATGAGAATTCAAAAGGAGAACAAAAGTATGGATGCCGAACAGGCACCTAAAGAAATGGTGACACAAGGGGAATCCCCCGAATTTGTACAAACCAGCATGGCCGGGGCTATGTGCATGGGGTTAGCCCCGGGCAAATTCCATCGTAACGCCCAATGTGGCTGCTTGAATCTCCTTCTTACCTATCATGGCGGCTGCCGGGCTTCCTGCAGCTATTGCGGTCTGGCCAGGAATCGCAACACTGACTCATCGGCTACATTTATCCGTGTCAAGTGGCCGACATATTTTATGAGCGATATCATTTCCCGGGTGCAAACCCGAACACATCCTTTCAAGAGAGCCTGTGTATCCATGGTTACCCATGACCGCGCCCTCGATGATGCGTGTACGATCATTCAGGACCTCAGGGAGAATACAGATCTTCCGGTCAGTGGTTTGCTTTCTCCAACTGTCATGAAAGGCAAGGCAGACCTTGAAAAAGTCCGAAATGCAGGTGCGGACCGCGTGGGCATCGCCATTGACGCAGTCACGCCGGAACTCTTTGACAAGCACCGAGCGAAAGAAGTTGGCGGGCCGCATCAATTGGAGGTATTCATGCAAAGCTTGGAGGATGCCGTCAACGTATTCGGTTCGTATAGAGTGGGTGTACACCTGATTGTTGGATTGGGTGAGACCGAAGAACAGATGGTCGCCTTCATAGACCGGACAAATAAAATGAAGGTTGCCACACACCTCTTTTCCTTTTTCCCGGAGAACGGAAGCATCATGGAATCCCATCCGCAGCAGCCCCTGGAGCAATACCGGCGTATTCAGCTTGCACGCTACCTGATTAACGAGAACATTGTGTCGCTTGATTCAATGCATTTTTCCCCATCCGGAGAAGTTACGGATTTCGGGGTCGAAATTAATCCGTATATTGAGCTGGGACTGCCCTTCATGACCTCGGGATGTCCGGGGAGTGATGGAATGCTGGCGTGCAACCGGCCTTTCGGCAATGAACGCGCCAGTGAACCCATGCGAAACTACCCGTTCCCTCCGGAACAGGAAGACATTAAGATTATTCGTAACCAGTTGAGGTGAGCTATTGTATAGAGTTCTGAATAACGAGAATAATCGGCAAAGGGCCTGGACAATAAGGCAGCAGCAGGATCCACGAATCTGGTTTCCCGCTCCGGGGAGCAAACACTATGAAAGCCGAAGCTTCAAAAATTGCCCCTATTCCTTTGCCAACGTGAGCATTACCGGCAATGCATGTGCCTGTCGGTGCGAACACTGTGATGCCAGACTATTGCAAACCATGTTGCCTGCTGAGACGCCAGAGAAGATGTGCGGCATCGTCGATCGTTTGATCGAACGCGGTTGTCATGGAATTCTGGTCAGCGGCGGGGCCGATAGTTGCGGCGAAGTACCACTGGGCAGTTTTACCCAGGCGATAAAATATGCGCGTGAACGGGGTCTAATCGTTCTGGCCCATTCCGGCCTTCTCCAAAGAGAAACCGCGTTGAAACTGAAGGATTGCGGCGTAGACCAGGTCCTGATGGATGTGATCGGCCATGAACAAACCATTCGTGACGTATATCATCTGGAACATTCACCGGATGATTACCTGCGGTCCATGATGATCTGCCGCGAGGCCGGGCTCGATTTTGCTCCGCATGTTATTATTGGTCTTCATTTCGGGCAGATACTCGGCGAATACATTGCTCTCAGGATGATTCAGGAAGCACAGCCCAAAACCCTGGTTCTGGTCATTCTTACGCCAACGGCAGGAACCGGAATGAGCGCGGTCAGTCCTCCGCAACTCTCAGAAGTGGAAGAGGTGTTCTCCGCCGCACGGGTATGGAATCCGAATATCTTCCTGAGCCTTGGATGCGCCAAGCCGCCGGGTGAATATAAAAGCCAGGTGGAAAAGTTGGCGATTGATTGCGGGTTTAACGGCATCGCCTTTCCGAGTGATGTTGCCATAGAACATGCATGCCGCCGAGGTTTGCTTCCCGTTTTTACCGAGCAATGCTGTAGTTTGGCCGGACACGAGTGTGCATAGCGCAACACTTATAAGTGAATTGTATCATTATTCAAGAGGATGTCATGATTACTAACAATATAAGTTTGATACTATATGTTACGGGCATTATCATTGCATCCATGCTGTTGGTTTTCATATCGCCGCGGCTGGTGTTTGAAAAAATGCTCCGTGTCAAAGTATTCCACGGCACAAGATTTATGCATTTTAAATTATTAAATGTAATCAATTACTTATGAATATATCCATCTATAGATAAACTTAAAAACCGCAAGACAAGACTTAATTGGACAACGTCTGTCAAGTCAAGTATAGGTCGGGACAGATGAATCACTACGAATACTCCGGTTTGATGTTCTGAAGACCGTTCTTCTTTATCCAGTTATAA
>Ga0182027_10009066_pt1 | contig 14368 bp, 7 predicted proteins | sample 712E1DmetaG_FD_121300 | JGI IMG/M metagenome (GOLD analysis project Ga0182027, IMG submission 121300) | Permafrost microbial communities from Stordalen Mire, Sweden - 712E1D metaG (Illumina Assembly) | ecosystem: Environmental > Terrestrial > Soil > Wetlands > Permafrost | place: Sweden...
AACGCCGCCGAATGGTTCCTGCGTGGACGTCTGCTCATCGGTTCTCCTCTTCTCAGCCATCTTAGGCTGCCAAAGAACAGAACCTCCACTTAAACCCCTGTCCGAATTTGCTGAGCCGGCTCTTCCAGGTACTTATACTTCTGCGGCTTCAAGTTCATCTCCTGCTTCACCTGCGCAGCTCGCCGTTCACGTGCCTTATTCCATATATCGCAGACAGCAACAATATCTACGGGTATTTGCTTGTTGGCTATCTGAGCCATGCCCACATAGTCTTCGCTCCGTGAACCACAACCTACAATTCCCAGATGCACACGATCATTGGACCCTAGTATTCGTGCGTAAGAACGAGCATCCATTCCACTAGCTAACATTGCTGCACCTGACTTCATTACAAACGTTCTGCGGTCCATTTGCATATCCCCTTCGCCCTTATTGTTCCTGTCTTTGGCTATCAGCCCTGATGAATTGGCAGGTCCTTCAACTCAGACGCCGACTCCCGATCAAGATAAAGTGTGCAATCCGGATGCGTGCGCAGTAGGGTTGACGGGCAGGCTGTCATGATCCGCTCAGTCAGGGCACGATAAACAATATGTGCCTTGCGCGGCCCCGGAACGGAAGCAATCAGTTTTGGCACTCGGAAGAGCGTCGGAATGGTAAGTGTGACGGCACGTTCCGGAATTTCCTTCAGGCTTTTGAACCATCCTTCGGCATACTGCTGCTGCCTGCATTCGGCGTCCAGTGTCACAACCTTCATATCCAGAGGGTCAGTAAAATCAGCCACCGGAGGATCGTTGAATGCCAGATGTCCGTTCTCTCCAATACCGAGCAAACATACTTGAGGATTGGCTGCACGCAACTTTTTTGTATATTCAATGCAAAGCTGGTTTAAGTCAGTCACAGTACCGTCGATTTCGTTGAACTTTTTCATGGAAACGCGACTGGTTAGGCGCTCTCGCAGATAGCCACGAAATGAAGCAGGATGATCCGGCTGCATATTCTCGTATTCATCCATATGGAAGCCAACGATGCGGTTCCATGGAATGCTCGTAATAGCAGTTAGCGCACGGAGTGTATTGATCTGTGATGCCCCCGTGGCGAAGATAACGCCGATATCACCTAAACATTGTGCTTGCTGAGTTATGGCTAGGGCAGTTGCCTGAGCTGCTGCATTACCTGCGGCCTGACTATCAGGGTAGATTTCAATTTTCAGCTTCCCAACCTGAAGATATCCAACTTCTATCGCGTGCGTTTCCATTACTTCTCCTTATTCCTTTGAGTCCAGGACGGCATGCTTTTCCATTAATGAAAATGCATGACGTACCATAACGGGTGAATTATTCGAGTGGAATCGTGCTCTTACCAGAAACGTATCCCTCAACACACAGCCACGGTGAGCTTCCGTCGATATATTTATCGTCGAAACTTCCGTCGAGATGTACTGTCTCACCAGGAAAAACCGTTACGTAGTTGTCGCTGTAGAGTATGGGCAGCACCTCTACCCCATCTTTGCCTCTAGTCACAAACGCGCGCTCAAAAAAAGCAATATGCTGGGAAGGGTTATGCAATGCGACAAAGAAGTGGCCTCTGCCATTGATGTGGCGTATGGTGCCCGTAACTTTAAGCGCGACCTTCGGCATTGTATTCAGCGCTGTAAGATCGGCCCAGCTCGCCTGGTCGTAAGAAACATCGTCATCGTCATTGGCAGGATCGCCAAAATCGTCCAGTGTGGTTGACTGCCAGTAGACGTTGTCGACCAGTCTTGTGCCCGCGGCATTGAACAGTTCACAGCGAACAAAGTAAACTGAAGTCAGATTGTGCAATCGCGGTATTGCCATTGCCACGAGCGTGTCCTGCGCCTCCACAGATCGATTTAATACTTGACGGTCGAAGCGAACCTTGCCGAGAAGGTCATAAATGCGCACTCGCGCACGAATCCCTTGCTGCACTGACATAGTCTGATTTGTAATGGAGATATTTGCTTGCGTATGGTCACCCGTAGCGTAGTAATCAAATACAATACTCAGCGGCCGCAGCCCTTGCTTAGCTCCATAATATGCGCCGCCGGGCTCCATATAGTAGTCGTAAAGATGTCCGAAGAAAGAAGGCCAGTGATTGTTGAGCATCCAGTACATTTCTACTTTGTGAGTGGCCCAACCATTTGCAGCCCAGTCTTCGAACTGCGCTCGTGTATTCTCGTAGTGTGCAAGTTGTGCTTTACGCGCAAATTCCTCCGCGCTGCTTGAACTCCCGTAACGGCGGTCAACAACTTTGCGAATTGTTGTAAGTTGATTAGCTCCTTCGTGCGCTCCAGCATGAAAGTACCAGAACTCATTTATCGGCCACAACTTGTCTTTCGGAATAAATTTCCTTAGGCTTTCGTAGGTTGGTATGACTTCATTGTCGCCATACTCGGCAGTGGAGCCTCCAGCAGCCGGGTATTTGGCATCGAACCAATAAGACGGTGGATGCCACCGGTCGACTCCAGCCATCCCAATTCCATCCCATACATGATTTCCATAGGCATCCTTATTCCCATTAGAGTCCGTATCAACCACAGCATTCTGCCAGTGCAGTTCACCAAGAATTCGGCGATAGTCGCTACGCAATGGTTCTGGCGGTCGGCCGTCGCTCCCATTCGACCAGAGGAAAGCAGATGCATGTGAACGCAACATAAGTATCTGCGAATGAAGGCTTTGCTTCGCCACCTGTAGGTCTTCCGTATTCCATTGTTGCCATTGTTCCCACTTCGAGCAGCACATCCAACCAGCCATCACTGGAATTCCGTTCTGATCGGCTAATTCAAACATATGCTCGTCTGTGATCTTTGCTTCCCACCGCAGCATGTTTAATCCCAAGTCCTTCACGTAACGGATAGTTTCGGCGTCCTGTTGCGGATCATAGTGGAATAGAAGATCGGGAGCATAGTCGGCACCACGCACTGGAAAATTCTTTCCATTTACCTGAAAATACAAATTTCCTTCAGATGTTTGACTGAAGCGCACATCACTGTCGCGATGCTGAGTTACCTTGCGGATACCAAATTGGATGTATTCTTCATCGGAGAGTTCGCCATCTGCCTTGAACTCGACATGTAAGTTATACAGATTTGGGCTGCCCATGGTATAAGGCCACCATAGCTTCGGATGATGTAGTACGAGTTGGGGAAACAGTTGCGGAACAAAACTAATTTCACGTACTTCGCCTACCGAAAGAGTGACAGGCTGTTCAACATGAATGGACGGCCTATCCGGACGCGTTATGGTAGCGAGCAGAACTCCACTAACAATACTAGGTGTGCCATTTGCAAGCGTTGTATAGACCGTCAAGCTTGCGGGGTCTATTGCAGGCAGAGGTAAATCCGTATTTACCACTGCCTCCGACACCATCACTGGTCCAGTGAAGCGCAAGTAAACTGGTTTAAATATCCCAGCATTTCGATCAGCAACCCATCCCTCCTTGTAATGATCTGAGCTAGGAGCTCTCGATCCCAGGTATTTCCAATCTAGCCAATCATGCCAACTGTCTGCCAGTTCGACCCCATTAACATCAGGGATAAGACGCTCTGGAGTAACCTTAATAGCAAGGACGTTGGTCTTTCCTGGCTGTATGATCTCCGATACATTGAACTCGTGGTTTACATACATGCCAACTACCTGCTTGCTGCCAGCAATTTGTTTGCCGTTCAACCATATCTCTGCCCGGTAATTGATGCCCGGGAGCTTAAGCCAATAGGTCTTCTGACCATGCGCCACTTCAAAGCTAGTTCGATACCACCAATCCTGCTTGTACAAGTCCTGAGGAACTTCGGTCAGCAGGTTCATTCCGTAATACAGATTTTGATAGACGCCATCTTCTTGCAGAATCTCGAGCACCGTCGATGGCATGCGCCGAATCGAATACCACCGCTCCACACTATAGTCCGGTTGCGATATCACTGTTCCCGATTCGGGAGCTTTACTCGCGGAGATCAGCTTCCACCCTTCTGACAACTCCGTCTGGCCGGAGAACTCTGCAGCTAAAGACCTGGGCTGCGGACTCAATAACAACGCACATACGAAAGAAAGGAAAAGGGACGCACGAGATACCTGCATTGCACACTCCATTTTGGCTGGCTGCCATCTTAAATCAGGACTTCGCTCATTCTTCGCCTATCCTGCCAGAGCAGCCACGCGCGTGAAGTGACACGGATTCACGCCAACGTGTGCCCTTCGAATCAATTACGAATATCGTAGCATATTCTTCTCTTACTTTCATACTACCAGGTGATAACCTTTCTGTGTGCATTCGTTTCATATCGCTTTGCCTGAAATATCTAAATGCGATTTGAGATGTGCCGCAGTAACGATGGCTCAAAGCTGGTAGACGCTGGTAGGACGTATCGCTAATGAGGAGGAGACCAAGTATGGCAGACAGTTACCGTAGTACCTTGTTCAACAGTGATTCTCTTGAATACCTGCTGGAGCGTGCAGAAATGATTGCAGTTTGCCGTAATAGAATCTTGACGTAATGGAGCGGCTTTTCTTCTTCTCTCATGTTCAAGCAGTGGCACTATGGCCCTAGCTCAACAGCAACAGCAGCACTTCTGGGTCGGCACATGGGCTTCGGCCCCGATGCTACTTGAAGATCCTGCCGAAAAGAGACCATTACCGTCAGCACGGCCGGTTTCACGACGATGTTTGCCGTGACCTGCGTGGCTGCCGCATAGCTGCTGTTGCCGGCCTGGTTCGCTGCCACCTGGATCGTGCCCGCGCCGGTGATGGTCAGGATGCTGTTGTTGGTTCCGCTCAGTGAGCCATAACTGCCACCGGAGAGGATGCTGAAGGTGACCGGGTTGCCCGAGGCGCCGCCGGTTGCCGACAGCGTAATCGGAGTGACTCCGTAAGTGACCGGAGACGACGGTGTGAAGGAGGTGATGGTCTGCGGCAACTGAAGCGTGTAGGCTGCCGATCCGACACTGCTATTAGCAGCGCCGTAGGCTGTAGCGATCGCTTTGACTGTCTCAGTCGCGTAAATGGGAATCGCGGTGGGGTAGGCCGTCGAGCTGGTTGTCGGCGTCGTTCCGTCCGTCGTGAAGTAGATCACTGCCGACGGTGAGGCCGAGGTGATGGTTACCGACTGGATCGAATTGTAGGTTCCGGTTGCGGGGCTGAATACGGGAGTTGACGCAATAACTGAATAGGTCGCTGTTGCCATCGCGCTGGTGTATCTGATAGCGCTGCCACTGTAAGTCACAGCGATTGCATTGAGGGTTTCGCCGTTGGAAACTAGAAGTGGACCAGTTGTGGTGCAATCCCGACACAGACTATTAGTGCCATATTCATACGCCAGCGTGGGGGGTGTTGGCGGATTGCCCGTCGGCGCTACGCCAGTGTTGGCCGCCGGAACCGGCGTGCTTCCGTCGGTAGTGATGAACATCGAAGCGTTTGAGGTGGATTCGCTCAATCTTACCGTCGGGGGAGTATTGTAGGTTCCGCCCGGAGGGGTGAAGACCGGCGTGTCAACGACTGTGGAGGTACTGCCGAAGTAGTAAGTTGCACAGGTCGGCGTGCTGGGCGCCGATGCCCCCCCATATACAGGCACCGTGGCGATGGCGCACAACGACTCCCATCCTCCTGACTTAGAGACAGAGATCGACGTACCGCTGGTACCGGTACCGGAATACACCGTCGAGCTGGTCGTCGGCGTCGCCGGCAAGGTCGCCTCGGACGACCCTAAGCCTGAGGCTGTCGTGTAGTAGAACGTCGCGTTCGTTAAGCCCGCGGCTGTTGATGCCTCACTTGTCGTGCTCAGGGTCACCTTCAGCGCCGCGTTGGAGGCATACGAACCGGGCGGCGGGGTGAAGACCGGTGGAGCCACCACCGTGCCAGGCACCGTAACTATAATCTGGCTGCTCGCGACCCGGCCCGCAGTGTTCGTAGCGTAGAGCGTATATTCCTGGGTTACCGTGGGTTCAATCGTCACACTCCCGCTGCAAGGGCATGGGGGAGTAAGCCTCAGCGGACCAATGTTGTCAATGTATACGCGGGGGGCGTTCGTTGTTGCGACGAAGTTTTCATCGTAGTTGGCGCCGCTCACGGTGTAATCGAAGGTTACAGGAGTCCCGGCGCTTACGCTTGTGGCCGATGAGGTAAAGCTATTGATCGCCGGCAGGGCTAGGGGAAAATCTGCAGGTCCTATCGTGGCATCCGCACCGGGGAATGCGGGATTCATTTGAACTACCTCGAAGTCGGACGCGTGGATATGTCCCGTTCCACCTGGACCGGACGCAAACAGATTGTCCAAATCGGCGTCGTTCCAGCGCGTATCAGTATCGCCAACGACAAAGAAGTTGCTGCCGGTCTCCGCCAGGATCATCCCATAATTCTTCATCGCGGTTAAAATGGTCTGATTGATTGGAGAGAAGCTGGAGATGTCGGTAGTCGCTTTCAATCGTACCCGCATCCCCATGACCATAAGTGAAGTCGTGCTGGTGCCGTCAGTATGACTAGCTGGTAATATGTAATACCCATTAGTGCCACCCTTACGCTCTGGACTATACGTAAAGTTCAATGCGTGATTGATGACTCCGGAAGCTGCTTCCTCGTAGCGATACGACCCGGCGAATGCTGACGTTCCGTCGGCCTCCGCCGAGGTCCAGCTCCAGGGCCGCGGGTTATAGTTGGTCATGTCCCAAATGGACATAGAGTCAGGAGCGTACAACCCATTGCAGCGATCTGTTTCGCCTGTCTCATAGAGCCAGCATGTCGCGCGGTCAAGCACGACTGTATGCTGGTCAACCTCATGAGTATGCGGCCATCCATCGCAGTCGGTGATTTCGCCTTCCAGTTTTATGGTATCGTCCGGAGGATACGGCGCTACAACATTGTCGTCCTGGGCTCCGTGGGCGATCGTATTGATTCGCACTTTGGGGATGTTGGTAGAGTCTATGACAGTGAAGTCAATGCCATCCTGGCCAGCACCAGTCCCAAACACCCGTGTCAATGAAGGGTTGCCAGCGGTGGCCCACACGGCCTGGATGGCGGCGTTGTTGGGGTCAAGTGGAGCGCCTGCGATGTTAGTGTTCCAAGGATTGTTGGCTGAAAACGGAAGAAATCCATTCAGGGCTCCGTCATATTCGCCCGTCACGGGGTTGGGGCCGAATGCGTGGCTGCCAACTGTCAAGTTCTGGCAGGCATTTGGCTGATTGCCGTATATCGGACTCGGCTGTGCCGCCGCGAAGCCAGCGAACAAGAAGAGGGCGATACAAGTGATTAAACACAGCGCCTTGACAGTAAGACTGGCGTCAACGGGGACAACTTCGGACTGCAACTGCGTGGATTTTATAAAACCCTCCTTAAAAGCTCGCTGTTCAGCTGCACTGATTCGCGTAAAGTTGACTCTTTGTCAGAATCTTATGCAGAGCCCATTATTTATAAATATCTGCGTTTGTTCTGAACTCCATTTCATCCCGTTTCCCCTTTGCGGAGACGGCAATTTCCACTCGCCCCAGAATGAGCCCAGGAGAATATGCGGTGACCCTACACCTTCCAATTCTATCTGTCGCGCGAAGAGCTACGACAGTCATCCCCGCCACGGCATTCCATGTGAGCCCCGTCGGATAGCCCGCCCAGGTTTGCGGCAACAACTCACCTGGGCCATACCAGGTGAAAGAAATCGTGTTATACGCATTCGGGACCACAGTCCCCTCTTTATCGACAACCAAAGCAGTGATGTAGGCGAGACTTTCACGATTGCCTGAGTCAATGCGATCGACATCGGAGCGGAGCACGATCCCAGCAGGCGGACCGGCAGTCTTCCGTATATCTACGATTGTTTCCGATCCAGAAACGCCAATTGCCTCAAGCGTCCCGACCTCATATGGAACTTCCCAAACACGTGGCGGGTGCGTGAGCCCTCCATGTTTGTCGTCCTGTTTCATGCCCAGAGATTGTCCATTCAGCCTCAGTTCCACCTGCTCGTAATTGCTATACACTTTAATGGATTTCTTCTTGCCCTCGTCCCCCGGCCAAGTCCAATGGCCGCAGATATGCGCCATCTGCTTCAAGCTCCACTGGCTCTGATAGAAGTAGTACACGTCCTTCGGAATTCGCCATGAATCCGCCATTCCGAAAGGAATAACATGCGGAACCTCGGTGTCGTATTCTTCCCCGTCGTAATCGAGTTGATGCCACAACACACTGCCCGCAATCCATGGGCGCCTGTTCACTTCGCTGAGGAATTTCTCGTGATTAGTGCAGCCCAGATCCTCACTGTTCGGCCCCATGCCGTAAATACCGCGCCCAATTTCCGCAGCGGAGTATTCCTCAATAAGGTACTTCCGGGAGGGGTATTCCTTGTGGTCCTGATCGTCTTGTTCGAAAGTTCCGTAGAGCCCCACAACGTCAAGTACCTGCTTCACCCCTTCCGCACGCGGGTCATGCATCGTCACCAGACGGGAAGGATCAAGGTCGCGATATCTTCGCAAAATCTTCCTAACTACATCCACAGATTTCTCAGGATTGTCTACTTCCCCCGACAATCCCCAAAGAATCACACTTGGATTGTTGCGATCTCGCTCAATCATCTCTTTTGCAGTATGGGCCTGGATCCCAAAGTACTCTGGCGTATCCTCGACCTCATCGCCCACAAACAGCTCTTCCAGAATTAAAATGCCCAGACGATCACAGGCTTCGATCACTGCCGGGGCGTGAGGATAATGACTGGTACGGAAAAAATTGCAGCCCATCTGGCGAATTCCCGACATATCTGCGTAGTGCCTCGAGTTCGGGAGGGCATCACCCATCCCGGGATACGACTGATGCCACGTAGTTCCCTGCAACTGCAAACGCTTGCCATTAAGGAAAAATCCCTTGTCCTCGTCGAAGCCAAACCAACGCAACCCAAGCGGAATCTCCATCGAGTCCCATATTCGCTGCCCCTTCAACAGGGATGTGCGAATTCGATAAAGGCTGGGAGATTCTGGCGACCAGAGGCAAGGGTTTGCCACTCGAATTCTTTGTTGCGTGACTTCTCCCTGATTCAAAGCGGCTGCATCGGTCGCAAATGAGACTGACCCAACAACCTTGCCATCCGCATTCAGAACCTCGTGCAACATTGTGAACTTTCCCGTGCACCGGTCTGGATTTCCAATCACAGCATACACATCCACATCTGCGGAAGATTCGCTAACACTTGGCGTTCGCCAGTACACCGAAGATAGGTATACTGGCTCATTTACACGCAGCCACACGTCCCGATAAATTCCCCCGTAAAATGTGAGGTCGGTCTTGACCGTAGGTGCGATGTTTGGATCATATAAATTGTTAACCTTAACGGTCAGAACATTGCCAGCCGATCCGAACTGCGCCTGCTTGGTTATATCAAGCTCAAAGCTGGTATATCCCCCCTTATGTTCGCAGAGACGCCTCCCGTTCAGCCAAAACTCTGATACCTGGTTGACTCCTTCGAATTCCAAGAAGATTCGCTTACCACGCAATTGTTCACCTAGGACGAAGTGCTTACGGTACCAGCCGATGCCTCGAAAGTAGCCGGCGATTTCGTCGCTGCCGTCATGCGCATTCCATGTGTGGGGGAGATAAATCTGATCCCACGCGGAGTCGGGATACTCAACTTGTGTCACATGAAGAAATTCAGGTTCAACTTTCGCTCCAAGCTTCGAATCGCGATCAAATGACCCCAGCGCACCGCCTCCGTGTGCCTGCCTTCGAAACAGCCACCCAGCGTTGAAATTCGCGCGTTTGCGCGGCTTCGTAAACTCACACGCGAATGCAGGCCAAGGCGTGGCCAGTCCCGCTATAACAAGCCCGATGAAGTCTCGGCGTCTCATCTGATATCTCCCGCAAATGTCAGTATCATACAACGCTTATATGACTGTTTCTTCGTTAACCGTAGATAACGCGATCAGAGCAGAAGGATACGTGTTCCAAAGTCGCCATGTAATGGAGAATTAACAAATCTGCCTCACAACTACGACCCGATCTTTGATATCGAACAGATTAGGATGCGGCAAACATATTATGTGTTCGCCGCATCCTTTATGTTGCAACATCAATACTCTTCTTCAATTATTAAATTCAAAATAGTAGCTTTAGCGCTAGTTGCATGACGCGTGCAGGATGGACGCTAGAGTTATAACCAAAGCATCCTGGACCCAAACTGGAGGGGTCGCACATATCGCCGATTTCTCCATCGGCGCCATCGAATTGCGTGTGGTTGAAAACGTTGAACGCCTCGGCCCGGAACTGAAGCTGAGTTGTTCCAACGATCTTAGTGGACTTCTCCAACGTAAGATCCGTGTTGTTCATGCCAGGTCCATGAAAGTACCGCCGCATCGCATTCCCAATTTGACCAATCGGTTCAGTAGTGAAGAAATTATAATTGAAGTATGGTAACGACTGACCATTACGTGGATTATTACTTGTAACACCGCCTTGGAACAACTTGCTCCCGTTATTCGCATAACTTGGCGTATCAACAAGTGCACTATATGCGCCAGTCAATGCATTATCGTCGTAATTTTCTGTCAGGCCGATAATTTCGCCCGAAGTAAAGGAAGTGATACCCGATACCGACCATCCGGCTGTCACTCGGTTGACAATGCCATTTCCCCCTATAAGTTTATTAAACGGCAACTGCACGGTATAGCTGGCCACTAAACGCTGCGGTACATCAGCCCAAGACAATGCCCGGCTCAGACTTGGGTTATACGGATTGCTGCTATCGAATACATCTGAGCCGTTGTCCATCGATTTCGACCATGTATAACCGATCAGGAAGTCTTCATATTTATCGCGATGCTTCAAGCTAGCCTGCAGCGAATTGTAACTGGAGCCGGCTGCTGACTTCATCAACGCGTTATCGCCTAGCGCAAGCGAACCGAAGACTGTGCGTGTTCCATTCACTACCGTGCCATTACTTTCAATATACTGCTGGTCTTCCAAAGTCGGACCGCACGTTGCGGTCCCCGGAGCTACATTGGCTGGGTCGCTCAAGTAAATGCAGAGTGCCTGATTTCCAGGGTTTGCCTCTATGGTTGTCATCTGATGACGGCCCGATGTTCCAACATAACTGACGGTAGCGACAGTCGCTGATCCGAACGAGCGCTGTACCGACAATTCATAGTTCTGAAGTACCGGCAAGCCATTTCCAGGATAAATTCCATATGATCCGGTGATTGGCTCAAACTGCGAAAAATTGACCATATCGGGATGGGAAGCCGACACATTTGATGGAGGCAGCGGCACAGGAAACTTTATTCCTTCAAAACTACCGCTATACCTGTCTATATACGGAGAGTCCAGAGTAGGCTTCACAGGGCTATTATAATAAACATTGAATGGAGGTCCACCTGCAGTGTTCATTCCACTTACTTGCTGGATTGCAGAATAGAAGATACCGAATCCTGCTCGCACGCTAAACTTGCCAGATGGCGGAGCATAAGCGATTCCGATTCTTGGAGCAAAGTCGTCGAACCGCGTAGGTGAAATGGTCTTAGGTATTCCAAAGTCCCCTGGAAACACCATTCCGGTCGGGGCATTGGGAAAGACCCGCGATTGTTCGCCTGGAACAAAGGTGGAGAGCATGTTTTGGGCATCATACCAAGGCTGACTGACATCCCACCTCACACCGAGGTTGAGTGTCAGCGTTGGACGTACGCGCCAGCCATCCTGTGCATAAGCGCCAAAGTAAGTGCTGCGTGAGTTTAGTTGCGTCGCACCGGCTTGGGAAAATGACGAAGGCGCGCCAATCAACAAGTCGGCGAAGTCGATGCCCGTCTCACTGCCATTAAAGCCATAGCAGCCGTTGGGGCAACTAGTGTTGCGCTCATTGATCTGGTCGTAGTGATAATCAATTCCTAGCTGGAAGCTATGCGTTCCAACAACTTTCATAAAGTTATCGAGAAACTGAACAGTATTGTTAGCCTGCCGGATCGTGCTATTTGTTGTTCCAAAATTAGCCTTCTTCAGAGCTACTACGGGTACTCCTTCGTACGAAGGAACGATGGGGCTCAGTCCGCCAGAGGTTCCCCAGGGCGTAGTGAATCCTAAAGTGGCAATCTCTCCAGGTGCTACACCGCCAATTGGCTGCCCAAGGGTTCCGGAGACTCTCAAATATACCAACCGGATATCGTTGACAGTTGAATTGTTAATGGTTGTTGTCAGCCCGGCGTTGACCATTTGGGAGAAGCCTGTACTGCCACTGCTAAAACCAGGGACATTAGTGTGCCGGTAAAACGGAGTGACTCCATTAAAGTGATCCCGGAAATAATATGCGAACACTGAGCCCAGGCGAGTATTTGCATCCACACGCGCTGCACCCTTCTCGTCGTTCAGAGTGTTAGCGTATGCGGCGGTCGTAAAGTTATTTCCGGACGTCGGCAGTGGCACATATCCTATCAGGTTCTTACTAACAGGATCGATTGCAGCATTACTTCCGGTCGTAGAAATTTGCGCGCCCGGGAAGACGCATTGTGTGGTTGATGTACATCCTGCCGTGTAGTAGGGCTCCCCCTGCGTCACGGTATACCCTAACCTGGTAGAGAGAGCTTGCGCCCAGGATTCTTGTCCGCTTCCAGACCCACCGACAACACCAGTAAGGGAGCTTTTAAGTAGCGAGAAATCTCCGGTATGTTCCGCCGAAGAAGCCACATTATAGTTCTGCGTCACAGAGATGGTCTGACGCGTACCCTGATAATCCACGAATCCGAATATTTTATTTTTGCGAATTGGACCGCCGAGAGTTCCACCAAACTGGTTCTGCTTATATGGGCCTACCTTTGATTGGTAATAGTTGACCGCGTCCAGATCCGTGTTGCGTAAAAACTCGAAGGCGCTTCCGTGAAACTGATTGGTGCCGCCCTTCGTGACGATGTTCACCTGCCCGCCACTATAGTTTCCATATTCGGCGTTGTAGTTGTTGGTAATGATGCGAAATTCAGCAATGGAATCGAGATTCGGAACCACTGCGGCAGCTTCATGAGCCCCCTCTTCCGCATATGCTCCATTGACCAAGTAAGCATTTGAACCCGACCGGCCGCCGTTCATACTCTGATTTCCATCGGAGAGGCTGCCCGAGATTGTTTTCCCGCCAATGCCAGTACCCGTATTAAAGGCTGTGACAGTATAAGGGGAAACGCCTGGCTGCAACGCTAGCAGATCAATGAAAGAGCGACCATTCAGCGGAACCGACGTTATTTTTTCGGCTTCGATGACTTCACCCATCTCCGTATTTTCTGTCTCAACCTGGAGCGCGTTACTGTTTACTGTTACGGTAGCGGTGACTGTAGCCAGTTGCAGCTTGACATCAATTCGTACCAATGAGTTCGCATCGATCACAATGCCAGTCTCTTCAAAGTTGCTGTAACCGGTGTGTTTAATGGTGATCGTATACGTGCCAACCGCAAGTGCTGGAAAACTGTATAAGCCCTTTCCGTCTGTAGTCGTAGTGTTTTGCACGCCGGTTGCCACATTGGTCGCGGTCACCGAGACACCCGCTACCACGGCACCACCGGGATCTGTCACAATTCCAGAAATTGCGCCCTTAATGTCCGCCCATGCTGTGGCGGCCACGAAAAGCATTATCGTTACCAAACATGTAGCCAGTAGCAGCCTAATCCGTCGTGTCATGTGAACTCCTCTTAAGAATTTCTTCGAAAATGACTTCCCAACAAAATCAATACAAGGTCGAAATGTCTACCCTTGCGATTTCGATGTACTTTCGTTAGATTCGATTTTGTATCGTTTCATTTCGATGTGAGCAATTTACTACAAATTCTAAATAACTGTCAAGAAGAAAAATCACAATTTGTAATTCCGCAGAAAACCCCGATGAAGTACGCCGCAATTTCTAAACCTCCTACGGTCCGATTAACGGCTGGCTCTTGTTTTGCAACTATCTGAGCGGAGGAGGTTTGCGGTCGTTTTTAAGTGGTGTTGATTTGAATTTTTCGTGATGCTGCTCTGTTTCCAGAAATTGGCTATGGAAGCGACGTGGAATGCTGGAAAGATGCTGTTGCGCAGTGGATGGGTTTCTTCACTGGCTCTCATTTGCCTGCAGTGCGGCTCGCTATGGAGACTTGGTATGGCGCAAGGAAAGGAGCATAGCCGCACTTCTTGCCCCTTACGAACAGATTTACTACCCCAATCGAACCAGTACTTCCACAACGGCCTTTTCTTTTTCGCCCGCTTCCCCTCACCAGCTCGAACCTTGATGCTTGGTGGCCCTCATCGGTCATGCACACGCTTGTTGACAGAGCCGGCTCAGCAAATTCGGACAGGGGTTTAAGTGGAGGTTCTGTTCTTTGGCAGCCTAAGATGGCTGAGAAGAGGAGAACCGATGAGCAGACGTCCACGCAGGAACCATTCGGCGG
>Ga0182027_10009067_pt1 | contig 14367 bp, 15 predicted proteins | sample 712E1DmetaG_FD_121300 | JGI IMG/M metagenome (GOLD analysis project Ga0182027, IMG submission 121300) | Permafrost microbial communities from Stordalen Mire, Sweden - 712E1D metaG (Illumina Assembly) | ecosystem: Environmental > Terrestrial > Soil > Wetlands > Permafrost | place: Sweden...
GATTCAACCGCCTCGTTCGCCGAGGAGAACACCATGGAAGGCACCACCGCCCTAACCGTTCCGCCCGCCGCGCAGACCGCATCGGCACCGGTCACCCACACACCGTCCGCAGTCCCGGCGCACATCGTCCAGGCCACGCAAGCAGTACCAACCGCATCACACACGTCCGCAGCTCCGGCGCACCCCGCCCAGACTGCACAGATGGCAAAGACATCAGCGCCCGCATCGCCCGCGCCAGGTACGGCAGACCCGAAGACGGCACCGTCTGCACCGGGCACAACGCCAACCGTTGCCGACCCGGTGCACGATGTGATTGCCGATGCCCCGGCGGATGACAACGCGCCGACGCCCGCGCCGGTCGACGCAGAAGCCGAGGCTACCTTATCTGCGGAAATCAAGAGGCTGTGGGTTCTCCAGAAGGACAACAAGGCCACCGTGCGCCGGACCCGTGCTGAGATGAAATCCCTGCGCCTTGCCCTCGCGGAGAAGCTTCACGCCATGAAGGCGCTACGCGCCCGCACCGGACGCGGAGGCGAATGGGCTAAATATCTGCGACTCCAGCACCTTCCGGTGACCACGGCGGATCGGTACGTCGCGCAGCACGAGGCGCGTCTGGCCCCGCCCGCAGAGAAAGACCCCACTGGGGAGCTTTCGCCAATCGATGAAGTCCGCCAACTCGCCCAAAAGATGCTGCCCAAGGTGTCTCGCCTCCTGACCTCGCAGGATATGGTTTACGAATTCGTCCACGAGCTGGTCTGGAACCTGGATGTGGCGGAGGCCACGGAGACAGACCTAGGCCTGGAGATTCCTCGGACGTCGCAGGACGAGTCCGATGAAGATGAAGACCAAGTTGCCGTGCAGGCGATCCCTGCACCGGTGGTTCCATAGGCTGGGGGCCTCTATCCCCGCTGAGGCAAGCGGCTGATACTACCGCGACCCCCCAATGGAGATCACTGCTGAAGAAGTCTGCAAGGACACCGATCAGATTCAAGGAGCTCGCTGCAGCATGATCTGACTACGCATCTCGGATATGGAGGAAGTATGGCCAGTAAAGTTAGCAAAGATGAAGTATACCGGTGTGGACACTGTCTATATCCAATTGCCAAAATGAAGGTCGTAAACGGGCGTAAGTTGCTCTGTCCTTCGTGTGGGGTTGAGACAACCTACGAAGAGGCAGCCATACCCCATGCCGTAGGTATTCCCGAAGGTCACATTTGTGAACACGCTACGCATGAAGAGAAAAATCCGCTACTCAAAATGCTCTTGGTCGGCCCGTATGATCCGAATCGAAAAAGACGCCGCTCAAGCATGGACTAGGTAACGTCAACCAGACACAGCTCGACCAATGATTTAGACTTGTATGAGTTATGAGTATTCAGAGAAACGACCCTTGTCGTTGCGGAAATAAGGAGAAGTTCAAACGTTGCTGCGGAAGGTCCGATGAGACACTAAAAGAGTTGAGAATGGCGATACATGAACTGGGGCACGCGTCAGTTCTCCCTCAACATGTCCTATCTCATGTTAGTTTTCTTCACCCGTGCCCTCTTTGCGAAGGGGACGAGGGTAAACAGCAGTCGGGGGCACATACTGGATACCCCTCTGAGGAAGTGCTGCCACTGCTAGATGAAATTCTATACAGCCTTGCGGGTGGTGCAGCAGAGGTAGCCTGCGGGCTTTCACCGGAGTTGGAATGTAGTGAATTTGGTAGTTTCCCGTCCAGTATGGGGAATGATCTTCGCGACCTAGGAAGCGCACTGCCTAAAGAGATATGGGATGCATTAATTCCTGTTCTCCCGGGGTGTTTCAAGGTGCTGACGTCACATTTTGAAAGCAAGAGTACCTTTCTTTGGAAGATGTCGCGTTCGCTCCGAGAGAGTAGATCTTTGACCTCCAACGAGATGGATTTTCGTGCCTTCGACCGCGACGAGCTTATGTCTCGCTTCAAAAGAAGCGTAGGCTTATCGGAGTAACCCAATCCGACGGGTGCCACGCCAGAATTGGCAACGGAGCTCTGTAACGCCTGTAATTACAGGGTTACAGCCTTTCTCCATGCGGCGATTGCGATAGACTGTACATCTGCCCGTGCTTCATCGACACCGGAGGGCGGCTGGCGGAACCAACCGCCGCCACAAAGAACGAGAACATCCCATGTCGCCGACCGAGCCAGCAGCACGCCAACACGCATCCACCGGTCCAGCATTGCCGCAACTGCCTGAGCCAACCCACGCCGAGCGCGTCCGGACTCGCTTGTCGCTCGTCCGGCAACCGATGAGCCGTTCCCGCCCGGCTGCAACATTGCACCCGGTACCACCCAGCCCGTCATCCGGCAGGGTCGCGACACCGGAGTCCGCGATATGGTCGGCATGCGCTGGGGCCTGGTCGGCTTCGGCTTCGGCTCGACCGGCCCCGATCCTACGCGCTTCACTCCCGCGTAGCAGTACCGGCCATCTCGTCCCCGCCAACACCTCAAGAACGGTTTCGCCCCGGCCTCCAGTCGCACCGTGCCCACGCCCCAGGGAAGTCCCTCATCGCGCAGCATCACTTTATCGTCGCCAATGCCCGATCGCCCATACCACCAACGTCAGCACCACGCTCAGGAGCAGACAGGTTCCCAGGGGAGCAAACACGGTGACACTCTTACCCTTGTAGGTGAAGTCCCCGGGAAGCTTGCCGAGCGGCAGGCCCAGCCTTCCCAACAACATCACCAAGAGTCCCACCGATACCAGCACCAGCCCGGCAATGACCAGCGTGCGCCCCATCCCGTTGTGCTCCTCGCCTCCACAAAATCCAGCGCTCTTCACCGCACCGGAGGGCTCTGTGCACGTCAGCCATGCCCAGGACCCACCACGCCCCGGCAAGAGCTACCGCCGACATCCCGAGGATTCCGCGCACTCTCGTGCTCCCGCAGGAGGGCTCGCCCCGGCGCGTTCAGTGTAAACCCGCGCTGGAGTCGATCCATATTTGCGGCGAAGGATGCGAAGTGACCGACATCACCGGCCCTGCCAACGCGGGCCGTTGGAGTAGATGCGCACGCCAAACAGAGGAGTTTGCGATGCACTGGTTCCACATTCTGTTGAGGTATTGGAGGCGCTGGAACGATGTGATCTGAGGAGTAAGGCCCCGCAGGTGAGGTCAGGTCCGTCATCCAGGTATTTGTAGCCCGCTGGGTCGTGGAGTTGTATACTCGATCCCACTGGTTATTAACCAGTCCCGGTCAGCTATTTATCGAGTGCGTCGCCGCAATCAGGAGTGTCTCTCATGGCTGAGAAAAAAGTAGTTTTTATTGCCTTTGCAATTGAAGATGAGACCCAGAGGAACTTCCTTAAAGGGCAGTCTTTGCATACGAAAACGCCTTTCGAATTCATAGACATGTCCGTGAAAGAACCGTACGACAAAGAATGGAAGGAGCGCGTACGTACCCGGATACGCCGGTCCGGCGGCGTGATTGCACTCGTGAGTAAGAACTCGCAGTCTTCGAGTGGTGAAAAATGGGAAATTCAGTGCGCCAAGGAGGAGAAGAAGCCGCTACGCGGCATCTGGGCCTACACTGACGATCGCACGCAGGTTGAGGGAGTAAACACTGTAGCGTGGACCTGGGATAACATCAAGAGTTTCATCGACTCTCTCTAAAGGTTCGGCTATGCGGAAAGCGCTCGTCGTTGGTATCGATCATTACCAATCAATATCCGGTCTTACCGGAGCAGTGAACGATGCCCATTCCGTAAAGGCGATGCTCGACCGACATGCCGATGGCTCGGTGAATTTTGGCGTGCGCCTGATAGTGGGATCGGGACCTCAGGATCTCGTCCAGCGTCATGAGTTGAAGGAGGCCATCCGCGAACTCTTTGCTGGGGATGGTGAGATTGCGCTCCTATACTTTGCTGGCCACGGCTATTTGGAAGCGACAGGTGGTTACTTGTGCGCCGGGGACTGCAAGACTGGAGACGACGGTGTCGCACTTGCAGAGATCATGACATTGGCCAACCAGTCGAAGGTTCAGAATAAGGTGATCGTACTTGATAGTTGCCACAGCGGAATCGCCGGAAATCATCCCATAAATGCGACGGTGGCAGAGATAAGCGACGGTGTGACAATTCTCACGGCCTCGACCGCAGAGCAGTACGCGAGCGAGGAGAACGGCTCTGGGGTTTTCACGAGCCTGCTAGTTGACGCCCTTGGCGGAGCTGCAGCAAACCTCGTCGGAGAGGTAACACCAGGCGGCGTCTATGCCCACGTTGACCAGTCGCTTGGCCCTTGGGCGCAGCGACCCATCTTCAAAACTAATGTAAAGCGATTCGTTTCGCTTCGTAAGGTTCAGCCGCCGCTGGAGCTGGCCGACCTGCGACGCATCTCGGAGTTTTTTCCGGGTGCAGGCTCCCAGTTTCAGCTAGATCCCTCGTATGAACCTGAACGTACCGACACGAAGCCCGTTGAGCCACTCAACGTCCCACCTCCAGATCCTGAAAAGAATGCGATTTTTGCGATTCTTCAGAGATACAATCGCGTCGGACTTTTGGTGCCTGAGGGAGTAACGCATATGTGGCACGCTGCCATGCAGAGCAAGACCGCCCGGCTCACTGCTCTTGGTGAACACTATCGTAGGCTCGCAGCAAAGGGATTGATATGATTTGCTGATGTGCAGTCAAATCTCTCAAAGCGACCTCGACAAACTGATGGAAAGACTAGCGGGATTTGAACATGAGCGCTGGGCGCATTGGCAGCGCTACATGCATAGCAAGTGCGAGCGCAAACCAGACGGATCACTTGTTATTCCGTTTGAATTGGTCGGGCAGTGGGAACGGCTAATCGCGACCCCTTACGAGAATCTTAGCGAACGAGAGAAGGAGAGCGACCGCGATCAGGTCCGCCGATATCTTCCGACCATTCTGAATGCGCTTGGCGTGAACAAGACTTGCCTTCATTAATTGATGCCCGCTAACTGAATCGGTTCTTCTGCACGCTCCGTCTTCCCGCTCATATTATGAGAGCACTCCAGGTTCCCATGGCGGGGATGGCCGGAGCAGGTCAGGAGAAAGTGTGCCCGGCGCTGGCGGCAGCGGTGTCCACCCGCTATCCTTGCGACCACGACTCCGGAACCAGGCACCCTCATCTTGCTCGACACCATCACCGCCGGGGACTGAAAGAGCCTCCCTGCCTCATGCCAGTGGCATCCTCTTCCCCGATTGGCGACACCCTACCCTTACGAGGCCACAAACGGCTCCTCCCTGCCTCCGCCATCTGTGACACCGCCATCTCCGTCGACGCACCGTGACCACGCCCCTCCGTCCGAGCGCGGACAGGTGCTTCTGTGGGCAGCCAACGGACGTGAATCCTTCCGAATGGCCAGCGGCGGTAGTCACGCCCTACATTGAAACCCCGGACTCGGAGAAGACTGAAGGGCAAGTGGCGGCACAATACGCCATCCACCATCCCATTCTCTTTCTCCTTCTGCAGAACGGCGCGGAAGACAAGGGGTGGAGAGACACACCCTTCTACTGGCCTGTGATTCGCGCCCAGAAGAACACCCCCACAGCCATCTACACGGCGGAGACCAGCTTCTGACGTTTCCGAGAAGCAGGCACACTTCGTTTGATCAGGAAGCAGGGCTTCGCATTGGGCAAGGTCGCCCGCCAAAGGAACCTGACAACATTCACTTGGAAATCATAGAAGTGCAGGAATCATCGTCAGAAACAGGATGACGCCCAGCAAATAGAGTGCAATCTGAAGCACTGAGCACACCCGCGTTGCCGGGCGATGAACGTCGTAGACTCCCATATGCTGATAACCGGCAATCGTTGAAAGCACGAAATAGCCAGCTAAGATGGATGCGACCAACAGAAACTCAGCCCAGAAGAAGCGCGCCCACGGCAGCGAGGGAATGGCCTTGCCGTCGGGTTTGCGGAAGAACGATAGGACGGCGGGCGGCGCGAGAACGAATCCCGAGGCCAGCGTAATGAGAATCTTGGTCTGCTCGCTGAAGGTCTTGACTGCATCTTTGCGTCCCTCTTCAATCCGTGCAATATTTGGGCTTGTCTCTTCACTCATGGTGTCGTCCCGTGCAGAAAGGCGGTATGTTGCAGAAGTTCTTGGCGTATGCGCGGATGACGGCTATCGATGTCCTGAGCGGCCCAGAGCCTTCTCTGGGAGAATGCGGCTCTTCACGCAGTGAGTTAGAAATCAGAGCGAGTGACCTGTCGGTCTCGTCCTCATTGCGGTATTCCGCCGTCTCATATAGTTCGATAATCGGGATGCGAAGCATATCCTTTGCGCCCGCTGTGAGCGCGGGAGCACCAAGCACATCCTGAATCTTCGATATGCGGTCCCTGGAAAAGCGGTTTGCCGCCAACCGCAACTGCCTCGACGGGGAACTTTCGGGAGCCGGGGCATTGCGCATTCGCTCGAAGTCTCCCCGCACGGTGAGCATCTCCGGGGACAGGGAGGCCCCGAGGGTATCGAAGAGTTGCATGATCTCTGCGTCAAGCCGGGATCGCTCGGCTTGAGAACGGGCCCGCTTGTACTGTAGGAACAGAACAAGCAAGTGCTGGATGGAGTCTTCGTAGGGCATCGGTAATGCTCCTTCTGGCTCGGGATGGTCGAAGCACACCGTGCTTCCGGGCAAGCGCGTAGCAGGCAACGTGCGCCAAGATTTTGCGTTGCGACCATCATACTGCCATCTTCCGGCGAAGGAACTTAACCGGCGCGCGTTGAATGACCTAGAATGGCGTCACTGCGAAAGTTTGCACTTCAGGAGCCGTATAAGCGCCATGAGCAAGAAGAGAACTACAGCCGCGAAGGCCGTCCAGACCAAATCCCGCCGCAATGCTTCCGCCCGGCCCGAGGCACCCGAATCCGAGCCGAGGTCAGCACGCATCTCCGCGCCCATCCGGATCGCGGCCAAGACCGCTCCGCCGAAGGGCAGGGGGAAGACCAATGGTGCTGGCAAGAAGGTCGGAGGGACAGGCGGCAAGCTGGATGCGGTGGCCGAGTACCGGCATGGCGAAGCTACGCGGACCAACAATCCCCCGGCCAAGATCGCGGCGGAGGGGACCGTACCGCTCATGGGGAAGATTCGCTATGAGTACAGCCCCAGGCTGGCTCCGGTGCTCCGCTTCGACCCGACCGGCGCTCCCGATGCCTTGCCCGAGCTGCTCCAGGAGGCGCAGCGGCGGGCGCTGACGGCTGAGGAGACGCGGCTGCTGAGTGAGGCGCTGCGCAATCAGGAGCCATGGCTGGAGTGGGCCAGCAAGCGCGAGAAGCGGCACTTCGAGGTGGACCCGGTTGCCTTGCACATCCATGAGCGGGTGAGTCCGCAGGCGATTCTGCGCGTGGCGGCACGGCAGGATGTGGAGCGGTCGCTCTTTGCCGACCCCGAGCAGAGCTACAACGAGGCGGTGCAGTTCTACCGGCACGAGGTTCCGTGGACCAACCGGCTCATCCTGGGCGATAGCTTACAGGTGATGACCTCGCTGGCACGGCGCGAAGACCTCGCGGGCAAGGTCCAGATGATCTACATGGACCCGCCCTATGGCATCAAGTTTGCTTCAAACTTTCAGCCCGAAGTAGGCAAACGCGACGTAAAGGAACGTGAACAAGACCTAACGCGCGAACCTGAGATGGTGAAGGCGTATCGTGACACCTGGCATCTAGGCATTCACTCTTATTTGAGCTATCTCCGCGACCGCTTAGTCATTGCCAAAGAACTCCTTGCCGATTCGGGCAGCATCTTTGTGCAAATTAGCGACGACAATATCCATCGTGTCCGGGAGATTCTCGATGAGATTTTCGGCGCGAGCAATTTCTGTTCAATTATTACAGTTTGGAAGACAAGTTCAGCGACCTCATCGCTAATCGCTACTACCTCAGATTACTTGGTTTGGTATGCGAAGGACGTTGACAGGGTGAAGTATCACGAACAGTACATTGAAAAAGACCCCAAAGACCCTTCATCAGGCGGCGCTGAATACAAGTTCGCCGTGCTAACAACCGGTGAACGAAAGTCATCCAAGTCATGTTCCGAGGAGGACTTGAAGACCGGGCTTTTATTCAGGCCCTCTCCTACTACTTCTCAGTCTGGAACTGATGCCACAAGAATGCCGGTTGAACTTGAGGGTGAACCGTTCAGCCCTGGCCCAGGCGGCTGGAAGACAAACGCTGCGGGCTTCAAACGTCTTGCCTGTGCGGAGCGTCTGATGCCGCGCGACAAGTCAATATCGTATATCCGGTATTTGGAGGATTTTAAGGTAGTACCAGTCCCAAATCTGTGGACAGATACACGTTGGGGCTTTGACGCTACAGAGAAGCGGTATGTGGTCGAAACAAATCCAAGGGTCATTTCCCGTTGCATCCTGATGACCACTGACCCCGGTGACCTAATATTCGATCCAACTTGCGGCAGCGGCACAACAGCTTTTGTTGCGGAACAGTTGGGGCGTCGTTGGATTACCACGGACACAAGCCGCGTCGCCGTAGCCATTGCCCGTCAACGCTTGTTGACATCGAAGTTCGACTTCTATCGGCTCAAGAACGATTTGCAAGGCATCGCGGGGAACTTTATCTATAAGACTGTTCCCCACATCATGCTGAAATCCATTGCGCAGAACGAGAACCTCGACCCCATCTTTGCTAAGCACGAGCCCATCCTTGATGCGGCGCTTGCCGATTGCAACGCGGCACTGAAGAGGGTCACATCCACGCTCCGCTCGGTGCTTGCTGCGAAGCTGCTGCGTAAGCAGAAGGACGAAGGTCGTAAATCCATTGCCGACGGCGACCGCCGACGCTGGGAGTTGCCTGAACCAGGCAAAGGCTGGAATCACTGGCAGGTTCCCTTCGATACCGATCCCGACTGGCCGCAGGCGTTGCAGGACGCGGTGACGGCTTATCGCAAGGCATGGCGGGCGAAGATGGACGAGGTGAATGCCTGCATCGCGGCTAACGCCGAGCAGGAGGAACTTGTCGATCAGCCAGAGATTGTTCGTGGCGTGACGCGCGTCAGCGGTCCCTTCACGGTGGAGGCCGTGCAGCCCCCGGAGATGTCTTTGAGCGATCCGAAGACTATCACCGATGAGGCGGAAGCCGAGTTTGGCGGAGCGCCGGAGGAATTAGAGACTTTTGCGCCCTTCACGATCCGCATGGTGGAGACGCGGCTCGATCAGGAGGAGCAGAACCTCGAAGCCTATCTGGACCAGATGCTGCGCTACCTGAAGATGGACGGCGTGCGCTTCCCGAACAACAAACAGATGACGTTTGGCCGCTTGGAGCCGGTGCATGACGGCTCGACGATTCACGCCGAGGGCCGCTGGGCGAATGGGGAAAAAGACCCCGACCCCGAGGGCCGCGCCAATGTGGCCGTGATCTTCGGGCCACAGTATGGGCCGGTAACGGCAAAGCAGTTGGAAAGGGCGATTCCGTATGCCAACCGACGCGGCTATGAACATCTGGTGGTGGCCGGATTCAGTTTTGACGGTGCGGCTACGGCAGTTATCTCAGAAGACCAACACCCGAGGCTGAGGGTTCACATGGCCCACATCCGCCCTGATGTGAATCCCGGCATGGAAGGCTTGCTGAAGGAGCAGCCGGGCAGCCAACTCTTTAGCGTTTTCGGCCTGCCGCGCACCAGCGTGGAGGGTCCGAACGCCGAGGGCGAGTACATCGTGGAAATGGAGGGCGTGGACATCTACGACCCGCTCAAGAACCTCACGCTCCCGACGAATGCGGACAAGGTGGCGGCGTGGTTCCTGGACGGCGACTACGATGGGCGCTGCTTCTGCATTACGCAAGCGTTCTTCCCGGACAAGAGCGCATGGGAGAAGCTGAGCAAAGCGCTGACCGGCGTGGTGGACCCGGCGCGGTTTGTGGCACTGAGCGGCACGCGCTCGCTGCCCTTCCCGCCAGGCAAGCACAAGTGCGTTGCGGTGAAGGTGATTGACCCGCGCGGCAACGAGGTAATGACCGTGAACCGGCTGGAGGCTAGCCGTGGCCGTTAAATCCATCGAGGAACCGCTGCCGATTCAGCCCGTACCGAAGCCGATATTGTGCAGCCCTTTCAAGAAGCCTGACAAGCATTGGCTCTACAATCCGGGGACGGGCCAGCCGACGGAGAATCCCGGACGGCGCGAGGCTGGCTACTGGTACAAGACGGAGCGCACGGGTTTGCAGCGCGGCCTGTTCACTGAAGAGCAGCGCGATGATCTGCCGCTGATTAACGCTCTGCGCAAGGACGTGGACCGCTGGCGTGAGGCGAAGTATCGCGGCGCGTCGAATGTGACCAAGGAACTGCTGCGCCACTGGAGCCGCGAGGATCGGGGACGCAGGCTCTTCTTCTGCCAGCTTGAAGCGGTGGAGACGATGATCTACCTGAACGAGCTTCGCATTCCGGGCAGGTCGTCGCGCACAGGATTTCAGAATTTCGAGCTGAGCGACGAGGATCTGGCGTTAATGCTCGCCGGTAAGCGGCCACGATTCTACACGGCAGAGGGTGACTACTTTCCCCGGTTGGTGGACCCCTCTCCCGATGCGGAGCAGATTGCGCTGCGCAGGCTTGGCTGCAAGATGGCGACCGGCTCGGGCAAGACGGTGGTGATGTCGATGCTGATTGCCTGGGCGTTCTGCAATCGCGGCGTGAACCCGGGGAGCATCGAGTTTCCAAACGGCGTCTTGGTAGTGTGCCCAAACCTCACCGTGAAGGAGAGGCTTCAGGTACTGAAACCGGAGAATTCGCAGAACTACTACGACGAGTTTGACGTTGTGCCGGTGAAGTACCGCCCGCTGATGCAGAAGGGCAAGGTATTTGTGACGAACTGGCACACGTTCAATCCGCGCTCAGAGCACGAGGAGGGCGGCAAGTCGTATGCCGTGGTGAACAAGGGGCCGGATACGCCGGAGAGCTACGCTCGGTGGGTGCTGGGTGAGTTGTACGACCGGATGCCGGTGATGGTGCTGAACGATGAAGGGCACCACTGCTGGCGCAGGCCGGTGAACGGTGAGGTTCCCGAGCCGAAGTTGACCGGCGAAGAAGGCCGCGACCTGAAGGAAGAGCTTGAGGAGGCGACAGTCTGGATCGACGGCCTGGACAAGCTGAATAATGCGAATCCGCGCGACGCAAAGAAGCCGGGGCTGGCGGTATGCGTGGACCTGTCAGCGACGCCGTTTTACATCGGTGGCAGCGGGCACCCCGAGGGCAGGCCGTTTCCGTGGCTGGTTAGCGATTTCGGGCTGGTGGACGCCATCGAGAGCGGCATTGTGAAGATTCCGCGCCTGCCGGTGATGGACACCACCGGGCTGCCTGACCCGAAGTATTTCAAGCTGTGGGAGCGGGCCAAAAGCGAGCTTGTTCCTTCGCAGTTCCACTCGGGCAAGAACGGAAGGCCGAAGGCGGGGCCGCTCTTCGACAAGATTCAAGGCGCACTGGTGCAGTTGTCCGGGCAATGGAAAGGGCGGTTTGAGGAGATTCAGAACGCCAAGCCAGGGCAGGAGTTTATTCCTCCGGTGATGATCGTGGTCTGCGATAACACCGAGATCGCCGAGGTCTGCTACCGGAAGATCAGCGGCGAGACCGAGGAAGACGAGGTGACGCTCGAAGATGTGCAGGAGGTCGCCGAGGAAGAAAACGGCGAGGAGGCCGAGACGCCTGCCCGGAAGAAGGGCAAGAAGGCGAAGAAGAGGATCGTCTACGGACAGAGCGAGGTGCGGGAGGAGTTTGCCAACACGCCCGCGCGGCAGCACACCATCCGCATCGACACAAAGCGGCTTGACGAAGTGGATGAAGATTTGCGAGCCATCGTCTCGACGGTGGGACGGAAGGGCTTGCCGGGCGAGCATGTGCGGTGCGTCGTCTCCGTGGGAATGCTCACCGAGGGCTGGGACGCAAACAACGTGACAAACATTCTGGGGATTCGCGCCTTCGGGAGCCAACTGCTGTGCGAGCAGGTTGTGGGGCGCGGACTGCGGCGCATGGACTACAGGCCCGACCCAGAAACCGGCATGTTCGCCGAGGAATACGTCGATGTGTACGGAATTCCGTTCAGCGTGATCCCATTCAAGGGAAAGACGACGACCGGCGCGAACGGAGATGACAAGCCAATCAACCATGTTCGCGCTCTTCCTGAGCGTGCGCCGTTCGAGATGCGCTTCCCGGTGGTCGAGGGATTCGCCTTCGCTTTAAGCAAGAACTTGATAGCCTGTAACGTGGAAGGGATGGAGCCGCTTCAGGTTGAGCCGAGCCAGGAGCCAACGGGAACGTTTCTGTCCGCGCCCATCGGCTACCGGGAAGGCAATGCGGCGGTCGTTACGCCCTTCGATCTGCTGCTGCAAGATCGGCAGGCGTACTACCGCGACAACCATCTTCAGACGATCAAGTTCCGTATCGCCCAGGTGATTGTGGAGCAGCTATCGCAAGCATCCCACGATGGAGACGACCGGAGGGCGAGAGTCTTTCGGCTGCAATCGAAGCATCAGCTATTTCCGCAGGTGTTTCGCTTTGTCGATGAGTACGTTGAGCGCAGGGTCGATTTTCAGGGGGCACACCCCTCTGAGTTGGGACTGTCGCGGTATACAACAAGAATTGTCGAGCGGTTGATGTCAGCAATTCAACCGGACGAGAGCCAGGGCGAGCCTCCACTGATGCCAATTCTCAACAGATATAAGCCGTTGGGGACTACGGCTGAAGTTGAGTTTCCGACAACGAAGCCATGCTTTCCAACAACACATAGCCACATCAATCAGGTGGTGGCCGACACGCTGCAATGGGAACAGAGCGCAGCTTTTCATCTGGAAGCGGCGGCGTTGCGCGGGCTGGTCAAGTTCTATGCGAAGAACGACCATGTGGGCCTGACGATCCAGTACGAGTATTTCGGCGTGCCGCATAACTACGAGCCTGATTTTCTGGTGAGGTTGAAGAACGGAGTCACACTGCTATTGGAGATCAAAGGGCAGGAAGACAATCGGGATCGGGCGAAGCACGATGCTGCACAGCGGTGGGTGACGGCAGGCAACAACTGGGGGAAGCAAGGAATCTGGGCCTTGCACGTTTGTAGAAACCCAAATGTGCTGGAGCAGGAGCTTGAGTACATTCTTCAGTCGTCGAAGGCACAAATCATCGAAAAGTAGGCCCGGGAATACGTGAATGACCCCCGCAAGTGGGAGCGCCTTCAACAGTGGTGCGAGGACGCCAGCAAACTCGACGCTGGGCGGAAGTGCCGGGCACTGTTAGTCCGCGAAGAAGACTGGGAGCAGTCTAATCCGAAGAGAGTTCCCGACGTGGTGGCCGTTTCAAGAAATTGCGCGTCTTCTTAGAGCCTGTTCACAATCTTTTCAGTGCGGGGGGCATTCAGATGGATATATGCAGGCAAGGCAGAAGCGATAGCAATGGAGGATGAAGCCGAGAAAGCAGTATCCGAGTGATGTGAGCCGGGAGCAGTTTGAGCGTCTTCGCCCTTTGTTTGAGGGGGTGCGAAAACGAACCAAGCCGCGAACTGTAGATTTATATGAAGTATTCAATGCGGTGTTGTACCTGCTCAAGAGCGGCTGCCAGTGGCGTATGCTTCCTCATGGATTTCCCAAGTGGCGCACGGTGCATTCGTACTTTGCCAAGTGGAGCGAGCCCGGTTCGGACGGCATCAGCGTTCTGGAGCGGGCCTTAAAAAATCAGTTGGCGAGTCCCGCGCCAAACAGGGACGCAACGTCATGACCAGCTTCTTGATTGTTGACGCGTAGAGCGTGAAGAACACCGATAGCGCTGAGCAGAAGGGATACGATGCGGGCAAGAAGATGTCCTGCATCAAACGGTACATCGGGGTGGATACGCAGGGGCTGCCCCATGCCATCGCAATTACCACTTCCGAGGTGACCGATCGTAGCGGAGCCTTGCAGGCGATCGACCGCTGTAGGCCGAATCTGGCGCGAGTGGAAAGCGTATTGGTGGATGTCGGCTACACCGGCCAGCCCTTCACTGAGCGTCTCGCTCTGTTTTCCGTACTTCTTGATCCGTTCCAAACGAAGCTGTTCTACGAGCTTCTGGATCTTCAGCTCGGACAGAGTCAGCGCCTGCCGTGCGCGCATAAGTTGCGCGTCTTTCTCTGAAATAACTTCATCCTTCGTCTTCAACTGCGCCGTCAGTTGCGCGAGGATCGCGGTCGCAACCGGGTCAAGCGCAATGGGCAGAGACGACTTGGAAGCAGGATTCATCCTGCGTCTATTATCTCAAATAAACATGTGGATATGTCATCGAAACGCCAGTATTCATGCGGGTTTTCGCGATATATCAGCAGTTTCTGTGACCGGTCTGCGATACCACTTTCGCTTCGTCGTTGCGGTCAGATCGATGCCTCCAATCAACAGCGCAAACTCTTCGCGCGTCAACTGTACGCGACC
>Ga0182027_10009068_pt1 | contig 14366 bp, 8 predicted proteins | sample 712E1DmetaG_FD_121300 | JGI IMG/M metagenome (GOLD analysis project Ga0182027, IMG submission 121300) | Permafrost microbial communities from Stordalen Mire, Sweden - 712E1D metaG (Illumina Assembly) | ecosystem: Environmental > Terrestrial > Soil > Wetlands > Permafrost | place: Sweden...
GGTTATAACTATCCTACCCATCAACTGCCAAATCAACGAGGTCCAATGTGGGAATATATGGATGTTGCAGTACTTATCGGAGCATTGTGTTTGACCTCATGGCTGGCATTAAAGAAAAGATCACGTCAGGGGCTTATTTGGATTTCACTATTTTCTCTTGCATATTTTGGTTTTTACAGGCAGGGATGTATCTGTGCTGTCGGTTCAGTCCAGAATATTGCCCTGGCACTTTTTAATGATAATTATGCAATGCCTCTCTCTGCTTTGCTTTTCTTCATTATTCCCCTGGTATTCGCTCTTGCTTTTGGCCGTGTGTTCTGCGCCGGAGTATGTCCGCTCGGAGCAATTCAGGAGCTTACCGGCATCAGACCGGTTAAACTGCATAAGAGTGTTGAAACCTTTCTTTCATCTGTACCTTTCATTTATTTGGCTCTTGCTGTTCTTTTTGCAGCTACAGGCAGTCAGTTCATAATTTGCCGTTATGATCCTTTTGTAGGTATTTTCAGACTGAATGCGCCTTATACAATGATTATTTTCGGTGCACTTTTACTGCTGGCCGGAATTTTTGTGAACAGGCCATATTGCAGATATCTGTGTCCATACGGAGTACTTCAGAATATATTTTCACGATTTGCAGGAAAACACCTGACAATTACGCCTGCTGAATGCATCAACTGTCGCCTTTGTGAAGAAGTTTGTCCTTATGATGCTATAATTCCCTCTGATACTGTTCAGAACACTGAAAGAGCTGAGGTTACACGAAAAAGGTTCACTCTTTATTTTCTTTTAATTCCAGCAATGGCTGTGGCTGGCGGCTTTTTATTGTACAACCTCGCTCCTGCTCTTTCAACAGTTAATAGTAACGTTCGTCTGGCAAGAGAGATAAGACTAGAAAAGGAAAAAGGAATTGAAGCGGTTTCAAAAGCGGCAGCAGCTTTTAAGGAGTCAGGGAAAACTGAAGATGAGTTATTCAGCGATGAATTAACTATAATTGAAAGGTTCAGAAAAGATGCGCCATGGGCCGGTATATTCCTTGGACTTTCTCTCGGAATAGGTTTTGTAAGCCTGACATTAAAAAGTAAAAGAACAGAATATAAACCTCACCAGGGACGATGTTTCAGCTGTGGAAGGTGCTTCAAATATTGTCCTGTAAAGGTTAAAGTATAGGTCAAATGAAATTTTCAGAAAAAGACATCAGTATTATCAGGAGTATCAGTAAGATCTCAGGAATATTCACGCTTATCGTGGCATTTACAATGATATTCAGTCTGTTGCAGCTTAAGACTATTCAACCCCTTGATAATCCTGCATTACTTTCAGTCAAAGAACAATATGACAAAGACCCGGTTAACAGGGATAAAGCTGAGCAGGTAAGAGCTATGGACCTGATGGCACGGAAAGCATATTTCTCATCCAGGTGGCAGGTTGAGACTGGTTCCTATCTTCTTCTTGCAGGCGCAATTATCTTCATATTTTGCCAGAGGATTATAACCGGGAACGAAAAACTTGCACCTTCATTTTCTTCAGAAAAGCCCGACAATTCCGGAAACCGTTTTAAAAAACAGCACTATCTCTTAGCCGCTTCCGGAGTGATTATTGTTTTTGCGATAGTTTCATCTTTCATTTTAAGAACAAATCTACCTGCACCTTCAACTGTTTCGCTTAACCAGGAACAAAAACCCAATATACCGGCAGCAAAAGAGATTGTACGGGAGGATAATATTAATTTTCCTTTTTTCAGAGGCCAGGATAGCCGTGGAATTGTCTCCGGAACCGGATATCCGACAGATTGGAACGGAGCAGATGGGAAAAACATTAAATGGAAAGTTAAGGTTCCAAGACCCGGGAAAAGTTCCCCGGCTATCTGGGGAGACCGAATTTATCTGACCGGCGCTGATGGTGCAACTTGCGAAATCTATTGTTATAACAAGCTTACGGGTGAATTACTCTGGACGAAATCAGCAAATAATATTCCCGGTGAACCGACTAAAATTCCCAAAACGGATCCTGATGCTGGTCTTGCAGTCTCGACTGTTGCACTCAATGGTGAAGTAGTTTTTGCAATCTTTGCAAATGGAAACCTTATTTGTCTTGATCAGAAAGGAGAACAGAAATGGGCAAAGAATATCGGAGTTCCTGAAAGCAGCTATGGTTATGCTTCATCGCTATTAATATATCAGAACACTTTAATCGTTCAGTTCGATTGCGATATTAAAGTTTCCCTCTATGGATTCGATCTTAAGACAGGAAATCAGTTATGGGAAACCCCAAGACAGGGTCGTGCAGTGTGGTCATCACCAGTTCTGGCTGAATTCGGAGGTAAACCGGAGGTTATAGTTAACGGAAATCCCTTTGTAGCTGGTTATGATCCTGTAACCGGAAAAGAGTTATGGAAAGTAAATTGCATGAGCGGCGATGTTGCTCCTTCTGTTGCGGTTAACAGTAAAATGGTTTATGCAGTAACCGATTATGTAAAACTTGTGGCAATCAAACCAGGCAGTAATGCCTCAATTGCCTGGGAAGATAATGCCTTTACTCCTGATGTCTCAAGCCCGGTAGCTTCTGATAAATATCTCTTTCTCTCGACAGGCAACGGTGATGTAGCCTGCTATAATGCAGATAAAGGCGATACGCTATGGACGCATTATTTCGTAGAACCATTTTATGCTTCTCCAGTCATATGTGATAACATGGTCTGGCTGCTCGACAGAAGCGGCAAAATGCATGTTGTAAAAGAAGATAACAAACTGAATATTGTAGCTGAATCAGCATTGGGAGAAAAAGCTGATTGTACACCGGCATTTTCTGATAAGAATATTTATATAAGAGGAAGAGTTAATCTTTTTTGTATTTCGAAGAATTGAATAAAACTGTAACAGATATATTACCAGACGAATGCAACTGTCAAAAGACAGATGTGAAAGATATTATTTCAGTTGTTAATGATGTAATCGCAATTACAGGCAAGGAGCGTGACAAGGTAATTCCCATTCTCCAGGAAGTCCAGAAAAGGCTGAATTACCTGCCTTCTGAGGCTTTGAAATACATCTGCAAGGTAACTGAAATCACTCCAGGACAAATATCCGGAGTTTCTACATTTTATTCACAGTTTCGCCATATTCCTTCAGGAAAGCATACTGTAAAAATATGTCTTGGAACAGCTTGTCATGTGAAAGGCGGACCACTTGTATCAGATGCATTTAAAAGGATCCTGGAAATTAATGATAAAAAAAATATTTCTCCCGATAACATGTTTTCAATCGAAGAGGTAGCATGTCTTGGTTGCTGTACCCTGGCTCCGGTTGTGCAAATAGATAATAAGACTTATGGACATGTTAAACCGACACAGGCTGAAGATATTATCAAGAATTTTCTGAGTGAAGGTAACAAATCTCAGGATTCACAGAATATTGTCAATTCTGAGGATGATGAAGCGGAAATACGGATCGGAATCGGTTCATGCTGTGTTGCCGGAGGAAGCAAAGAGATTTTATCTGAGATTATTGGGATACGTGAAAAATATGACCTCAATGTGCGTTTGAAACCTGTCGGTTGTGTCGGGGTATGTAATCAGACGCCCTTGATGGAGATAGTTACAAAAGGTGAAGTTCATTCAAGATATACAAATGTAAGGAAGGATCAGGTTGAAGAGATTATCCTGAAGCATATTAAACCAGGCTCTTTAAATAAGAGAATCAAATATCGTTTAAATGATATTGTCGATACGTTCATTGATGACAATAAGCTAAACAGTCCCGTGAATGTCTCGGGAGAGATCCGGGAAAAGTATCTCAACAATTTTCTGAGTTCCCAGGTGCATCTTGCAACTTTGAACAGTGGAGTCCTTTCCCCTGAATCAATTGAAGAATACTGTCTTTTTAATGGTTTTGAGGCTCTTACAAAATGTTTAAATAGCATTCCTCCTCTGAATTTAATTGATGAAATAGCCAGCAGCGGTTTACGCGGACGCGGTGGTGCGGGATTCCCTACCGGGAAGAAATGGGATATCTTCAGCAGGTCTGTTGATGACAGAAAATTCGTTATCTGCAATGGTGATGAAGGCGATCCGGGGGCATTCATGGACAGAATGTTACTTGAATCGTTTCCTTATCGGGTAATTGAAGGAATGCTGATTGCTGGTTTTGCCACTGGCGCTAATGAGGGTATCTTCTATATCAGAGCGGAGTACCCGCTTGCTGTTTCCAGAGTAAGAAACGCTATAGAACAATGCTACTCTAAAGGTTATCTGGGTAAAAATATTTCCGGTTCAGGATTTTCTTTTGATATAAGGATTTTTGAAGGAGCCGGCGCTTTTGTCTGCGGTGAAGAGACAGCCTTGATTGCTTCCATCGAAGGAAAACGCGGAACTCCCCATTTAAGGCCTCCCTATCCCGCAGTGAAAGGTTATATTGGTAAACCAACTCTTGTAAATAATGTTGAAACGCTTGCATTGGTTTCATGGATTATACAAAATGGTTCTGACTCCTTCAAATCAATCGGAACTGAGAAAAGCAGAGGAACAAAAGTCTTTGCACTTGCAGGGAAGATTTCAAAAGGAGGATTGATTGAAGTCCCGATGGGAATAACAATCAGGGAGATAATTGAAAAAATCGGTGATGGTGTAGTTGAAGGTAGATCATTCAAAGCAGTGCAGATCGGAGGGCCTTCAGGCGGATGTATTCCTGCCAGTCTCTCAGATACACCGATCGATTATGAGGAACTTAATAACCTCGGAGCTATGATGGGTTCCGGTGGTATGGTAGTTCTAGATAATACCGATTGCATGGTTGACATGGCAAAGTACTTTCTGACTTTCACCCATAAACAATCCTGTGGCAAATGCACATTCTGCAGGATCGGTACAAAAAAAATGCTTGATATAATTACCAGGTTAAGCGAAGGGAAAGCCGCGATGGAGGAGATTAATGAACTTGAAAACCTCTGTTATTCAGTAAAAGACGGAAGCCTTTGCGGTCTTGGCAAAACAGCGCCAAACCCTGTTATTACGGGACTCCGTTATTTCAGGAATGAATATGAAGAGCACACAAGAGGAATATGCAGTGCTAACAAGTGCATGGATCTCATCAAATATGAAATTGGTGATAGATGTACGGGTTGTACTAAGTGCTCACAGGAGTGTCCTGTAAAAGCTATTGCCTTCAATCCATATGAAAAGCATGAAATTGATCAGGCTATCTGCACAAAATGTGATAATTGCAGGATCATTTGCCCGGAAAAAGCTATTGAAATAGTAAATATCAATGGTCAGGTTAAGAATTGATAATATTGATTGTGAATCACCGGAAGGAACCACAGTGCTGGAAGCGGCAGAGAGTGCCGGTATAAATATACCAACTCTATGCAACAAGGAAGGTTTGCCGCATTATTCTTCATGCATGGTTTGCATGGTAAAGGACAATAAATCAAAATGTTTTATCCCTTCATGTTCAGCGTTGGTTCAGCCTGGAATGGATATTGATGCCTCAGGAGATGATGTTGTGTTAATTCGAAAAAAAGCAGTTGAGCTTCTTCTTTCGGAACACAGGGCGGAATGCGAAGCTCAATGCAGAATTGTTTGTCCGGCTGGCTATAATATTCCGTTAATGAACAGGTTATTAGCTGCCGGAGATATTGAAACTGCATTAAAGGTATCTCTCGACGGACTGAATTCGAATGAAATTCAATGTGTTAACTGTCCCGGTTATTGTGAGAATGCATGCCGCCGAAAGAGAATAGATACTCCTGTCTCAATCCGCAATTTGCAATTATTCATTTTTCAAAGGATAAACCAAAAGGAAAAACTACAGTATTTCGCTGATAATCAAGGTGCAAAAGTGGTGAAATCTGAAAAAATAAAAATCAAATCAAGGTCTAAAAACAAAAGATTCAATTCACATATAGGGAAACTAGAGGCCTCCGAATTGAAAGAATGGCTTAAGGAATGCACAGGAGAAGATACTCGTCATAGGGAAATAACCGATTCAGAATCAGCATTTAAAGAAGCAAAGAGCTGTATGCATTGCGATTGCAGGGCAGCAGAAGATTGCAGATTAAGAGATATTGCTGAAAGCTTTTCAATGAAAGATCCAAGTGGTAAGCTCACATATTCCTCTGCTGAAAAAAAGATAAACATTCAGACCAATTTAATCTTTGAAAATGCCAAATGTATAAAATGTGGATTATGTGTCAGGATATGTGAAGATAAAAATGACGATCCCCTACTTTGTTTTATAAACAGGGGTTTTGTCAGTATTATTTCTGAACCATTGACCTGTGATTTTGTTGAGACTATGAAATCAACAGCAAAAAAGTGCATAGAGATCTGTCCGACAGGTGCACTGGCTTACTTTAAATAGTTCATTTACAATGAAATCATTTCTTTCTTTATATCTTTTTTTGTCCGTATTTCTGAATCTGACCGCTCAGGTTAACATTAATGACTGGCCTGTATATCGTGGTAAGCCTGACCTTTGCGGAAAATCTGAGTTTGATATTTCATCAGAACCAAAGCTATTATGGAGTCTGGCAACAGGTGCAGGAACAAAATCTTCACCTGTAATCAGTGAAGGAACTATTTTCTTTGGAAATGACAAAGGCACACTGGTTGCAGTGACATCCGATGGGAAAATAAAATGGAAATTTGAGGGGCAGAGCTCAATTGATGCCCCACCCCTAATTTATGGAAATAAGGTAATTTTTGGTTCATCAGATGGCCTGCTCAGGGCGGTTGACAAAGTATCAGGGAAAATGATCTGGTCCTATAAAACAGATAATCAGATAGCTGGATCAGCAAATTTCTGGGAGAAAGGTGACAAATCGGGTATTATAGTAGGCAGTTATGATTATTGCCTTCATTGCGTTAATCCGGAAACCGGAAAGCAAATCTGGAAAATAGAAACCGAAAACTATATTAACGGTGCACCATCTGTTTCAGGAAACAGAATTGCTTTTGGCGGATGCGATGGATTTATTAGAATTATTGATCCCCTTACCGGAATGCAAAAGGACTCGGCTGAGATAGGCGTTTATATTGCAGCTTCTCCTGCCCTCTCTTCAGACTTTGCTTATTTCGGTGATTATGAGGGTACCTTGTATTGTGTGAATATTTCATCTGGTAAAATTCTATGGAAGGCAGTATTAGGAGATTCGGGACAGATACTAGCCGTTCCTGCGGTTGGTAATGGTTTGGTAATCATTGGTAATGATGACAAATACCTTTATTGTTTTAATGCATCTGACGGAAAGCAGAAATGGAAGTACCGGACAAACGGTTCGATTACAGGCTCTGCTGTAATAACATCTGATAAAGTATTGTTCACAAGCACCGATGGAAATGTCTATCTGCTAAATCAATCCAACGGAACAAAAATCTGGAACTTTTACACAGGATCCTCTGTTAGCAGTTCGCCAGCAGTGATTAAAGATAATTTTGTTATCTTAACTGATGATGGAAGGCTTCTTTCATTTGGAGAAAATACTTATCAGAAAAACATAAAATAATATGAAGATTGTTTATTTGATAACAGGCTCAGGTGGTTCATTTTATTGTGGCAATTGCTACCGGGATATGCTGTACGTGAAAGCTATTCGTAAAGTTCCCGGTGTCAATGTTTCAGCAATACCATTATATCTTCCTCCGGATGATTCCGATATTGATACTGATTTTGATAAGAAGGTATTTTTCGGGGCTATTTCACTTTATCTGAGGGAAAAGGTCAGATTTCTGAGAAAAATGCCTGCATTCATCGACAAAATAGTTGATGCGGCACCGATGCTGAGAATAGCCGCAAGACAGGCTGGCACTACCCGCACTGAAGGACTGGAGAATCTCACATTGAACATGATTAATGGCGACAATAAAACCCGTGAAAATGAGGTTGCAAGGCTGGTGAGATATCTTATCAGGGATTCGAAGCCCGATGTAATTCATCTTTCAAATTCACTTATTATCGGATTAGCAAGCCAGCTTAAAAAAAAGATAAATATCAGGATAATATGCTCGCTTCAAAATGAAGATGACTGGATAGACGAAATGGCAGAACCATACAGGTCAAAAGCATGGGCAATGATTGGGAAAGAGGCACTTCACGTTGATGCTTTTATTTCACCCAGTCAGTATTATAAAGATTTGTTCATCGCAAAAACCGGTGTAAAGGGAAATAATATTTATGTCGTACCATCAGGAATTGAATCACATGTGGAATATTCTGTCTCAGAAGATGTTCACCATCCAGCGATAGGATACTTTTGCCGGATTAACTATCAGAACGGGTTCGATAAACTGGTCGATGCTTTTATAAGTATCAAAAAGAAGGATGAAATTCCAGGGCTGACACTTCATGTTTGCGGAGGGTTCACCGGAGATGACAAACCTTTTATCAGTGAACAGATTAAGAAAATAAAGGATAATGGTTTTAAAAGCTCAGTAAGGATCTACCCAGAATTCAGAGGCAGCAGCAAACAGGAATTTTTCAGGGATATTGATGTTATGAGCGTTCCTGTAAGAAAATATGATGCTTACGGGCTTTATATTCTGGAGGCTAATTCAGTTGGTGTACCTGTTGTTCAACCTTCTACAGGTGCGTTCCCTGAAATAATAGAAAATACAGGTGGAGGAATTATTTATTCACCCGATAATATCGATGAGCTAGCCAGAGGACTTGTTAAACTATTGAATGATATCAGCTTAAGAAAAAGTCTTGGTGAGACTGGCAAAAATAATGTTCATGAAAAGCTTACTCTCGAAAAAATGTCTGTGGGATTATCAGAAGTATATAATAAAGTACTGACTGAATAAATTAAAATGAAATAAATGCTTGAACTGAATAATATTTCGAAATCATTTCATCAGAGGGGTTTAGTTCTTGATAATCTTTCACTTCTGGTTAATGAAGGCGATGCATTAGCAATTACCGGTCCTTCAGGTTCAGGAAAAACAACGCTGATGAATATCATTGGATTGCTCGACAGACCTGATTCGGGTGACATTCTTTTCAATGGAAACTCAATTCTCACATTTTCTCCAGACGAATCAGCATATTACAGAAACAGAAATATAGGCTTTGTTTTTCAGGACCACCTTCTTCTTCCTCATCTGACTGTTAGAGAGAACATATTGTTACCTGTTTTTGCTACTAAAATCACACACAATGAATTTAAGGAAAAAGAGGAAAGAGCATTTTCTCTGATGAAATTAATCGGAATTCAGGATCTGGCAAAAAAATATCCTTTTCAGATATCAGGCGGTGAAGCGCAAAGAGTTACCCTGGTCAGAGCTCTGATAAATCAGCCATCAATGCTTCTGGCTGATGAACCGACAGGTTCTCTTGACTCCGGGAATGCTGAAATACTAGGCAATCTGCTTCTAGATGCAAATTCTGAATTCGGAATAAGCCTGATTCTTGCAACTCATTCGGAGGGACTTGCAATGAAAATGAAACGACGCTATAAACTTGATAATGGAAAACTAATCGGCTGACCATTAAGAGCATAACTGATAAGATGAAGCCAGCTTTTGTGAATCTTATACGTAAGTCATTACTGTTTTACAGAAGATCTTCTGTTTATCAGTCAATGACTGTATTAATTCTGGCTGCTATAATAACCGGTTCATTATTAACAGGCTATTCCGTCAGGGAAAGTCTTAAAAGCTCAGCAAAACAACACCTTGGGAATACAGATGTCCTGATCAGTTCAGGCCTTCGGTACTTTGATGCTACACTTTCTTATAAAATGATCCTGAACACAAATGAGAATTGTGTGTCAGTTCTTGAATCAGATGGTTATTGCCAGAACTTTTCAACAGGTGTAACAGCATTAAACACAAAGATATATGGCATAACCCCTGAATATTTCGAGTTCCAGGGAAATAGCTCTATTCTGATTCCTCCAGGCAATGTAGCAATAAATCAAAAACTGGCTCAGCAGTTAAATATTAATAAAGGGGATGAAATAATAATTCACTTTAAAGAGATCTCACCCATACCTGCAAATGCACCTTTTGCTTCGAACAAGAATGCAGCTGGAACAAAGGTAATGAGGGTTTCACAGATACTACAACCTGATCAATCAGGAAACTTCTCTTTAGGGATCAGCCAGATAGTTCCTATGAATGTTTATATAAATCTTTCTGAGCTTTCTTCAGACCAGGAACCTCTTAAAAAAGCAAACAGGCTTTTGGTTGAAAACAAAAAGAGGATATCTCCTGATTCTTTGCTGAATATCCTTAAAAAGTCATTGTCTCTTTCAGATATTGGACTTTCTTCAAGATATATTGACAAAACGGGAGGTGTTGAAATAATTTCAGACAGGATTTTTATTGATCAGGAGATAATGGATGAAGTAAAAAGTAAACTTCCATCAGCACGACCTGTGATCACATATCTTGCAAACAGCATCAGAAAAAGAGAGAAAACAACGCCTTATTCATTTGTTTCAGCCCTGCCCTCTTCATTATATCCGGCAATTTCATCCGGTAAAAATATTATTATTAACAAATGGCTGGCAGAAGATCTGAATGCTTCTGTTCATGACACTATCATTATGACATGGTATGCTCCATCCGGCAACGGGAAGCTGGTAGAGAAGAGTGATGATTTTATTATCAATAGTATAGTTGAATCAAATGGTATCTGGGGTGATCCATCCCTGATGCCTGAATTTCCGGGAATTGCAGGAAAAAGTTCATGTTCAGACTGGGATGCCGGAGCTCGGGTCAATATGAAACTGATCAGAAAGAAAGACGAAACCTACTGGAATAATTTTAAAGGAACACCAAAAGCATTTCTTGATTATAATATGGGTAAAGAGCTATGGGGCAGTAACTTTGGTCCCATAACTTCAATAAGATTTCCGGAATCTCTTTCAAGAAATGAAATAGAGAACGCTCTTACAGGTTCTTTTGATCCCGGGAGAACAGGGTTTTCAATAAGTGATGTAAGGGCTGAGACAATGAAAGCGGCTCAGGAAGGTGTCGATTTCAGCACATTATTTCTTAGCCTTGGCTTCTTTATAATTTTATCATGCATTATTCTTCTCATACTTTCTGTTTCACTGTTTTTTGAATCCAGAAAAGATCAGGTTGTGACTTTTTACTCATTAGGTTTCGGAGACAGATGGATTGAGAAACTTCTTTTCCTTGAGACATTAGCTATTGCAGTAACTGGGGCAATTCCAGGTATTTTTGCCGGAAGCTTAATCAATTGGCTGATAATAAAAGCATTGAATTCTGTCTGGTCAGGTGCTGTACAAACCAGCACCCTAAATTCTTATTTCACACTTTATCCATTGTTGATGGGATTTATCTCGACAATATTTATTTGTGGGCTTATTCTTAAGATTAAAGTCTGGCAATTTCTAAAAAGCCTGAAAAAACCTGAAACAGGCCTTTACACCGGACATTCAAAGAAAACGAATTTTTACTTATTAATTATCTTTATTATCGTTACGGTTTTAATATTGATATCTTCCATTATTTTCAAGGGATTTTCTACGCCACTTTCATTTGCCGGTGGAATAATTGTCTTTTTGACACTTATTTTGTCAGCAAGGTATTTTTTTATCGGAGGATTTCGTCACGGAAAGTTTTCACAGTCAGATCAGAGTATGCTTTCCAGCTCATATTATTCATTTAATCCATCACAGGCGATCACTCCTGTAATTTTCATTGCTGCAGGTGTATTTGCTGTATTTATAACAGGAGTTAACCGATTGGATATCAGCGATAAAATGAAAGAGCCCTCTGGAGGGACCGGAGGCTATCTGTTGTGGTGTGAATCTGCTGTTCCGGTAAAACAGGATCTGAACAGCACATCTGGCAGGATAGAATTCGGACTTGATGATGACAGCTTAAAAAACCTAACATTTATACAGGCAACAAAATCTTCAGGTGATGATGCCAGCTGCCTCAACCTGAATCACGTGTCTGCTCCTCCTCTGCTTGGTCTTAATCCCACCGTCTTTATCGCTAAAGGATCATTTACTTTTGCTTCAGTGATGAAAGACCTTAAAAAGGAAAATCCCTGGAAAACTATTGAAAGACCACCAGCGAATAATATAATATATGGTATTGCAGATCAGACTGTTCTCCAATGGGGATTGAAGATTTCGCCCGGAGATACTTTAATAATGAAGTCTGAGAGTGGACAACCTTTGAAAATAATTATTGCCGGAGGATTGAAATCTTCAGTCTTTCAGGGATACGTGATAATCGGGTCAGATAATTTTGAAAAGTTTTATCCTTCAGTTCCAGGTAGCTCAGTTTTTCTGGCAGCCGGTAATCCAGTATTAACAAGTACGTATCAGAATATTTTAAAGCAGAGATTTTCAAATTATGGATTCTCGGCAATACCTGCTTCCGATCGTCTGACCTCATTTTCAGAAGTCACAAACACTTATCTGTCGGTATTTACGACTCTCGGAGCATTTGGAATGATATTAGGTGTAGCAGGATTAGGTTTCGTGCTACTTAGAAATTTACGCCAGAGAAGGAAAGAATTTGCTTTGATGATTGCTACAGGTCATTCGATTGGAAGACTGAGAAGAATGATACTAAAGGAGCAGATTCAAATTTTGGTTATCGGATTATTTACCGGGGCAGTATCAGCAATTACAGCTACAATTCCATCATTAAAAAACGGTTCTGAAATACCATGGGCTTTTTTACTGATAATGTTCACTTCAGTATTTCTTACCGGTTTTATTGCTTTGAAAAGTTCTGTAAAAATGATCAGTGGTGATGTATTAATTGCAAGCCTCAGAAAAGAATAATATTTATTTGGTTAAAATTCCATTCAACCGGGAAATCCTGAATAAGAAGGTTTTTCTATTTTTTCCCGACAGCTATCAGGTATTCCTGAGTTCTGAAATATATCATTCCATCGGTGATTGAAGGAGCTGTCATGCAGATATCATTCATCGGTATTTCGTCAAGTTGTTTAAATGATTCACCATCCTGGATAATATAAACGGTTCCCATCTCGTCAACTATAAATATTCTGCCATCAGATGCCACAGGTGAAGCAATAAAGCTCTTTGCCTTGCCAAGTTTTGCATTGTAGAATTCTTTCCCTGTTAATGGATCCAGGCAATTAACTGTTCCATTCCAATTAACATTATAAAGTTTTTCATGGTATAACAACATAGTATGCATATAAGAACCACCTCGTGGCAAACTCCACTGAATAAAATCATTGGAAGTCTTTCCGTCTTTAAGAGTTATATCGCCAGCCGCATTTGTTTTGACAGCTATTATTGGGGAATTCATTCCATGAGCGCTGTTGAAATAGATTAAATCTTTTCCTATAATTGGTGTAGGTATCTGAATATCACCTCCCCCGGTCATCTTCCAGACCTCTTTCCCTGTTTCAAAATCATACCCACCCCTGTTTTTATAGCCATTTAATGCTACATACGCCTTACCTCCATTGGTATAAATATTCGGAGTACACCAGCCTGGATATTCATCGCGGTAAGTTTTCCAGAGCTCTTTCCCGCTTTTAAGATCATATGCAGCAACAAATGAGTTTTCAAGCACATCACACTGGATTATAAGTATGCCTCTATATATTATAGGTGAACTTGCAAATTCCCATTGAGCATTTTTCATCATAAAAAATACTGATTGGAGCACTCCAAAACTCTTTTTCCAGAGAAGTTTTCCATTCATGTCATAACAATAGAGTCCTTCAGAACCAAAAAATGCTATAACATATTTACCATCAGTGGCAACTGAAGTATTTGCATGTGTTGACTTTGGATGACGTTTCATTTTAGGGACACCACTATAAGCAGTTCTGTCCCAGATAGTTTTGCCTGTATTCTTATCGAGGCAGATGACCTTCCAGTCATGAACCGAAGAATCCTGTACAGGAGTGACATCACCATATAATCCGGGTTTATATCCGGCTTTATCAGATTGACTGACAGCTGTAGTTATAAATAATTTGTTATCCCAGATCACGGGACTAGAAAGGCCTAATCCTGGAATTCCAATTTTCCATCTTACATTTTTCATGGTTGCCAGATCAAATGTTTCAGGAAGATTGGCATTGTCGAGTACCCCTGAGGACATAAAGCCTCTATAGACAGGCCATTGTCTTTCAGGAAGGATTTGACCGGAAGATTCCCTGACTGAGAAAACAAGGAAGAATAATAAAAATGACAAACTCAATAATGATTTCATTAGAATTTTTTTTACTGATTTTACTCCCGAAATTAAATAATTATTTCTTACCGACTGCAATGAGATACTTTTGTGTCCTGAAAAAAATCATTCCATCGGTAATCGAAGGTGCTGTAAGACAGATATCATTCAATGGGATTTCTGCAACTTGTTTAAAAACATCTCCATCCTGGATTATATAAAC
>Ga0182027_10009069_pt1 | contig 14366 bp, 8 predicted proteins | sample 712E1DmetaG_FD_121300 | JGI IMG/M metagenome (GOLD analysis project Ga0182027, IMG submission 121300) | Permafrost microbial communities from Stordalen Mire, Sweden - 712E1D metaG (Illumina Assembly) | ecosystem: Environmental > Terrestrial > Soil > Wetlands > Permafrost | place: Sweden...
ATAGGAAAGAAGCCCAAGAAAATTGAAAAGAAACTTATTGATGTTTCAGAAATACAAAAATCTGTGGAAGAAGCAAAAAAAGCAAGAGCAGTTTATGAAAAAGAAGAAGAAAAGAAGAAAAAACCTGAAAATAGTGTGGCAAAGCAATAAAATATATTTAATAAAAACAAAAGAGATAAAAACCAAATTAGCATATGTTTTCTATGGGTGATTTAAAAAGTCTTGTAAAAATTTCTGAGGCTTTTATAGAAAAAAAGAGGCATAAGAAGATAAATAAACTGAAGGATAAAGAAGAAAAGATAAGTGTGCTTCAAAATTCTCTTATTTCTGCATTGAGATTAAAGCATCTCGACTTGGAATTAAAAACAAAAAAGTTAAAGGATAAAAAAAAGAAAAATCTAATAACTTTGAAATCTAATCTAATTCCATCAAAAATAAATTTGTTGAATGTAGATTTCAATGAGAAAGATTTTAAAAAAATAAATTCGTTAATAAATAAATTAGAAGAAGAAGTAGCAAATGTTTAATTTTTTAAAATCAAAGAAAAAAGAAGGGGACGAAGATAATCTAGACGCAGAAACAGAAGATTCTGATAATTCTGAAAATGCAGAAGATAAAGAAAAAGAGAATTCAAACTCTAAAAAAGATTCTATAGAAAGTTCTTCTGGAGCTCCAAGCCTTCTTAAGATTTCCACGGAAGTCGACAGGTTAAAGGCAGTACAGGAAGCATTTCAAGAAGTTAGAAAATCATTTACAGAAAGGTTTACTCATCTTAGCGAGCAAATAGGAGAATTAAGATCAATGATTTTAGATAGAGATAGAACAATACAAACTTTGGAATTAAAATCAGTAAAAGCAATAGATTTGGTAGAATCCATAAAACCTGATAAATTTATGATGGATTTAGAAAGGCAAAATGTAAAGATAGAAGCTCTTAAGGCAAATCTTGAAGGAAATGAGGCAATCATTGATCAGGTAATGGAAGAATTAAAAGAAATAAGGAGAAAGATGAGCTTTTTTAGAGGAGTTGAGGAGATAATAAGGCTAAGCGAGGAGATAAAGAAAGAACTTATTGGAATAAAAAAGATAGAAGGAACTATTAATATACAAACAGACAAAGTTCAAACAATCTATAGCGACATGAGAAAAAAGATGCAGGACTTGGACACATTCAATTCGCAGCTTCAAGAATCCAAGGCAAATATAGAGCAGAATACAAAAGAATTAGATTCTCTTAAAACAAAGAGTATAAATTTCGCTGAAAAAGAAGAAGTGGACAAGATTATAGAAAAGGTTCAAAAATATTCAGATTCTTTAAAAGAAATACAGAAAAAAACTCCTCTTTCAAGAGATATTGAGAAGCTTAAGAGTCTTTTAGGGGATATTAATTAATTTAAAAAGAAAGGATTATAAACTTATTTTTCTTCGTTTTAGCGAGGAGAGATGGTAAAAATAAGATATTTATTTATAATAATTTTAGCAGTTTTTTTCAACGTTTCTTTAGTCTTAGCAGTTGAGCCTTTTGGGGCAAATGTGACCCAAGGCAGCTCTGTAAGAGGGATTCCAGATCCAGCTCAGGGAATTCCAGCAATGGCAGGAAATGTAACAGAAATTACAATAAGCGGTTTCTCAACTACTCAGTCTTGGCAGGGTTATTTTGGTAATGTTTCAGGTACAATACAACTTGCAGATTCTTCAGATAATGTTATGTATAATTGGTCTCTAGCTTCTCCAAAGGGGGAAGTATACGCCTCAACAAACAATTCAATTATTTGGAATTATGTTCAGTGTTTAAATTTTACAGCCGACGGAACTTATAATCCATTAGACATAAATAATGCAGGGGGAACTAGCAAATACGGAACAAATTTAACCATATTAGAAGACATGTTTGGGATAGAAACGGACGATGTAGATGGTGTTGATGAAACTTTTAATTTGCTAGGTTCAGGTCACAACACTTTTTATACAAACAACCTTGAATTTTCAGCAGGAGAATGTAGAAATACTCAGGTATTTAGCAATTTGGGGCATGGTGAAGATAATAAATTTGAGGAAGTTCTTCTGTATGAGCCAACAACAGCTAGTGTCATATTCACTTCCCTCTTAAATCAAGATGCTTTTGGATTTGATAATAATACTCATGATTTTGAAATGCTTGTATTGGAGAATGGGCATGAAACAGATACAGCCCCTACTACCTATTATTTCTATGTTGAATTAGAATAAATTTTCTTAACTAAAAATCCCTTAGTTTCCCTCTTTTTGCTTATACTAGTTAACTAAACACTTAAGTTAGTTAATAAGAATTTTAAGTGTATTACTTTTATGAGTAATAAAACTAAATTAATTAATTAAACAAAACATTTAAATAGCTTTTCAAATATCTATATTCCAATGGAACTTGATTCTTTTCTGGCATCTCCGAGGTGGGAAATCCTAAAGATTATCTCGGAGAGGCCATCCTCCCCAATTGAGATTGCGGAAAAGACGAAAACAACTGTTTCTTTTATAAGTCAGCAGCTAAAGCTGTTGGAAGCTACACAATTAGTTACAAAAGAGAAAACAGGAGCATTTGAAAAAGGAAAACCAAGAAATTTATTTTCAATTTCAAAAGACCTTTTTTATTTAATAATCTTAACCAATGGTTTTGGAGAAAAAAAATCTCTGAATTTAGAGAATTATCAAAAATCAATTTTAAGAGTTTGGTCTCTAGAGAATAAATATTTGCAATACCTCTTAGAAGATTTGTTTTATAAAATTAAAAATAACTTTAATGAGATAGATGCAATATTTTTGGATATTAAGAAAATAAATTTATCAGTAATTATTTTTTCAGAAGATAAAAAGCTTCAGCAGATAATTGAAACTTTTTCTAAAAAATCTGAGGAGAAAATAAAATTTGAGTTTTATTCACTTCTGGATTTGAATAAAATAAATATTTCTTCTTTTTCCCCTATTTATCAAAGCCTTACTTTCTTAAAGAAGAGTATAGAAATGAAAGGAGGTGACAAAAAATGAAGAAATTAATCAATTTTGTATTAATTTTCTCTGTGATATTGGCATTATCTATGTTTGCGATAGCTGAGCCTAATGGAGTAAATGTAAGTCCAGGAACTTCTACTAGAGGAAATGCCACAAATCCTGATAATGATCCTAATGCAATGGCAGGAAATGTAACAGAACTTACTATAAACGGAGTTTCCACAACTCAAGCTTGGCAGGGTTATTTTGGTAATGTTTCAGGTACAATACAACTTGCAGATTCTTCAGATAATGTTATGTATAATTGGTCTCTAGCTTCTCCAGCAGGAGAGATATACAGTTCAAATGCATCAACCATTGATTGGGATGGTATTCAATGTTATGATGAAGCAACAAATCTGTCTGAATTTGACAATATGTTTGGTGTAGGTTTAGGAGATGTTGATGGAATAAATGGAACGTTTAATCTCAATAATCATCCTATGTTTTACACAAATAGCAAACAATTTACAGCAGGAGAATGTAAAAATGCTAAGCTGTATGATAGTGCAGGAGCAGGTACATTTAATGAGGTTTTGCTTACAGATGGTCCAAATTTAGTCTTCACATCACTTTTATCAAATGATGCAAATGGATTTGATAATAAACCACATGATTTCGAGATGCTCGTACTAGAGAACGGACATGGAGCAGATACAGCCACTACTACATATTACTTTTGGGCAGAATTAGAATAGGGATATTTTTATTTTTTCCCTTTCTAATTTTTTTAATTTTTAAAAAACATTTAAATATTCCTTTGCACAAAAATTTGTATGAAAGCATATACTTTTAATACATTCAATAAAAGAGGTTTAGTGTTTTTTAATAGAAGATGATAGAGCTTTCGCTTTTACCAAACCTTTTAATATCTCTAACAATATCTCTTTTTTTAATTTTAAATTTTGTTAAGTTTAGCAAAAATTCATCTTTAAAAAGAGTTTTTTTTCTTTTCTTTTTAATGGGATTAGTCTTTCTTATATCCTCTATCCTTCTTTCTTCCTGGTTTTTTAATATAATCAACTATAACTCTAGTGATTTTCTGCTTATTTATTCTATTCTAACTTTTTTTAATGCAATACTGCTAGTTACTATTATATACTCTCTTAGGAAGAACGCCAGAATATTTTATCTACTTTTCATATACCTAAGCTTTATACTATCTTTTATACTTGGTTTGAATTTTTCTAGTTTCCTCTTAATTTCTTCTTTTTTTCTTATAATGATTCTATTTATTCTTCTACTTCCTGCACAGAATTTTACAAGGATATCTAAATTTGCAATATTTTATTCTTCTCTTTCCATATTATTACAAGTGTTGCTTTTGTTTCAAAATCAATTTTCTTCAGTAGTTAGCTTAATCTCCAATCTCTTCTTTTTTGTATTTATCTTCTTTTTTGTATGGGAAATAAAGAGATTTCCTGCTTCTTTTTTTGAAGTACATTTAAAGTTAAAAAGAAACTCTTATCTATTTGATTTTTTAAGGTATTTTGTTTTCATTATTATTTTGACAAATTTTATTTTTGTAGGAGTGCTTGCAGTTCATGAAGGAGGCCACTTTGTTGTATCTAAATTAACTCCCGGTTGTAGCTTGGAGAAAATTGTTTACGAAGGGGATCTTCCTCATACAGAAATTTTGTGTAATGATTCTCCAAAATCTACAAATAAAATTATTCTTGGGGGAATTCTTCTTCCAATCGTTGTAGCTCTGCTGTTCTTCTTCGGAGGAGGGACATTTATGAAAGAAATTGCTCTTTTAATTTTTGGTTTTGATATTTTAATCTCTTATAAGGATTTTATTGATTTTGGATTCTCACAGGGAATTTCTACTTTTTTCTCTATCCTAGGAGTAATGATCATCCTTCTGGCTATAGGTCTTTTAGCCAAATCAAGGACTACTGAAGAGGAAATTATACATTTGGGGGATAGTTAGAAAATCTTTTATACTTGACTAATATCCCTTTTTTATGAATAAAACATATTCTTTTCTGATATTTTTATCTTTGCTTATATTTAGTTTGTCTTTTGTAAGTTCTAATTTTGTTTGTGGCATTGTTAACAATTCTCAGAATTTCTCCTCTTCCTGGGCAAATGTAATTATTTATCCCAATGGAGATATTTCAAATTACACTAAATGTGAAGTAAATCCAGAGAATAAATTTTGCTGTGATGTGGAAGAAATTCATGGATTTACACCTTCGATTGGAAAGAGGGTTTTTGCAGAAGTTTTTGATAAAGAGGGTGGATTTGTTGGGGGGCCTGTAAGTTTAACACTAACTGAAGAGGGATATGATATTTTTCCCCAGATGAGCATTCAAAAAGCCATAACTGTAAATTTTCCAACAGAAAGAATATTTATCAATCAGTCATCAATCTTACTCAATGTTTCACTTGCAGATTCTTATAATAATCTTAATTATACTATAAATTCCTCCGGGGGATTATCTAATCATCAGGTTTGTAACAATTGCACAAATATTATATTTCCTGTGAACCTTAGCAAAGGAAATAATGAGATTACCTTTATTGCCTATGGGAGCAGAAACATCTCCGAGAAGATTATAATTTATAACCTGGATTATCTAAACTTTAGCATAAATGCCTACTGTGATAAATGTAAGATAAAAAAGAATTTTCTCTATGTTCCATCCAATGAAAATATAACCTTTTCTTCATCTTTTAATGCTTCCCATAATATTTCAGGAGATTTCCTATTCTATTTTCCCTCTGACTGGGTTTTGTTTAATTCTTCAGATTTGGAAGATTTTAGCACTACCCACAACGTCCTGAGTGAAAATGTGGTTAATCAAAATAAATTTTCAATTAATTATACTCTTATGAGCCCAAAAACCCTTATCAAGGAAGAATACTTTTTTACTCAGGGACTTGAAAACAAAGAATTAACAAGTAAAGTGGTTGTTTTTAAATTCAAGTTAATTCCATTCCGTAAATCAAATCCCTTGGGGAATTATTATTTTACTCTTCCTCTTATCCAACGAGGTTCTCCAACTCAACCGATAATATTATATTCGAATGAAGATTATCTGAAGCTTGTTGTCATATATCCCAAAGAAAATATAACCAAATCTTACTCAAGTTTGGATTTCACAGAGAAAAAGAAAGGGAAAATAAAAGAGTATTATTTTACAATTCTAACAAGTATACCCTCAAGCAGTGTAGATAATATTTTGTTAATATTTAAGTCAGAAAAGGGAAAACAAATGGAAGTTTATGAAGGGAATTCTAAACTTAATTTGAGTTTATATCAGGAAGATTCCAATTATGTGTATTATTCCTCCTCTGTTAACACCAAAGGTCCATTCCAGGTAAAAATTCTTTGATTTACTTAAAAATACAGGTACATCCAAAGGTATTTAAATTAAAATTACTTGCGTTATAAAGTATGACTAAGAGTAAGATTGACAGTACGGTCAATCGCAAAAAAGAGGATGAGGTTACAACGGAAATAGTTAAATCTCTCTCAAATTCTGTGAACCCCAAATCTACACAGGAAATTGCAGATGAGATACAACATCCGTGGCATTCTGTTCAGACACGTTGTTTGAGACTTCAAATAAATGGCCAAGTTATAGGATTTAGAGTAGGGAGAATAAATCTTTGGCAGATAAAAAAATAAAATGAATAAAAGAGGAATTATAAAATTAGGAGCAGGGATATTAATTTTGCTATTAGTTTTAATTTTAGTATTCTCTTCTCTTTTTAGTTCTGCTGCCCCAAAGAGTTCTTATTTCGTTGGAGAAGAAGTTAAAATGGATTTAAGCCAATATTCACCCTGCAGTTTGAAGATAAAGACGCCTTCCAGCACATTTGTTCAAGCAAATTGCGATGATGAGTTTACTCTTAAGCTTGAGGAAGTTGGAGAATATATAATTGATATAAAATCAACAGAAGTGTCTGAAAGAATGGAATTCCAGGTTCTTCCAAAAGAAGAAGATTCTAAGTATAATTCCTCTTCTCTGGAAAATGTTTCGAATGAAAAATTATCCAATAATAATACCTCAATTGAGGGAAATATTTCAGGGTTGGAAAATGAAACAAGATTAGAAAAAGAAGGATTAATAGAAATAGGCAAACCAGTTAGAAATTCCCAGACTCTAAATTTAGAAGGAGAACAAACAGTAAGGGTAAAAATTCCAGAGAGTGCAGAGAATATCTCTGTTCACAAAGACTCCGGTGAAGAGGTTGATTTTAAGGAAAAACAAACCATAGCAGATTCAATCCAAAACGTTATTAATGGGAATAATGAAAAATCTCTTATGATTCAAAATGCTCAGGGGAATGTTCAGGTTGAATATTCCACTCCAGGACCTGAAAAGACAGAAAAAAATATATCCGAAAACAAAAAAGAGGTCCTTGTTTCTTCTCCTTCAGATGTGCACTATGAGAATGTTCTAGCTTATACTACCCTACCAGAGAAATTGTCAGTTGGGCAAGAAGATCTCATTAAGGTATATTGGAAAGAAAACAATTCCTATCTCGATTTTAATGCTTATGATAAAGATGGAAATGGATTGCTGGACTACATTGAATGGGTTGTTCCACACCTGTCTAATCAAACATTCGAGATATCCATAGGTGTGCTCAATGTACAAAGTTATCCTGTGGTGGGAGGAAACTGGACTGTCGAGTTTAAGACAACTGGGAAATCCAATTTAACAATAAAGGCAATTAATGGAACTAATTTTGGAGAAGGAGAAGATTTGGAATTATTGGAGCTGAAATGTGGTAATGAAAATGTTAATTATGAGGTAATCGATGGGGGTTTTTTTGTGAGTGGATGGGAATGTAATGACACAGCCTATGAAATAAGTAAAGTCCTGACAAATGGAAAACATTCCTTGGAGTTTGATTTTGATGGAATGAAAGCCTATGCCTACAATCTAGCCTCAAAATGGTATAATTCAAGTTGGAATTACAGGAAGGAGATAGTAATCAATGGGACAGGAACAGCATTGACAAATTATCAAGAGGGAATAATAACCAATCTTACTGATGAATTCAAAGAAAATAAAATTAATTCTACATGTAATGATGTAAGGTTCACAAATTCCATAGGAGATGAAATAGGCTTCTGGACAGAAAATTGCAATGTATCTGGGGGAAATTCAAAGTTTTGGGTTAAAGTTCCAAGCATACCTGCTTCTGGAAATGTCACAATTTTTATGTATTATGGAAATCCCTCTGCTTCATCGACTTCAAATGGAACTTCAACCTTTGATTTTTTTGATGATTTTTCAGGAGATTTAAGCAAATGGACCATTGATCCTGAAAATCTAGATGCGGTGAATATTACTAATGGTAGTTTAATGCATAGTCCAGATTCTAGCCAGAGTAAAAATGCTTATTATGATACAAGATTAAGGACTTCTAGCTACAAGATGCAGGATGGAATTTTAGATTACGATACATATTTCTCTGGAACCGACCGTGCAATACATCAGTTTGGTTTTAGAGTTGATTCCCTTAGTTTTAATAGTGGTTATGCTTGGAGATTGCAGAGTTCTTCAGCTGATGGAGGATTTTTTAAATTTGCTTCTAATACTTGGACTGCTTTTGGTACATCTTATCCTGCTGTATCAACAGGAGTTTGGCATCATGTTCAGATTAATGCCAGTGGAAGTAATTATTATTCAAGTGTAGATGGAGGAGGGGTTTATAGCGGAACCGATTCAACAAAAACAACTGCAGATTATTTAGTCAGTCATGTGCATGCAACAGGAACTAATTATTATGTCTTAGTTGATAATGTTAGAGTTAGGCAGTATACTTCTAGTGTTCCTAATTATAGTATTTTTAATGAAGAAGAACCAAAATTGGATATCTCAATAAATTATCCTACTAATGGTTCAAATATTTCAGATGTAACTCCAACACTAAATTTAACCATACTTGGATTAGGACAAGCCCAGAGTGTCTGGTATAGTTTAAACGGGGGATTAACAAATACTACTCTATGTAACAACTGTTTCGGTGAGAAAACAAAAGTCCTTTATTTGGCAGAAGGAAACTACCTTTTGAATGTTTACGCCAACAATACAAACGGAACAGAAATTTTTAGTAAATCAAATTTTACAGTAAACATGAATTATAATTACTACGACTCATTTGATGATAACTCTTCCTTAATTAGTAATCAAATGAATAATATAACTTGGCAGAGTGGGAATATAACTTACTCTGTAAACGGAAGTTCATATTATCAATCCAACATAAGCCTAGCAAATTCCCAGAGAGTTAACTCCGGTTCAGCTTTTAGCAATAGGGGTGTTGCAACAAATGGAACCGTATTATTCTTTAATAATGGGGGGACAGACATTAAGGTTGTTAGTTTTAGTGGTACAGTTATTTCAACCCATACAGTATCAAATCTTGGTGCAGATAATAATCAATTAGCATATTCTTCTAAAAGCAAATTGATATATGCTAGGAATGGAGCAAACATATATGCAATAAATCTGAGTGATGATAGTTCAACACTTGTGATCAATGCAAATACCTCTACTCAACCATATCTTACTGGAGATTCATGGGTTTCAGGAACTTTAATTGACATGCCTGATGGCAGAATAGGAACTATAGGAAGTACAGTAAGCAATCCATTTACAGTAAGAGTTTATAATGTTTCAAGTAATGGAACCATGTTTACATGGAGTCAGGATATAAACATAGCTAGTTCATGGAGCACAGATAATCATGGATTTGCAAGTGATGGAAGATTCTTAACGCTGGTGTCATATAATACAGGACATAGAGTTTATGATTTAACGACTGGAACACAATTTAGTAGTGATTCTTGGGATCTAAGGCCTAGTGGCATTGCAAATCCAACCTATGTCACTCATGACCATGTAAATCATAGATACATTATAGCTGACTATAGTGATTATGATTTTGTAATATACAATGACAGCTTGTATACAACTTCTCCAGGAACAACTAGCGGAAATTTTACTTCATATCCTATAAATACAACATCTCTGATATCAAAAATAACAAATATCACCTGGCAAGAAAATGGAACAAGTTCAAATAATAACATAACTGTAATGCTTAGTGCCGATGGAGGAAATAATTGGTATAAGGCAGATAAAAATAAGGAATTATCAGCAATAAACCTAGGCTATAGTTTAATTTATAGGGTAATCTTTAGTGCAAATCAATCGGCAAACCTAAGTTTGTTAGATATGAACATAAGCTGGACAAACTTTGTTGAGCCTCCACCGAATATAACAATTAATCTTCCTAATACTGCCTCAATTCTAAAAGACGTAACTCCTCTTTTGAATGTATCTATAAATGGGACAGTAAGTGCTCTCTGGTATACAACAAATAATGGAATAACAAACACAACAATATGTACTCAATGTTCCGGAATACAAACAAAATTTTTATATTTGAAAGAAGGAAATTTTACACTGAAGGTTTATGATAATAATTCTTTAAATGTGAAGAGCATGAACCAGACTTCATTCACCGTTAATATGAATTATAGTTACTATGACCGTTTTGATGATAACTCTTCCTTGCTTAGTAATAAAATGAATAATGTCAATTGGAGTGGGGGTAATGTAACTTACACTGGTTCAGGATTAGCACTTTACAAACCTAATATTTCCCTTGCAAATGCAGACGTTAAAACCCCTGACTCTTCATTTACATTAAGAGGAATTGCAACAAATGGAACTGTATTGTTCTTTAACGATAATGGAGCTAGAATAATAGTAACCAATTTTAATGGAAATGTATTATCAACACACACAATATCCAACCTGGCTTCAGGAAATAATCAATTAGCTTATTCTAAAGGTTATGTCTTTGCGAGAAATGGAGCAAATATATATAGAGTAGATTTAATTTCTGATACTTCAACATTAGTAAGTGTGGATTCCGGTTACCCTCTGCAAACTGGAGATTCTTGGATGACTGGAAACTTATTTGATATGCCCGATGGAAGAATTGGTACTGTTAGTAGTCCTGCAAGCAATCCAATGACAGTAAGAATCTATAAAGTATCGAATGATGGATTAACTTTTACATGGAGTCAAGATATAAGTATTGCAAGTTCATGGTCTACGGATAATCATGGATTTGCAAGTGATGGAAGATTCTTAACATTAATATCTTATAGTGGAGGATATAGAGTTTATGATTTAACAACAGGAACAGAGTATAGTACTGACAGTTGGAATTTACAACCTCCTGCAGTAGGAAATCCAACTTACATTACTCATGACCATATAAATCATAGGTATATAATAGGAGATTATAGTGATGATAATTTTGCAATTTATAATGATTCAATATATAATTATTCCATGGGTACAGGAAACTTTACCGCCTATTCAATAAATACAACAAATAATATAACTAAAATAACAAATATAACCTGGGATAAAAACGGCACAGATTCAAATAATAATATAAGTGTGCAATTAAGTATTGATGGAGGAATAAACTGGTATAATGCCACAAATGGAGGAGATTTAACTCCAGACATTCAGGGAAATAGTTTAGTTTACAGAGTATTATTTAATGCACAAAAAGATCAAGTTTTAAGCTTATTAGGCGTAAGTATAAACTGGACTGATTATTCTGCACCTCCAGAACCCCCACCAGACATAACAATGAACTATCCGTATAATGCTTCAACAATAGCAGATGTAACACCAATATTAAACATAACTTTGAATGGAACAGCAAATACATTATGGTATACTATAGATGGACTTTCTGGAATAAACAAAATTTGTAATCTATGTACTGGAATGCAAAATAAAATACTCCCATTGAAAGAAGGCAACTTTATAGTTAGGGTATATGCTAATAACTCAGTTGGAACGCAAAATACAAATTTAACAACATTTATAATAGATATGAATAAAAATTATTACGATAACTTCTATGATAACTCCTCCCTACTTAGTAATAAAATGAATAAGGTTAATTGGAGTATAAATAATATCACCTACTTTGGAGAACCATCGATAATTTACCAACCTAACATAAGTTCGAGTAATGTTCAAAGAGTTATATCAAATTCCCCATTTAATAATAGAGGTATTACAACTAATGGAACTGTATTGTTCTTTAACGATAATGGAGCTAGAATAGAAGTAGTAAATTTTAATGGAATAGTAACAGGAACACACACGATATCAAATCTTGCTGCAGCAAGTAATCAAATAGCATATTCCTCTACAAGTAAACTTATATATGCAAGAAATGGAGCCAACATATATGCAGTAAATTTAAGTGATGATAGTTCAACACTTGTAACTAATGTAAATACTTCTACAAAACCCTACCTTTCTGGAGATTCCTGGATGACTGGAAACTTATTTGATATGCCTGATGGAAGAATTGGTACTGTTAGTAGTCCCGCAAGTAATCCAATAACTGTAAGATTATATACAGTTTCAAGTGATGGATTAACTTTTACATGGAGCCAGGATATAAATATTGCCAGTTCATGGTCTACGGATAATCATGGATTTGCAAGTGATGGAAGATTCCTAGCTTTAGTATCTTATAATAATGGGAACAGAGTTTATGATTTAACAACGGGAACGCAGTATAGCAGTGATAGTTGGAATTTACAACCAACAGGAATAGCAAATCCAACATTTGTAACGCACGATCAAGTAAATCATAGATATATCATAGGAGATTATGATGATTATGATTTTGTAATATATAATGATTCGATATACAATTATTCCATAGGCACAGCTAACTTTACATCTTATTCAATAAATACTACACAACCAATAAAACAAATAACAAATATAACGTGGAGAGAAGAGGGAACAAATTCTAACAATAACATAACTGTGATGCTTAGTGCAGACAATGGAATAAATTGGTATAACGTTACGAAAAATCAAGGATTAACTGGATTTACACCAAATAATAGTTTAGTATACAGAGTTCTTTTCAAGGTTAATGAATCTCATAATATAAAGTTGCTAGATATGAATATTAGTTGGTTAGAACCACCAAGTGTAAAGATTGTTTATCCTGGAACTTACATTTACAACTCAACCATAACCCAAATGAATTACATCCTAAGGGTTGCTGAAGGGACAAGTTTAGATTCTTGCTGGTATAGCTTAGACGGGGGAAATACAACAACGCCAATAACGTGCGGACAAAATATTACATCAATAACAAGCATAGAGGGAAATAATACATGGGCAGTCTATGCCAATGATACCAGCGGAGCTACAGGTTCGGACACAGTAAAGTTTGCAGTAGATTTAAGTGCACCAAATATTACATTTATTAATCAGACTGATCAAGATGAATTAATTGTTAACGCTTCTCATCCCCTTGAACAAGGACAAAATATTACTTTGAGAGTGAATATAAGTGATTTTAGCATAGATAAAGTTTGGATAACAGTTTGGCAGACAGTTAAAAACGGAGCCGAAAAAGTAAAGGTTTTCTTCACTTACGTGGGAGGATTCTTATGGGTTGCAAAATTGTCCACAAATCAGGCATGGGAAGGAGTTTACAATTATACAATTTATGCAAATGATACGGCAGGACATGTAAGTTACTATGACAATAACTTTAGCATGATTGCATTAAAATCCACAATAAACCTAATTCCAAATCCAACTCCTGGAACAGGATCAGTTAATGTTTATGGTTTGATTAATTTTACTAACGGATCTTCTTTAGTAAAATATCCAGTTAATCTTTGGCTTAATGGAAATTTATTACTCACAGGGAATCTGAGCAATGGAGCATCTAGTTGGTGGGATCCTTCTTGGGGATACAGAAAGAGAATAAATGTTACAAATAATAACCCAACTTCTGTATTAGAGGAAGGTTATTCATTTAATTTTACCCTTGATACAACTGGAAATAATTTTTTATATACAGGTAATGATTTGAGAATTGTCTATAATAGTGTGAATGGTTCAGTAGAATTAGATAGAATAAATACTACAGTATTTAATTCAAGTTCTACTACCATATGGTTCAAAATTCAAAAGAATATTTCAGCTTCTTCTACTGATTCGAATTATTATGTTTATTACGGAAACCCTTACGCTGGAGCTCCTCCTACAAATAAAAGTAATGTATATTTGTTTTATGATGGGTTTACAAATTCAAATGCGTGGACTGCATCAGCTGGTGCTTGCAGTACTTCAAATTCACAGGGAAACCCTATACCTTCTTTATATATGGCTGGAAATGGAGTAACTGACAAATGTTATGCAAATAATTTTAATTTGCCAACAAATTTTATTATAGAAGCAGATGTTTTTATTTCAAGTGGAACAAGAGGAATTAGAAATATTGGTTTTAGACAT
>Ga0182027_10009070_pt1 | contig 14365 bp, 13 predicted proteins | sample 712E1DmetaG_FD_121300 | JGI IMG/M metagenome (GOLD analysis project Ga0182027, IMG submission 121300) | Permafrost microbial communities from Stordalen Mire, Sweden - 712E1D metaG (Illumina Assembly) | ecosystem: Environmental > Terrestrial > Soil > Wetlands > Permafrost | place: Sweden...
CCGTGCAGTAATTGATTTTTTTGTCCTTCAAAAAAATCTTTTCCGCATGGTGCTCGGCTTCCTGTGCTCCCTTCACAAACTGGTCGCACAGCAAATCGGAATTCCCACCCCTCCGTGGACTGGAGGACAGCACTACAACATTCTTGCTCATTTTGTTCGTAAACGTTTCGATGGTTTTGCTAATTCACCCTTCCAGTCTCCCAGTGCATCACTTGCTGTATTGTTCGTCGCTGACCTTTTCCATCCAGTCGGCGCTCTTGCCGTCGAGCACTTCCACAATGGCGATGTGCGTCATCGCTGTCGCCGGTCCAGCGCCATGCCAGTGTTTTTCGCCCGGCGGAAACCAGACCACGTCGCCCGGCCGAATTTCTTCAATCGAACCGCCCCAACGCTGCACGCGCCCGCAGCCAGCGGTCACAATCAGCGTTTGTCCCAACGGGTGCGTGTGCCATGCCGTGCGAGCACCCGGCTCAAACGTGACATTGGCACCGAACACGCGTGCCGGAGCGGGTGCTTGGAACAGCGGGTCAATGCGCACTGTGCCGGTGAAATATTCGGCGGGCCCTTTGCCGGACGGCTGTGAGCCGCTTCTTTTGATGTTCATATCATTGTTGTTCATGCTTTGAGCGAGGCCATATCAATACAGAAGCGATACTTCACGTCGGATTTGACCAGTCGCTCGTAGGCTTCGTTGACTTTCTGGATGGGGATGATTTCGACATCGGCGGTGATGTTATGCTTGCCGCAAAAGTCGAGCATCTCCTGGGTCTCAGCGATGCCGCCGATAATAGAGCCGGCCAGATTGCGGCGGCCCATCAGCAGGCTGAAGGCCGAGACGGACATCGGTTTCTCCGGCGCGCCGACAATGACGAGCGTGCTGTCATGGGCGAGCAGGTTAAGGTAGGCATTGACGTCGTGATCCGCGGCGATGGTATCCAGGATGAAGTCAAAGCTGCCCGCGTGCTTCTTCATCTCATCGGCGTTGCGGGAGATGACAACCTCGTCGGCGCCGAGGCGAAGCGCGTCCTCCTTCTTCTTCGACGAAGTTGTGAAGACGACGGTGTGCGTCCCCAACGCATGCGAAATTTTCACGCCCATGTGGCCCAAGCCGCCAAGGCCGGCGATGCCGATCTTCTTGCCCTTGGTGACGTCCCAGCGGCGCAGGGGCGAATAGGTCGTGATGCCCGCGCACAAGAGCGGTGCGACGCCGGCAAGATTGAGGTTGGTCGGGACACGCAGGACGAAATGTTCGTCCACCACAATGCTATTGGAGTAGCCGCCGTAGGTGACCGGGGCGGTCTTGTGCTTGTCCGGCGAATTGAAGGTGAGCGTCTGGTTCGGGCACAAGTTTTCGCGGTTGGCCTGGCACTGCGGGCAGGTGTGATCGGAATCAACCAGACAACCCACCCCGACAAGATCGCCGGGCTTATGTTTTGTGACGGCAGAGCCGACCTTGGTGACGCGGCCGACAATCTCGTGGCCCGGCACGATCGGGTAAACCGTGGGCATGATGGTGCTCCACTCGTTGCGCACCTGGTGCAGGTCGGAGTGGCAGATGCCGCAGAACAGGATTTCAATCTGCACGTCGCGTTCGGTCGGATCGCGCCGCGGGATGGTGGTGGAAGCCAGCAGCGAGGTCGCACTGGCAGCCGAATATGCCTTGGTTTGATTCATAAAATGCCTTTCTTTTAATTCAACGTTCGAGTGAGAACTTACTCCTGGGTTGCAGGGCTGTCGCATGGGTTCTTGCTACACCTGTTCCAGGATTGCTCGAAATTGCGATTCGACCGAATCCGCAGCAACGGCACACTCTCTTAAGATTTTATCAACCGGGTTGAGAATTGATATCAGGTGTTTTCCCCATGTCCCGAAATGGCGATCCAAAACCATTCAACTATTGATCCGCCGGGTGGTTGCGTCAACGCTGCCGGCGATAATCGCTTGGGGAAAGGCCCGTTTCCCGGCGGAAGAGCTGCGCGAAATGGCTGGGATTGGCGTAGCCGATGTCGAGGGCGATTTCCATCACGCTCTTCTTTGTCTCGCGGAGCAATTGCCGCGCCTCATCCATCCGCAAATTGATGTGGTAGTGCGACGGCGACACGCCCACGGCGCTCTTGAACAGGCGATTGAAGTAAAACTTGCTCAAGCCCGCTTGCGCGGCCAGCCGGTCCAGGTTGAATTCTTCGGCGATATGCTCCCTCATCCAGTCCGTGATCTGTCGAAGCTTGTAGCCCGGCAGTGAAGGGCTGCCGCGGCGAGGCTCTTTAACCAGGTCGGCATAGTTGCGAGCCAGATGAATGGCAATGGTTTGGCCGATGCCTTGCACGAACAGGGGGCTGGCTTTTCGCCGCATCAATTCGCCGTGCAATTGTGCCATCAACACATTCAACGTGTCGTCGGTGAACGCGGACGCATCCCGCAGCCGGGCGAAAGGGGCGTCGCCGCCAAAGACCTCCTCCAAGGCCCGCTCCAGCAACGGCAATTCCAGGAATACCGCCATGGATTCAAACGGCTCGGCGGTTACGGCTTTCCATCGGCATTCGTAGGGAGCACCGCCGGTGGTGAGAAACAACGACCCTTTCTTGACCCGATGGGTAATCCACGGCCGACTGCCTTCGCGTTCCTGAAACTCGACCTCGCCTGAAATCGTCCACGCTAGAAATGGCTCGCTCACGGAGGGGAGCGGCAGCGAGTCTACAACGCGAGGCAGGGACGTAATCCAGGCATTAACCTCGCGCCAGGCCTTGCCCTCGCCAACACGCAACAATTTCCCGCCCACAAAGCGCTCAAAGGCTTCGGCAGATGTTGTCTCAGGAATCGGCATGAGATTAGGCGGCAACATGCTAGTGAGTTCCGCCGACAATTTCAAAACAATGCCACCGCTTATTCCAAGATTCCTTCCCCCCGGCTCCACCGTCTGATCCTGGCCACTTCCTTTTGCGGAATTCCCAGCGAGACCAGAAACTCATCATGTCCCTCTGGCGCGCGCCGCTCGAATTCCGTATGCCACCGTTTCCTGGCGTTATGGTCCATGCCCGCTGCCTCCAGCATCTCAACCCACAACTCTACATTGACCACCGGCGGAGGCTTCCCCGAAGCAATCCGGCTCAGCATCCCCGCCAAAAGCCGCTGCAGGTTTCTCAAGCTCAGAATGCTCGCCGCCGTTTCGCGCATCCGCTGCTCCACCAGCTTTGCCCCCGGTTTGCCGCCCGACAACAGCACGGCCCGGATTTCATCAATCTCTTTAAGAAACGCTGATTTAATCCATCTGTCTTTGATTTAGTTGTGACGACGAAGCTGGCGTTGACTAAACTCATGGGCATGACCCATCAACCCAGTTTTTCCCAGGCCGAGTTTGCCGACAAGAAGAAGATCACCCGCCGGGAGAAGTTTCTCACGCGCATGGAGGCGCTCATTCCGTGGCCGAAGCTGCTGGCCGTCATCGAACCGTTCTATCCCATCCTCAAGAATATTTTCCGGCATCGGAAAGTGCGCTATCGGGGGCTGGCCAAAAACGGGCATCAACTTTACACGCTTTTGGGACTGGCCAACGTGATCATCGGCGCGCGGCAGGCAACGGCGTGAAAAACCGGACGCGCGCCGCCAAGACGAATTGAAAATGGCGGAAAACCACCCCAACAGAACCAGAACCAGCCTGTGAACCGGAGAATCCGGTCGCCAGATTCCACAGAAAAATCCATCTTCCCAACGCTCAGAAATCGAAATTTGAAAAACTGGCTTTATTCAGCGTTTCCTTAGTCCTTAGTCATTTCATGGATATGGCGGCCTTTTCCAGCTTGTCGAACCAATTGAATTTCATGTAAACCGACGTCGCGATGAGCACCACGGCGATGCAGCCGGCCCAGTTCCATTGGCGCAGGACGATGTAGATGGGCAGCGTGACAAGGCAAAGCTGCCAGACGATGCCGACGGCCACGTTGGTGAGGTCATGGACCATGCCGCAGTTGGGCTTGAAGTTTGGATCTTCCAGCATGACTTGGGCGCGGATCGGGCCCCAGCAGCCCCAGGGGTTGACCGTCTTGTAAAATTTCTTCAGCACTTCCTCGTCCTCCGGTTCGGTCAACAGCGTGCCCGCAAAACAGCCGATCACCGAAATGATAATCAGGATCGGGATGGTATAAAGCTGGTTGAAGTCGGTGCCGATGATGCTTTGGACTGTGGAGCTGTGGTTGATGATGTATTTTGTGACATCGGGCACCACCATCGCGCCGCCAATGCCCGCCACCATGCCATAGAAGTAGCCGTAGCCGTTGAAGCGCCACCAATACCACTTGAGCACGTTGGCGATCACGAAGCCGCCGTAGAGCGAGCCCACCAGCCACATCATCGCTTCGGTGATGCTCCTGGACAACACGCCGAAAAGAATGCCGATGGCAAGAAACACGAAGGCGAAAAGGCGGCTTAACATCACTTCCTTTTTGGCGCCGGCGTTGGCGTTGATGAAGCGCTTGTAGATGTCGTTCACCACGTAGGCCGGAGCGGCATTGAGGGTGGCGGCGAAGTTCGACATGAACGCAGCGAAGAGCCCGGCCAGCAGGAAGCCCACCACGCCCGTCGGAATAAACTGGAGCACAATCGGGAGGACCTTCTCGAAATCTGGTTTGTCCATGGCCTGGATTTGCGGCATGCAGAAGGTGAGGGCCAGCACGGTAATGCCGGCGATCATCAGGTAGCGCGGGAACATGAGCACCACGGTCACCATCCCGTTCATCAGGCTCGCCTCCCGGGGATTGCGCGTGGCGAGGATGCGCTGCATGTCGTAATTCGGCGCGGGACCGGCCAGGCTGGCCAGCACACCCTTGAAGAACATCAGGCCGAAGATGATCGAAAAGAACTCGTTGCCGTCCTGTTTCATCGCCGAGTTGGCCGTGCTGAGAATGCCGTCCCAGTTCAGGTTCAGCTTCCAGCCGAAAAATGGGTTCATCCAGCCCGCCGGGATGTTGTGCGCGATCATCTCGGGGGTGACCTTGACGATGGCGATGACGCCGATGGTGATCGCGGTGAGCGTGAGGATGGTGAACTGCATGACCTCGGTGATGACCACGCTGACCATGCCGCCCTTGATCGCGTAGAGCGAGGTCAGGCCCATGAGGATCAGTGCGTAAATGTTGTCGTCATTGAAATATGGAACCGCCCCCGGCAACACCGAGGCAACGAAATGCCGGACCCCGTCGAAATGCCACGGCAAAAATCCGGCCACAAACTTGCCGATGCCCTTGAACGCGTAGGCGAGCAGGCCGATGACGTTGACGAGCGCAAAAACCACCACGCTCAGGTGGGCGAGCGTGCCGCCGCGATCGTTGCCGAAGCGCGTCTGCATCCACTGTGCGCCGGTCATCACATTCGAGCGCCGCAGCCACGCGCTCATGAACATCATCAGGAAAATCTGGTTGAACGTCGGCCAGACCCACGGCAGCCAGATGCTCTTGAGGCCGTAGAGGAACAGCACATAAACGAGCCACATCGTACCGCTGATGTCGAACATGCCCGAGGCGTCGGAGACCCCCAGCACATACCACGGCAGCGCATTGCCGCCGAGAAAATAGGCTTCCAGGTTCTTGGCTCCGCGCCTCGAAACCCAGAGGCCGATAAGGACAACCGTTAGGAAATAACCGACGATAATGGCAATATCAAGGGTGTGAAGTTGCATGGGGTTGAAAGGCGATGGTTGTCAGGGATTTACTGGGGGCCGGTTGTGCGGCGGACGCGGCAAAAGGCATGCCCGGTCGGTGTTTGACCCAATTTCATGGGCAGGATAATAGTTTTCACCCGCAGCCCGTCAAGGCGGAACGAACCAAGGGAGCGCGGAGCGATGCTCCGCGCTCCGGTCAATCATCCCGGCGGCAGACGCAAGGTCGAATCGAGCGGCTGAACGTCCGGCAATTGTTTTGCCGAACTGGCGCCGCCGAGTTCCGTGAGCCGTTCGCCGGCGGGCCGCACCCGGGTTTGAAAACTGGCCGCCGCGTCGTTGAAGGCCGTATTCGCCCGCTCCAGCCCGGCGCGGATTTTTTCGAAGTGCTCGGTGAATTTGACCACCCGCGAATAAAATTCCTGCGCGGCCTCGGCGATTTTCTGCGCGTTCTCCGTCTGCGCGTGCTGCTGCCAGCTCACGCTCACCGACCGCAACAGCGCGATGAGCGACGCCGGGGTCGCCAGCAAAATCCGCTTCTCCGCCGCCCAGACAATCAGATCGTGGTCGCCTTCGAGCGCCGCGCTGAACAGCGATTCCGCCGGCACGAACAGCACCACGTAATCTAGCGCGTTCGGGAACTGGCGCGGATAATCGCGGTCGGCGAGCGCCTTGATGGTGGCCTTCAATTTTGCTGCGTGTGACGCGAGTGCTTCAGCGCGTTTTGCCGGCTCGGCCGTTTCCAGCGCGTTCAAAAAATCAAAATCAGGAACTTTCGCATCCACGATGATGAAGCGGTCTCCCGGCAATTTTACCACGAGATCCGGCCGGTTTTCGCCTGACGACGTCTGCTCCGTGAAATCGCAATGCGCGCTCATGCCCGCCGCCTCAACGACGCGCCGCAGCGTTTCTTCGCCCCAGCGCCCGCGCGCCTGGTTCGAGTGCAGCACCAGCCGGAACTGCTGCGTCTCCTGCGCCAGCGTCGTGCTTTGCTGGGAAAGCAGTTCCAATTGTTTCTTCACCTCGCCAAGCGTGGATGATTGCGCGGCTTCGCTCTGCTGCAAACGCTTTTGATAGGTCTCGAGCTGCTGTTTGAGCGGCTCGACCAAACCTTTGATGGCTTCCTGTCGCTGGGACAAATCGCCCTTGGCAGCTTCCTGAAGTTTTCCGAAACTCTGTTCCGCCAATCGCAGAAATTCCGGCGCCGTCTGCTTCAATGCCTCCGCGCTCAATGCCTTGAACGCCTCGCGCAGGTCAATCAAGGCCTTGTCCTGCAATGCGCGCTGCTCCACCAGCATTTTTTCCGACGCGGCGTGCCGGGCTTCCGCCGCTGCGCGCGCATTGCCCGTTTCAGTCAGTTGCGCGCGAAGCTGGGCGAGTTCGGTTTCGCGCTGGCCGACCTGCTGGCGCAATTCGTTTTCCAGCCGCGAGTCCGGCACGGCAGCGCCATGTGCGCGGCCAATCAGCCAGCCGACAATCAGGCAGGCGAGGGCGGCAATGGCAAGTTGGATTCCAACAGGCATGAACAGGAAGTTACGATTTCGGACTTGCGATTGACGAGCGCAAAAAACTTTGGCGTCCACCTTTCAAGCGGGCCGGGCGGCACCGGCATCCCAATCCACCGCGCAATTCCCGCAAAGTGGTCATCACGACGAGATCACCGCAGAGTTTCGGGATCTCGAGATGAGAACCGCGACGCCAGCCGTTACTGCAAAGGCCAGCCATGAGAAAATAGAAACCCATTTGCCGGCGGCAAAAACGCGCGGAGCGTACTCGATCCGCAGGTGATGGTGCCCTGCCGCAAGCGGAACCGCGCGCAGAATGTAGTTTGCAGGCTGCAGGTCGTATTGCTGCTGAGTGCTTCCTGGCAGCGCCACGGCCCGCCACGCCGGCGTGTAAAGATCCGTGACCAGTAAAATCGCGGACTGCGCGACATCAGCCTCGATATCGAGATAATCCGTCGAGGAGATCGTGGCTTTCACGGTTCCCGGGTTGTCCGATTCCGTGGGCACTGGTATGGGCGGGCTTTCGAGGAGGACCTCGGTGTGCGGGTCGAATCCAGTGTCCCGCATGGCGTAGAATATCTGGTCGCGTTTCTTGATGACGCGATATTTCGAAACGAGCAGAACGCGAGGCAGCGGCGCCGTCGGCGCATCCGCAATGCGTATCCGGTCCTGGTCGGGCAAGAACGCGTACCTGAACCGCAGCATCGCATAGAGCGGATCAAAACTATCAAATTGCACATACTGCGTTGCCCGGTCGGGATCCTCGCCCTGCGTCCACGCGGCGAACTCCGCGTAACGCCGTACCACCCCGGGATCCAAGCCCCACATGTCCTGCGCGCCGATGGACATTCCGCTGTTGTAATTTAGCGCGTTTATGATCCGGTAGTCGCCGGGATGATCTTCGAGGAATTTTTTAATCTCCGGGATGACAACGGTATTGCTGTCGAACGTGTCGCGCGAATTGCGGGCGACGGCGAACATTTCGGTCACCGACAGGGCCAGCACCGCGTAAATCAGATACGGCGAACGGCGCAGGCCCGCCAACAGCCCGCCGAGCACCAGGCAGGTCGCCGCGGCAATGAATACGGTGTTCGAGGCGAACGCCTGCGCGCTGGAAACAAACGTGTTCGTATTGTAAACCGCCGGCGGGAGAAAGGTATCGCCAAACCCTGCCGCTTGAATGTTTTGGATCACCGGGCGCCAGTCGGCATTCCGCACCCAGAGCGAGAACACCACCAGCACGCCGCCCAACACAAAAATCGAAATGAGAAATTTCGGTTCGATGGCCCGGCGGATCAGCAGGCGGTCAAATCCGTGCGCCGCCAGCAAAATAATGAAGAGCGATGCTGGATAGGTGAATTTCGCCAGGCAGCGGAATTTGTCGAATCCCGGCACGTGGTGATAGAGCAGCGAAAAGAGTGGCGTGTGATCTCCCAGCGCCAGCACCAGCAAAATCCCGATCATGACCAGCGCCACATGGATGCCCTTGCGATTCTGGCCGAACAGCGCCCCGTAAACCGCCAGCACGAAGCCGACCACGCCGACATAGAGCGACATTTCCCAGAGGTAACCCCGGCCCCAATAAGCCTGATGAAGCATGTCCCCGAAAAAATTGGGCGCGATCAGCGTGGCGAGATTTTCCGGCGGCAGCGAGAACATCCTGGCGAAAACGTACGGCAGCGGCTCGCTCCGGATGGTTTCACGGGAAGCCTGCATCGCGACGAGCAGCTGGATCGCCGACAACAAGATCCCGCCGAGATAAATCCCCGCCAGCCCGGCAATCAGGCCGATGTTCAGCTTTGCGCCAAAAGCCATGCGGCAGAGGGAATAAAAACCGGCCGCGATGGCCGTGTAAAAGAGATACTGGGGATGCCCGGCAAACGCCTGCATCGCCACGGCGAACATCCCGATCAGCGACCAGGTCAGTCTGCGTTTTTCAAAAATGCCGTCAATCGCAAGGAAAATCACCGGACCCCACGCCATCGTCGCCATGTGAACGGTGTGCCCGGAGTAAACGTGCATAAAATACGCGCCGCAAAACATTGCGATCGTCGCGGCGAAAAGACCCGACACCGGCCTCAAGCCCCGGAATATCATCCACGCATACATGAACGCCCCAAACAGGAACGCATTCAGCGCGATGCTCCAGTTGATCGCCGCCGCCTGCGGCAGGATCAGCGAAAGGAAATTCACCGGATAGAGCAGCGCCGCCTGCGCCCCGCCAAAATATGGCGCGCCCGCGAAAACATACGGGTTCCAAAGGGCGAGATGTCCTTTCCCCAGTTCGCTGAACCCAAATTGGCGCCACGAAACAAACTGGAGGTAAAGATCGGTGTACTGGTTTCCAAAGACACGCGTGCCGCTAGTCAGCAGCAGATCGCCGAACATGGCGAAAACCAGGACGGCCACCACGCCCAGTGCAATCGAATGTTCGCGCCATGACGCGGGCGCGGGCAAAGGCCGGGCGGCGGCTTCGCTTTTTTGGGGTGTCTCACGCTGGCACGCAGCAGATGAATTGAAAGATTTTTTTTTAGCCACAGCAGGTTATGGAGCCGGCTAACGCCGGCTGCTACGAACATTTAAAAGTGCGCCACAACCTCGATCTCCACGTTCGCGCCCTTGGGCAGCGCGGCGACCTGGACGGTCGAACGCGCCGGGAAATCGCCGGTGAAATATTTCGCGTAAACCTCGTTCATGCCGGCAAAGTCCGCAAGATTGGTTAGGAACACCGTGCTCTTGACCACGCTGGCGAACGTCAATTTCTGGTCGTCCAAAATCGCTTTGACGTTTTGCAGCACGCGCTCGGTTTGCATCTGGATGTCGCCGAAAATCAGATTGCCGGTGGCGGGATCAATCGGAATCTGGCCGGCGCAGAACATCAGGTCGCCGACACGCACGGCGTGATTGTAGGGTCCGACGGCGGCCGGCGATTTCGCGGGTTTGACGATGGTTTTCTTCAGCATAAAATGCGGTGCAAGGTCTAACGGCTTTGAGCGTGCGGGTCAAGGAAAGGCGTTGCCTCGAAACGGAGTGGCGAAAGAAGATGCGTGCGGCGAATGGATGTGAAAAATTTGACGTGCGAAGATGGCGAGACGGGCCGGCTAACCGCAATCCCAAAGGGATTGCGTCCTCCAGCCCAAGGTTGCGAGGCACGAGCTACCTTGGGAAAACCATTGAATGAAAATCGTAAATCCCAACGGGGTTGAGGCCGATCTTCGATGGTGACGTTCAATCCCAAACGTATTTTTCATCCCACTCGATCTCGTGCCGACGCAACAGCGCACGCAGTTCGTCTTGAAATCCAACCTTGCGGTGATGTTCCTCCTGTCCGGCGATGTATTGTTTCACCTGTTCGAGATTCGATTGGCTCACGGAGAAATCCGCATAGCCGCCTTGCCACTCGAAGTCGGTGTAATCGCGACCGCGCTCTTTCAGCCAGAAGTTCGAAACTCGTTTCAATTCCTTCACCCATTCGGCCTGCGTGATTGTGCGCCCGAATCGTGCGAGCAGATGGATATGGTCTTCCATGCCGCCGATGAGGATGGGTGGGCAATCGAGTTGTTTGGAAATGCCGCCGAGGTACGCGTGAAGCGCGTCGCGCGTGGGTTTATCGCGCAGAAGCGGACGGCGGTCTTTGGTGGAGAAAACGAGATGAATGTAAATCGCGGAAAGGGATTGTGGCATGGAGGGAGGATGTCAAAATCGGAACTGGCGCGCCAGTCCGGGATAAATGCGATGAAAATCAAAAGGCGCACGCAATTCAATGCCCCAACGGAGCATCAGCCTCCAGCCCAAGTCAGCCGCAACCGCTTTGCGATTGGAACATTTGTTGGACGTTGACCCAGGGTAGCTCGTTCCTCGCAACCCTGGGCTTTGGGACAAAATCCCTTTGGGATTTTCTGCTGTGTCCGGGGACGGACACACTCCGGAGCGATTTGTCACGGGCCGCCAAAAATCAGCCGGTAGCCGATGATGAAAATCGCCGCGTCCGCGATGGCGTGACTGACGTAACCCGGCCAGATGGAGCGGTACCGCAGGTAAAGCCAGCTCCACGCCGCGCCGCCGATGAACACGCCGCACGAGCCGAGCAAGGCGATCGGCCAGTCGAACTGTGCTGCCAGCACAATCACGTGATGCGCCGTGAACGCCAGCGCCGCCGCCGGCACGGCCAGTTTGCCGCCCAGCAACACTTCAAATTTCCGGAAGACAAACCAGCGCCAGACGTATTCCTCCATCAGCGAATTGAGCGTAATCCAGCCAATCGCGCTGCCGAGGTAAACCCCGAAATGATTCAGGCCAGTTTGGGCGGCGCGGGCGGCGATTTTCTCGGGATGAATTACGCCGAGATGGGAGGCGATGGCGTCAGCGGCAAAAATCACCGCGGCAATCGCCAGTCCCAGAACGGCAGCCGTTTTGAAACCGCCAAGTTTCGGCGGTGACCAACTCAGTTGCCCGTGGTCAACGAACTTCAGCCAGACGACCGGCAGCAGGACCAGCCAAAGCTTGCCGGCGACGGCGATGGTTTTGCCCGCCACCGTGTCCGACCACCAAAAGAACGCCACCGTGACGAAGCTCTGCGCCGGCATGAGCAGCAACAAGGCGAGTAGGGCTTTTTTGGAATTGGCATTCAAAATATTTTGCAGTCGCGACGCAAGGTCTAGCGGCTGTGCCGGTGCGGGTCAAGGAAAGCTGCCGGCTTGAAAGACGGAAAGCAAAACCAGCAGGTTAAGTCAAAAATGAGCGATGGTAAATTTGCAACTTATCTTCATATTAGGCAACGGATTCACGCTTTCCGACATTCTTAGCCGCAAATAACCGAACGACAAAACAATATACCCAAACAAGAAAGCATCCCCACAACAAACCATTGAGGATGATTACAATACCCGAAATCCATTCCCAAGTTTGAAATGGCATCACAGCGGTCCTACTGTCGTAGGATCCCAAAACGGGGGTATAACCCAGTGGGAATATCAAGATTTCCTGCACAATTTCAAGCAATGGATGAGGTTGGTCGTTGTCTACCATGAGGCCCACAACCCAAAGCGAGATATACCAAAATACAGCGATGACTACGCTCACGATAACCAAGATGGTGCTCTTACGTGACAACATATAATGGACGCCGCATTGTGCAGTCGATACTTTTCATAAAGCAACCGTAATTTGGGCTGAAATTTCTGTCCAGCATATTCTCATGCCGTTTATGGCCCCGCCATCAGCCTCTTTAGAGGCGGCATCTTTGTAGAAACGCATCCCAAAACATTTTTTAAGCTCCGCTAGGAGCGGCATATTCCGTCTGTCCACCAGAGTATGTCGCTCCTGACGGAGCTTGTGGTTTTTGCGGAACGTAAAACTACAAATATGCCGCGCCGACGGCGCTGGGCGCAACTTGACAACGCCGCCACGCAAATGAGTGCGAATGGAGCGCCGATCACCGGATCGGCTCGAACCAGCAAAAGTAACCGTCAGGCCGAATCGGTGTTCGGCGCTCCGGCGGCGATTTCAAGTTGCGTCCCGCAGCGCTCGTTCTCACAAATACTTCGCCAAAATCGGCTTCAGCTCGGCGATGGTTTTCTTCGGCCAAAGTTTTTTATCGGTCATGATCGCGTTTTTAAGCGAGGAATGACACGGCCAGTCCGGTTGCGTCGGAATTTGCGAGATGGCGCGGACGACGATTTTTTTGGCCGTGTCCGCGTTGCGGTGAAGATTGCCGATGACCATTTCCAGCGTGACATGCTCATCTTCCTTCCAGGAATCGTAGTCGGTGGACATGGCCAGCGTGGCGTAGGCGATCTCGGCTTCGCGGGCGCATTTGGCCTCGCCAAGATTGGTCATGCCGATGACGTCGTAACCGGCCCGGTGGTTGGTGAGCGATTCGGCGCGGGTGCTGAACGCCGGACCTTCCATGCAAACATAAATGCCGCCGTCGTGGACCTGCGCCTCGCAGTCCCTGGCGGTCTGCAACAGGATCTGCCGCAGTTCCTCGCATATCGGATGCGCAAACGCGACGTGCGCCACGATGCCGCGCCCGAAAAAGGTGTGGGCGGACGATTGTTTCGTGCGGTCCAAAAACTGATCAACGAGCACAACATCGCACGGCCAGCATTTTTCCTGCAACGAACCGACGGCGCTGACACTGATGATCCAGGCGACGCCGAGCTTTTTCATCGCCCAGATATTGGCGCGATGGTTCAGCTCGCTGGGCAAAATCCGGTGGCCGCGTCCGTGGCGGGGAAGAAAAACCACGTCGCGTCCGGCGATCTTGCCGGTGAGCAAATCGTCCGAGGGCGCGCCAAACGGTGTCCTGACTTTCACCCATTTCTGCCGGGTGAAACCTTCGATGTTGTAAAGGCCGGTGCCGCCGATGATGCCGATGCGATGTTTGGACATGGGGGTTTTATAGCATTGGTCCGGCAAAAAGTCCCTGCCAAAATGAAATCCGAAACCCGAATGAAATCCGAAGCCCAAATCTCGAATCCGCATAACCCGCGGCACGCAAGAGTGACGTTCGGATTTCGGCCTTCAGATTTGACCTCCTCAATGGCTTGCGATTTTAGGGACACACCCATCCATCCAATTGGCCTGTTATTTTTTCTTGGTGGCAATGGCGTCCGGTTTGCTAGACTGCGGGTATGGAACTGTTCCAGCGCATTTTAAAGACGGCCATCGAGGGCGGCGCTTCGGACGTGCATTTGAAAATCGGCACGCCGGTCATTTTTCGCATCAACCGGGAATTGATCGCGGTGGATTCCCCCCACCCGACCCCGGAATGGATGGTGAAAATTGTTGAAACCATCACGCCGGTGCATTTGAAAAAGCGCCTCGACGAGGAGCGGGAAATTGATTTTTCGTATTTTGTTCCCGGCATCGGCCGTTTCCGCACCAACCTGTTTCAACAGCGCGGCCAATGGTGTCTGGCGATGCGCTACGTCAAGACGCAGGTGCCCGGCTTTGAAGAACTCGGGTTGCTGGAGCAGATAAAAAAAATCGCCGAATCCCCCCGCGGAATTGTGCTGGTGGCCGGGGCCACCGGTTGCGGCAAATCCACCACTCTTGCGGCCGTGGTTGAACACATCAATGCGAATTTCAAAAAGCACGTCATTACGCTGGAAGACCCGATTGAATACGTTTTTGAAGACAATCAGTCGGTGATTGAACAACGGGAGGTCGGCCTGGACACGGTTTCGTTCCATCATGCGCTCCGGAA
>Ga0182027_10009071_pt1 | contig 14364 bp, 10 predicted proteins | sample 712E1DmetaG_FD_121300 | JGI IMG/M metagenome (GOLD analysis project Ga0182027, IMG submission 121300) | Permafrost microbial communities from Stordalen Mire, Sweden - 712E1D metaG (Illumina Assembly) | ecosystem: Environmental > Terrestrial > Soil > Wetlands > Permafrost | place: Sweden...
CAAAGTAGCGGTCTTCGTCAAAAACATCGTAAGTGGGCAGCAAAGATTTCAGGCGCGACGCCACAATTTTTCCGCCTTGCAACAATGCGGCTTCATTGGTCGCGGAGCGGCCGGGCGAAGTCCGATTCTCCCCCGCGTAACCAACGATGATGGCGGTCTTGCCGCTGGCGGCGGCCAGGCGCTGGAGCGCCGCCAGGTTTTGGGCGATGAAATCCTTCTTCAGCAACAGATCGCGCGGGGGGTAGCCGGGGATGCTCAATTCGGGAAACAACACCACGTCCAGACACTCCGCCTCGGCGCGGCGGGCCGCTTGCAGGATTTTCGCTTCGTTGCCGGCGAAGTCGCCGATGGTGGGGTTGATCTGGGCAAGAGCTATCTTCATGGTTTTCGAAACTTATCTATAAGCGGACGCCAATTCATGGACTCACAGCATGCTTGCGGCGGCGTTGGATTTCAATCAAATCTATCCATTTCGGTTTGCCGTCCGGGCGAATGAGATTAAGATTATGATTATGATTAGGAAAGGGAACCCAAAGAAGTGAAATGCGCCTATTTTCCCAGCGCCATTTGATCGTCGCCTCAGCCTGGCTGTTCGCCGGCGCGGGCCTTCCGGGCGAGGCCGGCAATTTGGACACCATGGGCGTCACCCTCGTGCGCGCCAACGATCCGGCCCTGACCGGCGCGGGGATCACCGTGGGGCAACCTGAAGCGACCAGCGGCGTCAACGATTGGGAAGTCTATCCGCCCAACACCGGCCAGCCCGCCAGCCTGTTCACCTGGATCAACACCAACGGAAGTTCGACCAGCTATCCCAACTCCCTGGGCATAAACTCCAGCCACGCGGACCAGGTCGGAAACTGCTTCTACGGCAGCACGGCGGGAGTCGCCCCCGGAGTCTTCCATGTGGACAATTACGAGGGCGATTACTTCTATTTTAGCAACATCGTGGCAGGGGCGCCAATCCCGGACATGGTGGTCAACCAGAGCTTCATTTTTACCGGCGGCGATCCGCCCCAAACGACCGTGGACAGCGCCTACGACACGTACATGGCCAACACCGGGATTCTCTTTTGTTCCGCCGTTGGCAATGGCGGCCCGCCTTCCGCGGCGGCCACCGCCTACAACGGCCTCGGCGTCGGCTGCTACGGCCTGGACGCCAATTCCAGCACCGGTCCCACGCTGGACAATGGACGCTCCAAACCGGACCTGGTAACGCCGGGAGTCGTAACGAGCTTCTCCACCCCCTATGCGTCCGGCGCCGCCGCCGTCCTCCTCCAATCCGCCGCCCGCGGCGATGGCGGCACGAACACCGCCGCCGCCGGGGACCCGCGCACCGTTAAGGCCCTCCTGCTCAACGGGGCGCTCAAACCCGGCGATTGGACCCACACACCCCCCGCGCCCCTGGACACCCGTTACGGCGCGGGCGTCCTCAATCTCTGGTACTCCTGGCAGCAATTGACCAACGGCCGGCAACCTCTCAGCGTTTCCCAGACCGTCCCCGCCGGCGCGGACCATCCGCCGGGAACGCCGGCCAGCCTTATTGCCGCCCCGCTCGGCTGGGATTTCCAAACCATCACGAACCCTTCGCCGGCGGAGGATGTCGTCAACCATTATTACTTTGACAACTCCGCCAGTCCGGCCGCCGCCCTGACCCTGACCGCCACCCTGGCCTGGAACCGCGGCGCCGGCCAGACCGCCATCAACAATCTGGCTCTTTTCCTTTACAACAGCGCCGGCGGCAATCTCGTGACCAACAGTGTGAGCGCGGTGGACAACGTCCAGCACATTTACGTTCCCAGTCTGCCGCCCGGCCAATACGATTTGCAGGTTGTCAAATACGGCAGCCAGACCAACAGCGTCACCCCGTCTGAAACCTACGCGCTGGCCTTCCAGTTTTACCCCGTCTCCCCTCCCCTGCTCTGCCTGAGCCTCTCCGGCGCAAGCGCGGTGATTTCGTGGCCTTGCTCCCCCACCCTGTTCAACCTGCAACAAACCGCCAGCCTGTCCCCGCCGATTACCTGGACCCCCGTCGCCGCCGCCGGACTGATTACCAACACCACCGTCTCCGTGACCCTCAGCCCCTCCAACAGCGCCGCCTTTTACCGGTTGTCGCGATAAGAACAGGAAAAAAGACGCGAGCATTTTTTCCGGCGCTCCGTCTAACCGATTATGAAACGATTATTTTTGCTCCCGTTGTTCGCGGTTTTGTTCGGTTCCGCCTCGTCCGTGCTCGCGGACGGGATGATTATCATTGATGAAATTCACTGGCAACGAGTGCCGGTGCCGGTCATGTCCTCCCGCCCGATGCCCCGGCCTTACGCGCCGCTGGAAGTCACTTACCATCACGTCAACGTGAAAATTGACGGGCAGATCGCCACCACCTCGGTGGACCAGGAGTTTTACAATCCCAACCCGCAGCGGCTGGAAGGCACCTACCTGTTTCCCATCCCCAAAGGCGGCCAGATTGACAAGTTCAGCATGGAAATCGGCGGCCAGCAGGTCCAGGCCGAATTGCTCTCCGCCGACAAGGTGCGCGCCATTTACGAGGACATCGTGCGCAAATTGAAGGACCCCGCCCTGCTGGAATACGCGGGACGCGATGTCTTCAAGGTGCGCGTTTTCCCCATCGAGCCAAACAGCCGCAAGCACATCACCCTTTCCTATTCCCAGGTGCTTTCCTCCGATGCCGGCATGGTCAGCTACGTCTATCCGCTCAACACGGAGAAGTTTTCCGCCAAACCGATCCGCAACGTCAGCATCAAGGTGGAACTGGAAACCAAACAGCCCCTCAAGGCCATCTATTCCCCCAGCCACGCCGTCGAGGTCAGGCGCAACGGACCCAACCGGGCCACCATCGGTTACGAAGCCGCCGATGTGCAGCCGGACACCGACTTCACGCTCTATTTCGCGCCGGAACAGGATGACGTGGGCCTGAACCTGCTCACCTATAAAACGATCGGCGAAGACGGCTATTTCCTGCTCCTGGCTTCGCCCGGGATGGACACCAAGGAACGCCAGGTGGTGTTGAAAGACGTGGTGTTTGTGCTGGACACCTCCGGCTCCATGGCCGGCAAGAAAATCACCCAGGCCAAGAAGGCGCTCCAGTTCTGCGTACAAAGCCTGAACGACGGCGACCGCTTTGAAATTGTCCGCTTCTCCACGGAAGTCGAACCGTTGTTTGACAAACTCGCCGCGGCCTCCCCGGCCAGCCGCGACAAGGCGGAGGATTTCATCAAGAACCTCCAAGCCAGCGGCGCCACGGCGATTGACGACGCCCTGCGCCAGGCGCTCTCCATGCGGCCGATGGACAGCGCGCGCCCCTTCGCCGTCATTTTCCTCACCGACGGCATGCCCACCATCGGCGTCACCGACGAGGGACAGATTCTGTCCAACGTCAAGCAACACGACTCGGGCCAGACGCGGATTTTCTGTTTCGGCATCGGCACCGATGTCAACACGCATCTGCTGGACAAGCTGACCGAGCAATCGCGCGGTTACAGCACCTATGTCCTGCCGGAGGAGGATTTGGAGCTGAAGGTTTCCAGCTTCTTCGCCAAGATCAAGGACCCGGTGCTGGCCAATCCGACCTTGAAGTTCACCGGGGACATTCGGGCGACGAAGCTTTATCCGTCGCCCCTGCCGGACCTTTTCAAAGGCGAACAACTGGTGCTGGCCGGACGCTATTCCGGCAGCGGAAATTCCGTCCTCACCGTCGAAGGCATGGTCAACGGCGCAACCCGTAAGTACATCTATGAAATGAAGTTCCCCGAAACCTCTTATGAGCACCAATTCATTCCCCGCCTCTGGGCGACCAGGCGCGTCGGCATTTTGCTGGACGAAATCCGTTTGCACGGCGAGAACGCCGAATTGCGCGATGAAGTCACGGAGCTGGCGCGCAAGTACGGCATCGTCACCCCTTACACCGCCTACTTGATTGTCGAAGACGAAGCCCGCCGCGGCCTGGCGGTCAACCAGCGTTCCATCCAAAACATGGATAAAGACATGGCCGTGCGCAAGGCGGCGCAGGATAGCTGGCAAAGCCTGAATCAGGCGGTTGATGGGCGGAGGGCGATAGCCGGAGCGGAGCTGAACGGCGACATGCAAAATGCGACGATAGCCGCGGCGCCAAGCGGCCCGATGGGCGGATATGGCGGCATGGGCGGATATGGTGGCGGCATGATGGGCGGAGGCGCAAGAGGAGGCCGCGGCGGAGGCGGTGGCGCCGCTTACGACAAAGCCAGAGAATCGCTGGGCTTGCCCGCCGCAGCCTCCCCAGCCGCCGCGCCCACGTCCGCAGCCAGGGCGCGGGAACAACTCGTCCAGTACTCCCAGCAGTCTCAGTTCGTCAACGGCCGCAACTTCTTCCAGAACGGCGCCCAGTGGACGGACAGCGAAGTGCAAAAGAACCAGGCGGCCAAACACACGCGCCTTCAGTTCAACTCGCCGGAGTATTTTGATTTCCTGGTGAAGAACCAGCAGGCCCTGCCCTGGCTGGCCCTGGGCCAGAACGTCCAGTTCGTGTTGGACGGCGTGGTCTATGAAATCTACGAATAGAACGAAGGCTGGAAACCCGGATTTGTACTGCGTCAGTGACGGAGGGGAGTAAGGTAGGGCGGGCAGTCCTCTGCCCGCCGCGGCGCGCACGGGGTGCGCGCCTTGCCAGCCGTGACCATGTAAACTCAGCGCCAATTCATAGTCGCCGTGAAGATGTTGATATTCAAAGACTTGCGACTTTATCCGCATGGACGATCTCAAACTTTTTTTAGTTTTTCCTGTTTCGAGGTATTCTCTTGAAATTGGGTGCAAAAGACTATTCAAAAGTCCTGCAATGAAGGCCCTTCATGAATGGGCCCTGTGGAAACTGAAAGATGATGAAGAACACTTGCAATAATGCGGAGGGGAGTGAAAATTCTGAAAAACAGCCCGCCGCCAGCGTGGGCAAACAATCAAATGCGAAATCCCGATTGAAAACGGTCCTGTGCCAGCCAAACGATCAAACCAGATGAAAGCCATTTTTATCTTCGTCGCCCTGATGGTCGCCGGGCTTTGCCGGGGTGCGGAAACCAACGCGCAGTTCCAAAATTTCTGGACGCAGGGGAAGCCGGGTAAAGTGCCTGCCGGCCTGGAAGTCAGCCTCGTGGCCGACAAGACGAATTTCTTTCTTGGCGAAAATATTTTGCTGCACTACCGCATCCACAATGCTTCCAGCAACACGTTGAAAATTTCCGTGGGTGGCGATTACCGGGGAAGCACGCGAGCCGACCGATTCACAGTGACGGCGGTTTCTGCCGATGGAATACCTGTCGCCGACCCGACGCCCTTGATGCGGAATTTTGGAGGCGGGCTGTCGCCAAATAGCAACATCAAACCAGGCGAAGACTGGTTTGAAGAAGTCTGGGTGCTCGAATACTGCCGGTTTGATGGGCCTGGTAGCTACACCATTCACTCGTTTCACGATTTGGGTTTTGGTGAACAAATGGCTGATGATCCGCGCGAAACGTCATGCACGATTGAATTGCGCGCGCCGAGCGAGGCCGAAGCCGAGGCGATTCTGGCCGAGGCAGAGACAGCCAAACCCTATTACGGCAACACTTGGGGCAAAAAGGGCGAGGCGCGGTTGGATTATTATTGTATTCGCTGGCCTGTATTTTTGGAGCCATTGCAAAGGCGTGCTCAAAGGGGAAACGCCGACGCGTTAGAAGGCATTGCCAGCATCCGAACCCTCAACGCCACACGCGCTTTGGTGCGGCTACTGGAACATACCAACATCGCTTTCGCCGCCAAAGCGGCGCAACAACTCGAAGACCGCCTGCCACATCCAGAAAGTGATTTCACCGGGCCGTGGGGCAAAGAGCGCCGCCAGTTTGTCATCGAAAGCGCGTGGGATGAATCACTCGGCCAGCCCGTGCGGGAATTTTGTGTGCGACTGCTCATGTGGAAGGAGCGGGGCGGCTTTTTGACGGCAACTTCCCTGCTGCAGCTCATCGGCACCACAAACGAAATACCGGCATTGAAGCGAGCTTTGGCGTATGGCGTTGTCCAGACAAATGCGGAGTATCTGTCCGACATTCACTATCCTTCTCCGATTCGCGTCTGCGACGCCTTGGCCGTCACTATCCTGAGGTTGGACGCCAAAATTGCGGAGAAACTTGACCCGGATGTGTCGCCGGAAAACCTATTGCTGTATCTCAGCCATAATGGTGGCGCGGACAAGACTTTTTCGGACGCTGATGTAAGGTGGTTTCACAAGGCGATGAGGTCTGATCTTCCCTATATACGCATGAAAGCCTTGGAAAGTTTATCAATAGCAATTCCATCCGCACTCGAAGACGACATTACCCGCTGCCTGAGCGACAACAACCTTGGCGTGCAAAACTACGCCTTTCTCGCTGCCCAGCGAATGCAGAATCCAGCGCATCGCGATATCGCACTGGCAGTGCTAAAGTCGGCTGATGATCAGTGGTTACGCCAGAACGCCCAGCAACTGGCGGACAAATACGGATCACGCTATGAAAGCGCGATGGCCTGGTGCGCTCACCTGGTTGCGCCAAAGGACAACAATGATTACACATTGCACGACGCGCTCAGGGAATTACTGCACATGACCACGGGCCGCTATTCCGGCGGCGGCTTTTATCCGTCATTCACAGATAAAGATGCGAAGGCCATGCGCGAACGGTGGGAAAAATTCCTGACTGAAAACAGGAACCAGATAAATGCGGGGAAAACTTTCACAAACCAGCTCACGGGCGTTCCATCCGACCTCATTCCGCCGGGCTGGACTTTGAATCCGCTCTGAATGCAAACTGACCCGGACAAAATCGATCTTAAGTCGTGTTATCAGCGAGGCATTGACCCATGAAAAAGATCATCACGATTCTGTTTGCGGGGATGTTGTGTTCGTCTTCCGTTCCCGCGCAGATCAATCCGCTGGATTTGCCGCCTTCCCCGTTTTCGCTGCCCGCCTCGACCGAGCCGCAATCGGCATGGTATTTGCGCGATGCCACGCGGGCGCTGGAATTGCATGCGGCCAGCGCCAACGCGGCGGTCCAACAGTTGCTGGGCGAAACAGGCGGCATGAAACAGAAACTGACCGCTCTGGAGGCGGAGGCCTGGCAGAAAGACCCGATGCTCCTGACATGCGACCAGTTCATCGAGAAGACTCATGATTGGGTCATGGATAAACACCAGGCCGAGATGGACGCGGAAGCGAGATATTTTTTCGCGGTCACCAACAGCCCGAAGCCGGGGAACGCCGGAAATTGGAGAGCGATCTATCGAAAATCATGAACTTGATTTTATTGAAGGAACTCGGCAGCAACACCAACTTCGCGCCATTGATCAAATCCACGTTCGACAATCTGGAAATGCTTCGCTTGATGGACACCAATTCTGTGAACACCAATTCCGCGGCCCATCCTGAACGTCAATACTTTCCCTACTGGCAGAATGACCGCTTGATTGGCTATCGCCAAACCAGTCCGCCGGTGCCGGCCAATTCCTTCGAGGAAATCATGAAAGAGGCCGGGAAGCGCTACGATTTGGCGCTGGCCGAGGAGGAGCAAATCCAGCGTGAAAACAACATCCCGCCGGCGGCGCTGGCGGGCGTCAAATACGGCTGCCTCTACCGGATGCTCGATGGCGCAGCCCAAATGTATTTGGACTGCCGGACGCCGCCGGAAATCCAGAAGTTGCGGGAAGATTTGCGCAGCAAGCTCGTTGACATTTCCTGGCGGGACAAGTGACGAGGCGCGAAAACCATCCCATCAAGACCGGCTCCAGAATCAGGAGAGCGGATGCGTTTCTTCCTTCCCGTCCCCGGTTGGAGCCAGCGCTTTTTCCAATTCGTCCTTCAGTTCCTCCGCCGGTTTGAACCCATGTCCGGCGGCCAGACCGCTCCATTTGCAAGCCTCCTGCAAATCCGCCACCGTGCCCCGTCCGCGATGATAACAAACCGCCAATTCGTATTGCGCCTGCGGCAAACCTTTTTTCGCGGCCGTTTCAAACCAATGGAAGGCTTCCAGCGCGTCCTTCGCCACGCCCCGGCCCTGCTGATAACTGATGCCCAGTTCGTAGGCCGCCTCCGGCACGCCCTGCTCGGCCGCCTTGCGAAACCAACTGGCCGCTTCCGCCTGGTTTGCCGCCGTTCCTTCCCCGTCGAGCAGGCACGACGCCAGGCTGACTTGAGCGGTTGCGTCCCCGTGCTCCGCCGCGCGGCGAAACCACGTCACCGCCTCTTCCGAACCGCCCCGCGCGCCCATTTCCTTTTGCAGGCAGACGCCCAGGCTGACTTGCGCGTTGAGATGCCCCTGCTCCGCCGCCGCGCGAAAACACTTCACCGCCGCCTCCGGCTCCGGCGCGACGCCCTGTCCGTTGGCGTAACAGATGCCGAGGCTGTAACTGGCGTTGATGTCCCCCTGGTTGGCCGCCTCGCGGAACCAGTGCGCCGCTTCCCCGTAATCCTGTTCGATGCCCCGGCCCTCCGAGTAACAAACCGCCAGTTGATACTGCGCCCGCGCATCGCCCCGCCGCGCCGCCGCCAGCATCATGGCATGCTCGCCTTTGAGAACTGGCATCGCGCTGGGCGCATTGGATTTGAGCCTCCGCCGTGCCGAGAACAAATTTCTAACCCCGTAAAGCGCGCCCCAGACCCCCATCAAAATCAAGGTGACGAATTTCCTCATACCTTACCATTCGTCCATTCCGCCGCAAATTCAAGCACTCCGGGACCGCCCCTGCCAGGCGGCGCGCGGAAATGCGCGCGGAAATGCCTTGCAAGGTCCGGGCCGTTCTGCCGTAATGGGGGCATGAACAAAGGCATCATGGCCAAAATCCTCTTCGTCATGGCGCTGGCCGCCCCGGCCGGAGTTTGCAACGGCCATTAAGCCTGAAGTCAAATCAATGAAAGGTAGAATTCCTATGAAAAAGCAGTGTTTGTGTTTGTGCGTATTGGCCATGCTGGCAGCCGGCTGTCAGATTACCGTCAGGCCGGCAATCCCGCCACCGCCGCCGCCGCCGGTCGTGGCCGTGCCCGAGTATTATGCCTGGGATGGGGTGGAGTTCGTGGGCGTGGTCGGAGGCCAATATATGTACCTGGGTCCCGGCAATGTCTGGCTGGTCTGCGACCCGCTGAGGCTGGGCCGTTTCCATGAATTCGAACGCGTCAACCCGCGCTGGCACGAGGACCCGGTCAACCGCCACCCGGCGCGTCCCGCTGAAAGGAGACCCGCGGGGAGACCGAACGAAAGGTAATTCAAGGATTTGACGCCAGCCCAAATCAGAAGCACCTTGACACGGGCCGGCTGTGGGGCCGGCCCGTTGAAGGCAGTATAATTTGGTGTCAGGAAGAAAGAATATCCACATGACAGACACAAAGACAGGCGCTGAAGCGGATGTCGACGTGCAGGCCGTTGATCAGCTTCACAAACAATACGTGCTGCTCACCGAACGCATGGAGGGCGTCATCGTCGGCCAGCAGGAGGTCATCGAACAACTCCTGGCCGCCCTGCTCTGCCGCGGCCATTGCATTCTGGAAGGCGTGCCCGGCCTGGCCAAGACCCTCATGGTTTCCACCCTCGCCTCCCTCCTCAACCAGACCTTCCGCCGCATCCAGTTCACACCCGATTTGATGCCCGCCGACATCACCGGCACCGACATTCTTGAAGAGGACCGCACCACCGGCAAGCGCGTCTTCCGCTTCGTCAAAGGCCCCCTTTTTGGCAACATGATTCTGGCCGACGAAATCAACCGCACTCCGCCCAAGACGCAAAGCGCGCTCCTGGAAGCCACGCAGGAGCGCCAATTGACCGTCGGCGGCCAGACCTATCCCCTGCCCAACCCATTCCTGGTGCTCGCCACCCAAAATCCCATTGAACAGGAAGGCACCTATCCCCTGCCCGAAGCCCAACTGGACCGCTTCATGTTCAAAATCCAGGTCGAATACCCCTCCCGCGACCAGGAGATCACCATCACCAAACGCGGCTCCACCGCCTATCATTACGAAACCAGCCCCGTTCTCTCCGTGGAGGACATTTTGGCTATGCAGGATTTGGTCCGCCGCCTGCCCGTCGGAGACCATGTCTATGCCTTCGCGGTGGACCTGGTTCGCCGCAGCCGCCCCTCCCGCCAGTCCAACGGCGATTTCATCTCCCAGATGGTCACCTGGGGCGCCGGTCCCAGGGCTTGCATCTTCCTGGTCCTTGCCGCCAAGGCCCGCGCCATCCTCCAGGGCCGCTACCATGCCACCACCGAAGACATTTGCGCCATGGCCTTGCCCGTCTTGCGCCACCGCCTCATTCCCTCTTTCCATGCGGAAGCGGCCGGACAGAATTCCGACTACATCATCCGCCAACTCATCGCCGACGCCACGGGAAAGCGCCTGCCACCCCCTCCCCGCGCCCCGGCCATGCCCATCCCCGCCCCGCCCCGCATACCGGACACCTTGTCAACTTTCAAGAACACCTGACCCGGCTCAAACCCAGATGCAACCCAACCAATGCAGGCGCGCATGAATCCGGTTGCCCCCATCATGGATCCCGACGATCTGGCAAAGACCGCCCATTTGGAATTGCTTTCCAAGTTCATTGTGGACGGCCTGCTCTCCGGGCGCCACCGCTCCAAAATGAAGGGCGGCTGCGCCGAGTTCGCCGAACACCGCGCCTACAGCCCCGGCGATGAAGTCCGCTTGCTGGACTGGCGCGTTTTCGCCAAAAGCGACCGCTACGTCATCAAACAGTACCAGGAGGAAATCAGCCTCCAGGCCATCATCGCCATGGACGCCAGCGGTTCGATGGGATTCGGCATGAGTACCGCCACCAAATACGCTTATGCGCAGGCCGCCTCGCTTTGCCTGGCCCGCATCGTCCTTGGCCAGCGCGATTCCGCCGGTCTGGCCGTCATGGGCGGGGGCGTGCGCGTGTTCATCCCGCCCCGCGCGCGGGCCAGCCATCTGGAGGTCCTGAGCCAGGGCCTGCGCGACTCCTCCCCCGCCGGCCCCACCTCCATGGCCGAGGATCTGGGCGAAATCATCCAGCGCGTCAAGCGCCGCGGCATCGTCCTGCTCTTCAGCGATTGTTTTGACAGCATTGACCGCCTGGCCAAGTCGCTCAAGCTGCTGCGTTCCCGCCGCCACGAGGTCCTCCTCTTCCACGTCATGGCCCCGGAGGAACTTTCCTTTTCCTTCACCCGCTTCACCCGCTTCGAGCCGATGGAGTCGGGCTTCCCCCATATTGACCTGGATCCCGGCTCCATCCGCGCCGAATACCTCGCCCGCCTCAAGGTCTTCCTGGCCCGCATCCGCCGCGTCTGCGCGGAATGTTCGTGCGACTACATCCCCATGTCCACCGCCCGGCCCGTCGGCGACGCGCTGGCCGATTACCTGCGGCGCAGAAGCGCCGCCCTGAAATAAAACATGGACTTTTTGTCAAGTGCATTTCTGTGGGGTTTGCCCCTGATGGCCCTCCCGGTCCTCATCCATTTCTTCAGCCGCAAACAGCGCGATGTCGTCCGCTGGGCCGCCATGCAATTCCTCCTCGCCAGCAACGCCCCGCGCCGCCGGTTCCTCAAGTTGAAGGATCTCCTGCTCCTCCTGCTCCGCGTCCTCATTGTCCTGCTCCTGGTGGCCGCCCTGGCCCGGCCCATCGTTTCCATGGGCCTGATCGGCTCCTCGGGGCCGCGCGACCTCATTCTGGTGTTGGACAATTCCATGTCCACTGCCCGCAAGAGCGGTTCGGGCACGGTCTTTGACCAGGAAGTGGACCGGGCGGCCGATGTCATCCGCCAACTCAACGCCTCCGACCTGGTGCGCGTGCTCCTCGCCTCGCCCGCACCGGAATGGTTGACGGACTCGCCCCAGCCGGCCGATCCGGCCACCCAGGATGCCTTGATCTCGCGCCTGCGCCAGTTGGCCCCCAACCAGGGCGCCGCCGACATTCCCAAAGCCGTTCAGGCCGCCATCAAAGGCCAGCCCGCCGGCAAGGAAGCCACCCGCTTCGTCACTCTCATCACCGACGGCCAGGCCCACGGCTGGCGCGCCGATGCCTCCGCCGAATGGGCCTCCATCTTTGCCCTCTCCCAACGCGCCCGCCCGCCGGTCCTCCTGCGCGCCGTCCTGGCCGGCGAGGCCGGCCCCGCCTCCAATCTTGCCGTCACCAAATTGACCGCCGCCCGCGCCGCCGCCGCCGTCGCCCAGCCCGTCGCCTTGACCGCCACGGTCAGGAATACGGGCGCCCTGAAAAGCGCCGCCGGTTCGCTCGCCTGGTCCGTCGGCGGACAATCCGTCGGCCTGAGCGCCGTCCCGGCGCTGGAGGCCGGCGCCGAAACCACCGTCACTTTAAGCCAGCCCTTCCCCAATCCGGGCCTGGCGGACATTTCCTGCCAACTCTCCGGCCATGATGATTTAAGCCTGGATGATTCCGCCCGCTTCCTTCTCAACGTCACCGAGTCCGCCCCCATTCTCGTCGTCGAAGGCGAATCCCATTTCGATCCCCTTCAATCCGACAGCGCCTACCTCCTCTCCGCCCTCGGCTGGCAGGCCGCCGGCGATGCCGCCGTCAAGACTTCCGCCCTCGCCTCCATCTTCCGCCCCAAGCTCATCAATTATGAAAAACTCGACGCCGAAACCCTCGCCTCCTATCATTGCGTCGTCCTCGCCAACGTCCCACGTCTCTCCGATGACACCGTGCAAAAACTCGCCCGCTTCGTCAATTCCGGCGGCGGCCTTTGGATCGCCCTGGGCGACCAGACCGAGATCGCCGCTTTCAACAAGGTATTCTTCGCCTCGGGCGCGGGCCTCTCCCCCGCCTCCCTCAAGCAGCCCGCGGGCGATGCCTCCGACCGCGAGAAATTCACCGCCCTCTCGCCTCCCTCCGCCGAGCATCCCGCCACCGTCCTGCTCGCCGACACCCATCGCCTGGACATTGACCGCGTCCGCGTCTTCCGCCGCCATCAACTTGACACCGGCGGCGACAAATCCATTTCCGTCCTCCTTCGCGCCGAGGGCGGCTCCCCGCTGGCCGTCGAAAAAACCTTCGGGCGCGGCCGCGTCATCGTCCAGGCCGTGCCCCTCAACGTCTCCTGGAGCAACCTGCCCTTGTGCCAGTCCTTCGTCGTCATGGTTCACGAGTGGCTCTGGTACCTGACTGAATCGGGCATGGTCCGCCGCAACCTCCAGCCCGGCGAGCCGTTGCAAGTGTCCGCCGCCCTGGATTCCGGCAACGGCGGCGCCACTGTGGACATTCCGGGCGGCGGCCTGGCCCGGGTGGCCGGGCGCGAAGAGCAGGGCCGCATGGCGTTTCGTTATTCAAAAACGCTTTTCCCGGGCGAATATGCCATGAAGTTTTCCGGCGCCGCCCAGCCCTCCGAACGATTCCAGGTCAATCGCGATCCCCAGGAATCGGATTTCACGCCCCTGACCGACAAACAAACCGCCTCCCTGCGCGACACGGGCGGGGTGGGATTTGGCCCAAAACCCCTTTCCCAAACGCGCATCGAGCGCGTCGCCGCCCCGCCCAGGGCGCTGGCTTCCTGGCTCCTCTTCGGCCTGCTCGCCTTCATGGTTCTGGAGGCCGTTTATGCTTTCTGGCTCGACCGCCAGCGCCGCGCCTCCGGTCCCGGTGTGCCCATGGCCCCGGCCTTCCACGCCTGATCCGATGCCACACACGGAAACCATCCAGAAATTCGCGCTGCAAGGGCCGCTGTCGCCCCTCCAGTTGCTCCTCCTCGGCCTGGCCGTGGCCGGGCTGATGGCTTATTTGGCCTGGCGCTGGGCCAGGGATTTGGGGTCGTGGAAAAAATCCGCCTTTCTCCTTCTCCTCCGCCTGGGCGCACTGGCCGTCGCGCTTTGGATGCTCGCCGGCCCCTCCGCCGTTACCGTCCGCCGCGATACCAGGGCCAAGTCCGTCCTTTTTATGGTTGACTCCAGTGCCAGCATGGGACTGGTCGATCCCGTGGACGGCTCGGGCGAAACGGTTCGCTGGACGGACCCGGAAACCAAACTCCGCTCCTCTCCTCCCGTCGAGGCGCTGGATGCGGCCGTCGGAACCCTGCAATCCGCCCGCGCCGACGTCGCCCGTTTGCGCCAATTGATCCAAGGCGCCGGCCCCGGGCAGTCCGGGCAAATCCTCTGGGACCAAATCCGCCTCTCCGCCGGTTCCGCCTCCGACGCCCTTGGCCCCCTCCTCTCCCCCGTCACCAGCGCCGATGCCGACGCGGGCGCGGAATTGCGCCGCGTCGCCGCCTTTCTCAAGGACAACGCCGCCTCGATGGGTTCCTGGAATAAGCCCGGCGACAAATCGCCCGATGACAGCCTGGACGAAACCGCCGCCTTCCTCACCGCCGCCATGCAACGAATCGAGCGCCAGTCCC
>Ga0182027_10009072_pt1 | contig 14364 bp, 13 predicted proteins | sample 712E1DmetaG_FD_121300 | JGI IMG/M metagenome (GOLD analysis project Ga0182027, IMG submission 121300) | Permafrost microbial communities from Stordalen Mire, Sweden - 712E1D metaG (Illumina Assembly) | ecosystem: Environmental > Terrestrial > Soil > Wetlands > Permafrost | place: Sweden...
AACACGTCGACGCGATCGAAGCCATCATGCCCGACGATATGTGGGAGCTGCCCAAGTATAAGGAAATGCTGTTTATCTGCTAATTGGAAGGATTGTGTAGAGACGCACGGTCGTGCGTCTCTATATAACCCGAAGACGCAACGACGTTGCGTCTCTATATACCCGAAGACGTACGGCCGTGCGTCTCTACACAATTTGGATCAATAAAAGAATTAATATGTCAACACCTTCTCATTTTGAAAAACTCGCGCGTATGTACTTAAGCGCGAATACCAACCGCTATTATTGTCCTTCCATTACCATTCAAAAAGGTACGGCTGAAATTGATATTCAAATAAAAGAGGACTTTTTCCAAAGCGCTGGTATCGTGCATGGATCGGTATATTTCAAGCTTCTTGACGATTCCGCTTATTTTGCTTCAAACTCGCTTGTTACGGACGTCCACTTGGTTACCGTGTCGTTTAACGTTTATTTTTTAAGGCCCCTTAATTCGGGAATAATGAAAGGAATTGGAACGGTTTCGCACCAATCCAATCGCCTAATCATCGCCGAATCGAAAGTGTTCGACCATCGGGGAAAAATGGCGGCCCAAGGCACGGGGACATTCATGAAAACGGCCATTGCATTGGACGAAAAAGCGGGATATATTTAATCAAGGCGACGGTATTAAATAAATCGGATCCTTATTTTTTCGCAAGGACTTCTGACAATGTCCGGGCAAGCTCGTTGACTTGGATCGGTTTCTGGACAAAACCGGAAATGCCCGATGTGATGATCTGCTGCGTGTCTGAAAATAGATTATAGCCGGACGAAATGAGAATCTTAGCCTTTTTATTTATGCGCTTAATTCTTTTAACGCACTCGAGGCCGTCCAAATTGGGCATGACATTGTCGATAATGAGCGCATCGATCTCGGCATGATGCTCGGAATAATAGGCCACCGCTTCCATGCCGTCTCTGAACGTTATCGAGGAATACCCCAAAAGATCGAGAAATTGACTGAAAATAATCCGAAGATCTTCCTCATCGTCAATAATCAGGACCCGACCGGACGCTTTGACGGGTATCGGTTTCTCTGGGACCGGGTTTAATTCCGTTTTTTGAATACGCGGTAGAAATATTTTAAAGGCCGTTCCTTTTTTAAGTTCGCTTTCCAGTTCGATAATGCCATTATGGCTTTTTACCGTACCATATACGCTCGACAACCCAAGCCCGGTGCCTTTGCCGATTTCTTTCGTGGTAAAAAACGGTTCAAAAGCCCGAAGTTTTGTTTGATCGTCCATGCCGCATCCCGTGTCGGTTACGGTTATCCGCAAATAGCCGCCGGTTTCGATTGCCTGATGGCCGGATTCAGACAGACGTTGCCCTGGGAGGATTTCATCAGTGGCAAACGTCAGGACCCCGCCTGCCGGCATTGCGTCACGAGCGTTGATTGCCAGATTAAGAAGGGCGTTTTGGAGCTGGATATATTCGCCGAGCACCGTTGAACGCGGGGCATTGAGGCATTCAACGACCCGAATGTTTTTGTCGAGCGTGTATTTTAAAAGTCCGATTACGCTATGAACGACATCGTTCATTTCAATAGGAACGACATCGTACGTTTCTTTACGACCGAATGTAAGAAGCTTCTGCGTCAAGTCCGTCGCCCGCGTAGTAGCGTCGATCAGCATATCGATATGATTTTTAATCTCGGAGTCCGCGTCTTGTAATCTCACTTGAATCAGTTGACCGGATCCAAGAATAATGCTCAACATATTTTTGAAATCATGGGCAATGCCCCCGGAAAGCTGACCGAGCGCTTCCATCTTTTGCGCTTGCCTAAATTTCATCTCCGACATGGCCAATTCCGCCTCCGTCTGCTTTTGTCGCTTGATATCGCGTGAAATCCCCCAAGTGCCGATTATCGCGCCGTCACGGTCTTTAAGGGGGAATTTGCTGGTCAGAAACCAGGTAACGCGCCCGTCCGGCCAGACCTTATTTTCTTCTCTATCAATCAGCGGTTCGCCGGTGCGGATGATTGTTTGCTCGTTTTCATAAAATTGGCCGGCCTGGTTCTGGCTGAAAAAATCAAAGTCCGTCCGGCCAACGGCCTGCGCCGGAGAGCTCAGTGAATAAACACCTTCGGCAAGCGCTTTATTAACCATGATAAAGCGTGAATTACGATCTTTGAAATATATCGGGTCCGGCACTTTGTCGATAATTTCCTGTATCGACGGAAGCGGTGAAGGGTCCGATTCAACTCCGGAATTATTTAAAATCCGAGACGATTTATCATCAGCGGAATTGGCAGCGACGGTGTCTCCACTTTGGATCGCCTCGGAACAAGCGCAGGGCGCCTCATCAGGTGTCATGGTTTGGTTCTGCCGAGCTTTATTCCCTAACAATTTCGAAATAAAATCAAACATAGCATGCCGATTCGGGGATTATTAATGGGACAAGAGTAATCACAAATAAATTCGCTCTTTAATGATATCTTTTTGTATCCGGAATTGAAAGGTTATTTTGCTATTATTTCAACAATTCCAATTCGCCAGGCTCCAACCAACCCCACCCGCCTGGAAGCAAATCATCGGGAAGTGAAAGACGCCCAACGGCGATACGTTTTAAGGCTTCGACTCGATTACCGATTGCCGCAACCATTCTTTTTACCTGATGATACTTTCCCTCGCCTAACGTAAGATGGATTACACAGTCGGAAATTGCCGTGCAGTCGAGCGCGGCAATGGGTTCCGGTTCATCATCGAGTTGCACGCCTTTTAAAAGCGCCGCTATTTGGTCGGCAATGAGCGGATGCTTGGCAGTGACTTCATATATCTTGGGCACTTTCCATTTGGGCGATTCCATGCGGTGGATAAATTGGCCGTCGTCGGAAAAAAGCAAAAGTCCCGTGGTGTCTTCATCAAGGCGACCGATGGATTGTATTTTTCTTTCACGTAGAGGGTCGGGAAACAGGGAATAAACACTGGGATGATGCTTGGGTTTTTGCGAGCATTCATAATCCGCGGGCTTGTTCATCATGAGGTAGGCTTTTTCGCGATACTGCCAGGCTTCATCGTCAACGCTGAATTGCAAGCCAACGGGATCGAATTCTGCGAGGGGATCGTCGCAGGGTTCGCCGTTTACCAGAACCCTATCGGACTTGATTAAAGTGCGGCAGGTCTTTCGCGTGCCGAAACCTTGACTAAAAAGGATACGTTCAAGCTGCATGATGGAATTCCGCCATTTATAAAGATGGGCGGTCCGGCGTTTTGCACGCACCATAGGGATTGCTTTGAGGGGTCCCCGGTGCGGGCGAAATGCCGGACTGCCCATTGGAATCAAATAAAAATCAACTATGCTGCCTGATTCTTATATGCAAGTCACGCAATTGCTTTTCGGAAACCTCAGCGGGCGCGTTCATCATAAGGTCCTGCGCCTTTTGGTTCATGGGGAACGCGATGACTTCACGGATATTGGGCTCGTCGGCAAGCAGCATGACGATGCGATCGACGCCGGGGGCAATGCCGCCATGCGGCGGGGCCCCGAGCTTAAAGGCGCTAATCATCGCGCCGAAACGCTGATCGACAACGTCGCGGGAATACCCCGCTATTTCAAATGCCTTGTACATAACATCGGGCCGGTGATTTCTAATGGCCCCGCTCGAAAGCTCAATGCCGTTACAAACGATATCGTATTGATACGCAAGAATTGAAAGCGGATCGTTTTTTTCGAGGGCTTCCATGCCGCCTTGGGGCATGGAAAAAGGATTGTGCGAAAATGTTATGCATTTGTTTTCCTCGTCCCATTCGTACATGGGAAAATCCACGATCCAACAAAACCTAAACGCGTCCTTTTCAACTCTGTCGAGGTCCCGGCCTAGCTTTACGCGTAAGTCCCCTGATATTTTGTTTGCAAGAGCCGGGCTATCGCACATGAAAAATACCACGTCGCCTTTTTCAACGTCGCAGGTCTTTGCAATGGCTTCCATTTGTTCCGGCGTAAGAAATTTTGCGATGGGCCCCTTGATTTCGGCCCCCGTCCAAACCAAATACGCAAGACCTTTCGCGCCGATTGACGTTGCGTAGTCCACAAGCTTGTCGAAAAAGTTGCGCGGTTTATCGGAAATCGCCTTGACGGGAATGGCGCGAACAACGGCCCCTTCCTTAACGGCATTACTAAACGCCTTAAATCCGGAGTCCGCGAAAATCGCGGACACATCGCGGATTTCAATGGGAATGCGAAGGTCCGGTTTGTCGGTGCCGTATTTGAGCATCGAATCGCGGTAGGCGATGCGTTTAAAGGGCAAACCATCCATCGCACGATTCGAAAATTCAGTAAAGATTCCGTGAATCAATTTTTCAACGACCGCGAATACGTCTTCCTGCGTCGCAAACGACATTTCGATGTCGAGCTGGTAAAATTCCCCCGGCGACCTGTCGGCCCGCGCGTCTTCGTCGCGAAAGCAGGGGGCTATTTGGAAATACCGGTCGAACCCGGCGATCATAAGGAGCTGCTTGAATTGCTGGGGCGCTTGCGGAAGCGCATAAAATTTGCCGGGATGAATTCTTGACGGAACAAGATAGTCGCGCGCGCCTTCCGGCGAGGAACTCGTAAGAATCGGCGTCTGAAATTCATTAAACCCGAGTTCCCACATGCGCCGGCGCATGCTCGCGATGATCTTTGATCGAAGGAGGATGTTCCGGTGGAGCTTTGTTTTTCTTAAGTCAAGGAACCGGTATTTAAGACGATTGTCTTCGGGAGCGTCCTCCTCCGGAAAAATACTGAAAGGAAGCCCTTCGCACGGCCCCAGAACTTCAAAGGCGGTCGCGACGACCTCGATTTCACCGGTCGGCAGTTTCGTATTGACGTTTTCCTCGGCCCTGAATGCGACCGTGCCGTCGAACCTGATCGCGGTTTCCTTGGGTAAACGCGACACCTCGTCCAGAAACGACGTCGTCGGATAAACGACGACTTGGGTGATGCCGTAGCTATCGCGTAAATCAATAAATAAAACGCCCCCATGGTCGCGTCTGCTATGCACCCACCCCGACAGCCTGACTGCCGCGTTAATGTCGGTTTTTCGTAGCTCATTGCATGTATGCGTTCTGTACTGGTGCATGGCGCGCCTTTTTTTAAATGGAACGTAAAATATTGTTGGGGATATTTCGATCAAATCCGGGTTAAAAATAATATTTAGCCCTGAATTTTCCTAAAACTTGCTTTTTTTACGGGTTTACTCTAAATACCTTGCAGGCGTTTTCCCACGTTATTGCGGCTATCTCATCCGTCGACATCCCAAGAATTTGCGCGGTTTTATTGAGAGTATAGATTAGGTTTGCGGGTTCATTTGGCCCCGGAAGAGCTTCACCCGGAAGAATGTCCGGGCTATCGGTTTCAATAAGAAGGCGGTTTTTCGAAACGGCGGCTATCGCTTCAATACCTCGCCGATTTTCCGGATGAGTAATCGATCCCGAAAAGGAAACGTAAAGACCGAGTTTTTCAAAAATCGGGACCAATTCACCCGAGCTCGAAAATGAATGCAGCACGCCGCCTTGGATTATGCCCCCTTCTTTTTCTAAAATCGCCCTGAGTCGATCGAAGGCCCTGCGGCAGTGAATGGAAACCGGCCGGTTGAGCTTCGCCGCAAGCCGCAATTGATAAAGCAAAATGTCTTCCTGGACCTTGTGCGTCGACTTGTCCATGGCATGGTCGAGCCCGATTTCGCCCACGCCCGCGCCCGGTACCGCGACCAATAATTCCTCTAATTTATCAAGCCACCATTCGGTCCGCTCCGCAACATACCATGGATGAAGTCCGAATGACGCAAAAACTCCGCGCTCGGCCATGAGGGTTTTAACGGCGTCCCAATCGTTTTCAGCCGAACCGCAGCACATCATGGCGCCCAAACCCCGCTCTCGGGCGCGGGCGATAATCGCGGCGCTATCGGCGAATATCCGTTTGTCTTGAAGATGGCAATGCGCGTCAAAAAGCAAATTCATGGTATTTTTCATGATTTCGGTGGGGAACTTGGTACAAGAATATACTGATTATTCCGAATGAAATGCAAGCGGGAAACCGCGTTTAATAAAAGTTCCGCTTCCTCAAATTTTATTTTAACCGGCATACATTTCGTTTAAAAGCGCGTTTTCTTTTTCGATTTCCTTTACGTCAACAACATCGGGGACGATCCCGGGCGGCAAGGATCCGTAAAGCTTTTTGTAAAAAGCCCAATAGCGCGGCGACCCGGCAAACAGATCCCGATGGGCGGTTATGGTTTGCTCGGCAACATGTCGTTTGCCCGCTTTCAGATAAACCTCGCAGAGTCCGATATAGGCATCGACATTTTTGAACGTTTCGAATCGAAGGCTTTTTTCAAACGCGTGCAATGCGTCCATCAGCCTGTTGCTTTTCAAATAGGCCCGACCCGCCATGTTCTGGATCTCGGGCCGGTGCGCGAACGAAGAAAGCGCATTGTGCGCAAGAGTCAAGACGTCCTCAGTGCGTCCGAGTTCCGCCAAAATCCTTTCCATGCGCAACATCGATTTGATTTTCGCTTCTCGAAAATCAACCCCGACCGAAAGAGCCCGCGCCTGCATCGACACGATACGCCGCAAGGTATCAAGGGCTTCTTCCTTGCGGCCCCGCGCGTCGAGCGAAACCGCAAGGCCATACAGCGTATCGACGCGGTCGGGAGAAAGCTTGAGCGACCGCAAAAACTTGTCGGCGGCATTTTTATGGTCTTCGTCCTTGTTAAGGATATTGCCCCAACCCAGATAGGCCTGCGCGGCAATATGCGGAAAGGCCGATTCGCATGAGGCAATGGCGAGCGTTGCGATATACCATTGCAGCGCGTTTTGCCGGTCCCCCGTTATGAGGTAAGAATCGGCTATTTCAACGGCCATGACCGGATCGGGCCCGCTTATTTCGTATTCCTTAAGTAAAAGCGTTAAATTTCGCAATGCCTTTTCGTTCATCGCGGCGGGGTCCGCATAGCCGTGATGTTCAATAACCGCCGCGGGCTTTTCCTTTAGTTTAAGCCCTATGCGCAGGGCGCTGAGCAGTATCTGCTCATGAATCCTGCGTTCAAAACGAATGCGCGGATCATTGGGAAACATCCGTGCTTGAACGAACTCCGTACCCGTTCCCCCGGGTTTTTGGTTCCTGACGATAAACCCGAATACTTCCGAAGGCTGCTGTTTTTTTAATGCATTGATGACCGCAACGGATTCTATAGGGACCACATCGTCCGCGTCAAGCCACAAGACCCAGACGCACGAAGCATGCTCCAGGGAAATATTGCGGGAAAAGGAAAAATCATTTTTCCAATCCGATTGAATGACGCGGGCGCCGTTTGTACGCGCAATTTCAACGCTTGAATCGGTCGATCCCGTGTCCACCACGATAATTTCGTCGGCGATATCGCGACAACTTTGCAAGCAACGCTCAAGCACGCGCTCTTCGTTCTTGACGATCATGCAAATAGACAGCGACTGGGGCTTAAGGGTTTTCACGTACCTCCGCGATCACACGGTACAGATTTGCTTGACTATTTTGCCGAATTCGTCGAGCGAAAACGGTTTAGCGATGAAGGGAAGTTCCGGGTCCGATTGCAAATCCCCGATAGCCACCAGGCGAGCAAGAGCATGCGGAAATTCATCTCGTATGACGTCCAGCGCGTTTTTTCCCGCATCATCCGTTTGGTCTTGGTCCAAAAGCACCAAATCGTAGGGAGGATCGGCGGAACCGATTTTTTGCCGCAAAGAATTGCAGTCGAGGGCGCGTTCGATCTCGATATCGTTGAAATTTATGTGCAGGATATCACCGACCACTTTTTGTACGTCGAGATCGTCCTCGGCAACCAGTACCTTTACCCGCATTGAAGTCCTTTTTTTCGCCGTAACCCGTTCTCAATGAATAAAATAAATTCTTCGCAAGCGCTGCATGCGGCAATTAATGCGTAAGCGTCCAGAAAAGCACGACATCGGCTTGTTTTGCGGCCGTAACATTGACGCGGGGTGAAAAGGGCCTTACGCTTCCCCCTACCGCGCTTATGCCGTCACCGATCAAAAAATAGTTTTCCCCTATTTTCCTCGTGACGATCCCGTCGCTATCGCCGATGCCGCCCAGTCCGCTTGCGCTGACAACGAGCTTGGTCGAGCGCGCGAAGGCTTGCGCGAGCATGGCCTTGCATTCCGCTTTGTCAAAGGCCTCGACCACCACGCGGCACTCCTCGAACACATCGGCGATGTTATTTTCTTCGATCCGCTTTTGGAGGGCGCAAACCCGGCAACGCGGATTGACCGCGAGCATGAGCTCGGCCAAACATTCGACCTTGGGCCTTCCTATGTGGCGATAAAAGTACGCTTGGCGATTTAAATTCGAGGGTTCAACGACGTCAAAATCGACGATAATGAAATCCACGAAACCGCACCGGACCAACTGCATTGCGCAATTAGAGCCTAATCCTCCCGCGCCGGCAATGCCGATGCGCGTTTTCACGATTTTTTCGTATTGCTCGTCGGTATAATAATTTTTTGCCACCGATTCGAAATTGAATTCCTCGATATTTTCTTTCTTCTCGCTTTTCATGTCACGCTCCTTACTCCTCTCGTGCGCACGCATTCAAGCTTTTCCAGGGCCTTCTCAATGGAATCCGGCGCCCATCCAAGGGCCAATGCCTTTGAACTATCAAGCGAAACGTCCTTGGGCCGTGGGGCCATCATAACAACATCCTTTTGATGGCACGGCTTTATGCAGGCGTCTCGCGCGCCAAGCGCGCGTGACACGGCCAAACCAAAATCATAGCGTGAAACCCTTTGCATTCCGCCCAGGTGAAGTATGCCGCGGTTGGTCCCCATAAAACGCAAAATCCCTTTTGCCGCGTCAAGACCCGATACGGGGCTTCGATATTCGTCCAGGAACAAAGCAATCGCCTGGCCCTTTAACAGATTGTCAATTAACGTGTTAAGATGAGTTTTTGAATGTAAAGGTGTATCGCCGAACATGAGAGGCAATCGACAAACGAGCGCATCTTCATTTGCCTCCAGCATCCGCTGTTCGGCCTCGGCTTTTTGTTCTCCATATATGCTGACGGGGCCAAGAGGGCTCGTTTCGGAATACGGAGGATTTTCTCCGTCAAAAACAAGGTCCGTCGAGGTGAAAACGCAGGTTGCGTAAAAGCGTGCGCATAATCGGGCGATATTTTCCGATGCTTCAACGTTTATGCGCGCGGTCTGCTCAGGATGCATCTGGCAGAAATTCGGGTCCGCTTGCGCCGCGGCATGGATGACCGCGTGAGGTCGAATTTTATCGAAAAGGCTTGCAACGCCGTTTGTGTCGCAAAGATCAAGCGATAGGAGCGGCGTCGGGAAATCCGAAATATCATGCGAATGACCTATCCCGATAACGTCCCATTCCGCTTTTGCCGCCACGCAGAGGTTCCACCCTAAAAAGCCGCTCGCGCCGGTCACGATCAATTTTCTCATAAAATCAAAATACGATATTGCCCTGCAGGAGCAATAGCGAATTCATGCCGTAATATCCGTAAGCAACAAAAATTATATTACATTATATCGGATAAAATATTAAGGAATGAAAAAAAATGGACCAAATTCTTTCCCGGGCGCGGGAAATTCTCGACGCCGAAGCGTGCGCTATTCGCAATATCCCTTTAGACGCCCATTTCACCAAAGCCGTGGATATCCTTTTCAAATGCAAAGGTAAAGTCATTACCACGGGGATGGGAAAAGCGGGAAACATCGCGCTTAAGATGGCCGGAACCCTGTGCTCGACAGGAACACCGTCATGTTTCCTTCATCCGGGCGAATCCGCCCACGGCGATTTGGGGCTTTTGGACGTCAAAGACGTAGTCATAGCGTTTTCCACCAGCGGAAAGACCCGCGAAGTCATCGAGATGCTCGAACGCTCGTCGCATTTCGGCATTAAACACATTATCGGCATCACTTCGCACCCTGACTCGGCAATCCGCACGCTGTGTTCCGTGGTCATCGGTATGGGCGATATCGTGGAACCCTGCAGTCTCGGACTTACGCCTACCGCAAGCACGGCGGTCATGATTGCTTTAAGCGACGCACTGTCGCTTACGCTCATGGAAAAGAAAAAATTCACCAAGGCCCAGTACGGCGCTCGCCATCACGGCGGGTATCTGGGCCATAAAGCCCGGCAATAGGCCGCCCAATGAAAACTTCCTGCGACTTTCTTGTGATCGGTAGCGGTATCGCCGGCCTGAGCTTCGCGATCCATGCAGCGCGCTTCGGAAGCGTTGTCATGCTCACGAAAAAAAACGACTATGATTCAAACACCAATAATGCCCAAGGCGGCATCGCGTGCGTACTGGACCCGCGCGATACGTTTGAAAGCCATTTGCACGACACACTCGTTGCCGGGGCCGGGATTTGCGACGTTAATGCCGTTAAAACCCTTGTCCACGAAGGTCCGGAGCGTATTGAGGAACTCCTGCAATGGGGCGCGCGGTTTTCCACGTCAAGGACCTCCCGCGCACCGCACCATCTGGATCTTGGACGCGAGGGCGGGCACAGCGCCAATCGCATCATCCACGCGCGGGACTTGACCGGTAAGGAAGTCGAAAATTCGCTGCTCAACCGGCTTAAGCGCCTGCAAAACGTAGTGTTGTACGAAAACCACTATACCGTGGAACTCATTACCAACCATCATCTTCGCCGTCCGGAAAAAAATAACCGCTGCATGGGCGCGTTCGTGCTTGACACCGTCAACCGGACCATTCACGCAATTCGGTCAAAAATCACCTACCTTGCCACCGGCGGCGCGGGTCGCGTGTATCTGCACACCACGAACCCGGAAATCGCCATGGGCGACGGCGTGGCCATGGCATTTCGCGCGGGCGCACGGATCGCCAACATGGAGTTCATCCAATTTCATCCGACAACACTCTACCACGAACACGCGAATTCGTTTCTCATTTCAGAGGCATTGCGGGGATTCGGCGCGGTATTGACCGATAAAAACGGGCGGCAATTCATGGACAAATACCATCCGCTCAAATCGCTCGCCCCGCGCGACGTCGTGGCCCGCGCCATCGACAAGGAAATGAAGACTTCCGGAGACCCCTGTGAATTCCTCGACATCAGGCATGTTCCCGCGGCGCGCGTGAAAAAGCATTTCCCTTATATTTACGGACGCTGCAAGGAATACGGGATCAACATCACCGCCGACCTTATTCCCGTCGTGCCCGCCGCGCATTACATGTGCGGGGGCATTGCGGTCGATATAAACGGCAACAGCTCCATCGAAAACCTTTACGCATGCGGGGAAGTGGCCTGTTCGGGCATCCACGGCGCCAACCGGCTCGCGTCCAATTCGCTTTTAGAGGCGCTGGTCTTCTCCAAGCGGGCCTCGCTCGACTCGAAGAAAAAGCTCGGCGCCGTAGGCCTCGCGCCGCAGGCCAACGTAAGGCCCTGGGACGACAGCGGGACTATTGACAATGAAGAATGGATACTGCTCTCGCACAACCTCTACGAAGTGCAATCGGTCATGTGGGACTACGTGGGCATCGTCAGGTCGAATTTGCGGCTTGAGCGCGCCCTGAGGCGCGTAACATTTCTGGAGAAGGAAATCGAAAGCTTTTACAAACGCACCCGCATCACCCCTCGGCTCCTGGAACTTCGCAACGCGGTCACCAACGCCAAGCTTATTGTTTTGTCGGCCCTTCGGCGCCACGAAAGTCGCGGCCTGCATTTCACGACCGATTATCCGAATGTCGACGACCGGCATTGGAAAAAAGACACGATCATCCAAAAGCGCGTTCGTCCATAATGCTTCCGATCGTCCTGTGCGTGATTTTGCTGTCGATGCTCGGCTATGCATCGTGGTATTATTTTCGCTGCAGGACTCCAAAAGCCGCACTCGCCATACTATGGTCGCTCAGGGCAGGCATTGTCGCCGTACTTCTCTGCGCTTTTTTCCAGCCGTCCTGCAACCTTCGCACCATTGTCCCCAGTGGAAACAATCTCGCGATACTCCTTGACGTATCAAAGAGCATGCGGCTATTTAACGCCGATTCCTCGGTTACCGGCCTTTGGAAGTTGCTGCGCTCCTGTTCAAACGGCCCGTCCGGTAAGCGTGCGCCCCTGAAAATATTCTTTTTCGGCGATTCCGCGCGTGAAAACCTTCTTTCCGCCAACCCGGTTTTTTCCGACAAGCATAGCTATTTCCCAAACCATTTTGGGGATGATATCGACGCATCCGACCGATCCACGCTTATTATTTCGGATGGGAACTGGTCTAATGCGTCGCTGCCGGAGGCAATGCTTGCCGATAAAAATTGCATGTATGTACATTTGCCGTCATGCACTCCCCTTCCTTTTTTAAAAGCCGATATCGCGGGTGATTTCCAGCGCGCGATTCAAGATTCAGCGCTTTCGGTCAGGATTTACGTGCAAGGATATCAGAAGCGTGCGGGCAAGCTTTTCATTTCCGGTCATTCGTCCGCAAAGCAACTCGCGCGCGTCGGCATGAACATAAGCGGCGGCTATTTCAGCGATACGATTTCCCTGTCTTTTCCAACGTCTCGAGCGGGCAGGTTTCTCTATCGGATCGATGTTCGGGACACTTTCGACGGCGGCCTTCACGCCGGAACGTATGCGGTGTGCGACATTGTTCCGCATACCTTGAAGGCGCGTATTTACAGCGACGGCCCTTCGCTTGACGTCAGGTTCCTGGCTCTTGCCCTTTCCAAAAACGGCGATTGGAACATTATTCGGAATGGCGATACGGTTTCCCAAACACCCGATGCGCTCTTTTTTTTGGATTGGGACATTGGCGCAGAAAGAGACCTTGCCTCGTTAAAACCGGCGGCGGTCGCGGCTTTTATGGGATGCGCTCCCGGCCTTGATAAGAAGGCTTTCAGCCCGGACACTTTCGCCATCGTTTCACAAGGCCCGGACGATTCCCTCGCCCAGCGGCTCCTGTCACAGCAAATTCCGCCCCCTTCCGAAATGGTCTTTCCCGGCAAACATTCTTTATCGTCAATGCGTTTTTTGGTGGGCTGCCGTATTCAAAAGACCCCGAGAAGCGACACGCTTCCCTTTTTGGCACAAGGGAAAATAGGCGGGAAATCGGCCTTTTTTTGCGCGGTCAAAAACGCCTGGCAAATGGAGTTCTTGCCCCTGTCCGTAACGCATGAAAATGAAACGAATTCGTTTCTGGATTACATAATCGGCCAGGTTAAAAAACAGGTTTTGCAAAACCTAACCCATGATTTTTTCATGTATCCCGCTTCTTCGAAAATTTACGAAAACGACTCAATCGACTTTCGGATCGTCGCGCCGCCTGAAATTGAAACGGAAACCGGCCCACCCGTTTCTGTCCGTTATTCGATAAACAGAGCGGGCCATCCAATCGTCGACACGTCAATTTCCTTGACGATAAACCCTCAGTCCGGCGACCAGGTCATTCGCATTCGTCCTCTTGACGCTGGAATCTATTCCTACCAGGCGCGGCTTACTTCGAAAACTTTAAACATGGTCTACGCGGATTCGCTGCAAGTTCAAAATAACGATTTGGAAATGTCGGTAAGAGGGCAGAATACCATGCTGCTCAATTCGTTTGCGCGACCTATCGAACCCAATGACACTTCCGCATTTCGTCGAATGATGACGCGCGATCCGGGCCTTGCAAAAAACATTACCGTCATGCGTAAAATTCAAATAAAACAATCGTGGTGGTTACTCATTTTATTATTTTGCCTTTTAGGCACAGAAGGGCTGGTTCGGCGAAAAATCGGTTTGGATTCCTGAGCCTTTTCAATTTTTAAATCAAACAATGAAATTATCTATTTTTTTCTGGTTTTACCTATGATAAAATATCGATAGTATAGCGGGGTTGGCGGGGATTAAACATAAAATATAGAATTATTGGTTATAATTGACAATTGAGGCATGACAGGTCAACCGATTGATAAGTTTAATTTTATCCGTTGATTCTTTTATTGAATTGAATTATTATATTGAGTAGAAAACCCAAAGGAGTAAATGAATCATGAAATCCCTTAAAAATGAAGCACTTGCAGCAATTTCATCGCTTCCGGACGATTCTTCGGTGGATGAAATTATGTATAGAATTTATATTATCGATAAAATTCAAAAAGGGCAAGAAGCTACAGCGAGTGGAAAAACGATAACAATTGAAGACCTCGAAAAAGAAATCCACTCATGGTAAAATGGACCTTTCCGGCGCGGGACGACCTTAAAGCGATATATGAACATATTGCCTTGGATTCAAAATTTTATGCAAAGAAAATTATCAGGGAAATCGTCACAATCTCATCAACGATTCCTGATATGCCGGAACGGGGAAGAATTGTACCGGAAACGGATAAAAAAGAAA
>Ga0182027_10009073_pt1 | contig 14363 bp, 13 predicted proteins | sample 712E1DmetaG_FD_121300 | JGI IMG/M metagenome (GOLD analysis project Ga0182027, IMG submission 121300) | Permafrost microbial communities from Stordalen Mire, Sweden - 712E1D metaG (Illumina Assembly) | ecosystem: Environmental > Terrestrial > Soil > Wetlands > Permafrost | place: Sweden...
AGATAGTGCTACAAACCAAGAGATTGCACAAAAACTTAATCTATCTACCTACACCATAAAAAGTCATGTCCATAATATCCTGGAAAAACTAGCTCTTCATAACCGTGTGCAAATTGCAGTTCAAGCTCATAAATCAGACACTTACAAAACTGCCATGGATACTACTTCATCGATCAGCGAGTAATTAACGTTCCTTAGTTCCCCCCCGACATATAGTTCCTTTTTCATCCTTTTGCTCTATAGAATAATCCTAATTTCATTCATATAATATGACCGTACAAATAAGAAATCTAACCTGACTTAATTATAATGGAGATATCAATGAATAAGATGAAACTGAAAGGAATCTGGAATGAAACTGCAAGCAACCTTAAGCAACATTTCGCAAACCTTACTGACGAAGATACTCATTTCCCAAACGGGAAGGAAGATGAAATTATGGGAAGACTGAAAGGCAAAATTGGCAGTACAAAGGAAAAATTGCGTAAACTTATTTCAAAACTATAGAACAATGCTGCCCAAAGATTGGTATAAAAAAATAATCGATATAAATGCAAATCAATTGATGGACGATGACATTCTTTGGGCAGATACGATTTTTATCAATGTGTAGACAACACAAATTAGGACTATTTGGTAAAGAATAAATATTAGTGAATGGAAAAACTATGGGAAATATTTTCGAACTCAATGTAACAGCTTTGCATTTATCCCTCAGAGACACATGCTATGAGGTTAAAAATATTTTGCTGTTTTCCCGTTTCGTGGGAGGTTGTTTTGAGTTGTAATAGAATGGAGCATGGGGGCTCCAACTACTATGTAAAATTCAGGTTTTTCTGTTTCGAAGTGTAAATGTCAATAATCTGCGGGTTTTAATTATATTATTCTTTTAAGGTGTGCATGGCCAAAACAGCAAATAAACGCATATGGAACCACCCCAAAAGCTGCCTAGCTGCTCATATACTATCCTCTACAACTCACAATAATGAGATGACTTTTAATAACAAATTGAACTTTGACAATACATATGGTTTGGCTGTTATTTCAAGATTTGTTATATTAAAATTTATATTATAATGAACAAATATAAAAATCATATATCCCTGATTGCGTTAACCGGATACCTTTTACTGCTTTTTTCGGTTACATTCCACGTCCATCCATATTCCTCTGACAATAAGGTTTCAATTTATTCCCCAAAAGAAGCCTGTTACAATGATCCTTTTAGTAGTGGTTCTGGATGCCAGCTTGAGTTTTTTGTTCTGAACAGTTTTTCTGCTGTGATTAAATGCCAGGATATTATTTTTAACAATTCGATATTTACATTAACTGAATCTTATAAATTAGTATTTGTAAAACCTCAAAAACTTTGCAGCTTTTCATTAAGAGCTCCCCCCTCATTCTCCTGATAAATTAAAAATGTTTAAGTCTTTGGAAATTTACTGCTACTAATTTCCTGTTGCAGTAAATGATTATTAATCTAATTTTTATACTAATTGAAGGAGAAATCAATGATTAAAAATTGTTTGATTTTACTTTTGCTAATTGTTTCGACTTTGGAATTAAGATCACAATCGAGTATCAACCCGGATATAAGTCTGATAGGTACATTTAATACTTTTACTAATTTTACGAAAGGAACCCCGGAATACGGAAAACTCAATTTCGAAGATCCGGAAATGGAATTATTTGTTGATGGTTATCTTAATCCTTATGCACGGGCAGCAGCTAATATAGCTTATGAAGGGGGGCAATTCGGAATTGAAGAACTTTACGGAAATATTCTGCGGGGACTTCCTCTGGATATGCAGATCAAAGCCGGCAAATTTTTAGTCGGCTTTGGGAAAATCAATACTATCCATCCTCATGCCTGGCCATTTTTAGAAAGGCCACTTTATCATCAGGTCTTTTTTGGTGAGGGAGGTATGAATGATGCCGGAGTGGACTTCAGTTTTCTTTTACCGACAGGAGATTTATACACTAATTTAGATCTGGGTGTTTTTAAGGGTGCCTTTCTTACCGATCTGACGGATACCAATTCAGTTGACCGCGGTGTAAATCCTGTTTTTGTAGGAAGGCTGGGGACATTCTACTCAATATCTGATTATTCAAATCTTGAAGTTGGACTGGATGGTTCTTACGGAATTTATTCGAAAGGCAACTTAAATTTACAGGGAGATTCATTATCTGGTTTAGAGGAAAAATCTTTTCACTATACATTTATCGGCGTGGATTTTAAGTACAAATATGTGCCGGATGCCTACACAGCTTTTACTATCCAGGGTGAAGGCATGTTAAGCTGCCGAAATGTTATACGGAAAGGAAATTTTGGCATAAATCGAAACGTTGATGAGATACAAAATATTTCAAATGGTGGTGCATTTATTTATGCTGATTATAGATTCGAAAAGCAGTTCGGATTTGGGGTGAAATATGACTATACTGCCGGAATATACGGGGCAGTTCCAACTTTTTATTCTCTGGGCAACGATGATAAAAACCATACTCAGGGAATTGAGGGCTGGCTTTCATTTTACCCTGTTGAAGAAACCACCGTTTTGCGGTTAGGTGTTCAGCATCTGACATTTCATTATGCCGATGGAACAAACCAGAACCCTGAAACTACTATTAAACTGCAATTTTTATTTTCACTTGGGCCTCATAAAGCTCATCCATTTTAATTTATAAAGGAATAAAAATGAAAAAAATATTTTTAATAATACTATTGGCTTTCACCGGCATCAGTTATTCTAATGTTAAGGTTGTAACATCAACGACTGTGATATACGATTTAGTAAAAGAGATAGGCAAAGATAAAGTAACTGTTGATTACATAGCCCGCGGTGATCAGGATCCGCACTTTGTTGAAGTGATGCCAAGCTATATGATGAAACTCCGAAATGCTGATATCTTTTTCAGAATCGGGATGGGTCTGGAAATGTGGTCAGACCAATTAATAGACGGCTCGCGCAATACTAAATTAAAAGTGATAGATCTTTCAACTGACATTGATAAAAAGGAAGTACCAACATATAAAGCTGATGCAAGTTACGGCGATGTTCATCCCTTCGGAAATCCTCATTATTGGCTGGATCCGTATAACGCAAAAATTATGGCAAAAGAGATCTATGAAGCACTTTCAGCAGAATCCAGTCAGGATCAAAATTATTTTAAGAAGAATTACGATGACTATATGTCCCGTCTTGATAAAAAAATTGTAGAGTGGACAAATAAAATGTCTTCTGTTAAAGGAAAACCGTTTCTCTTTTTCCATGCAAGCTGGATTTATTTTGCAGAGAGATTTGACATTAAACAAGCCGGCTTTATTGAACCAAAACCAGGTATTGCCCCTTCACCTTCGCACAATGCAGAGTTAGTACAAATGATAAGAAATAAAGGAATCAAAATGATTATAATGGATAATTTTTACAGTGACTCTGCACCAAATCAACTTGCTCAATTGACCGGTGTGAAAGTTGTGAAAATTCCTTCGGCTGTATACGGAATAAAGAATATTAATTCATATATAGATCTTATGGATTATATAGTTAAAGCAATAACTAAAAACAGTTAATCTGAAATGGAAAATGAAATCATAAAATTGTCAAATGCCTCTATCGGGTATGGCAAAAAAATTATAGCTTCCGGAATAAATCTTTCAATTGCTGATAACGATTTTATTGGAATTGTTGGACCAAATGGCGCGGGGAAAACAACTCTTCTTAAAACCATACTCGGAAATATCAAGCTTTTAAAGGGAACAATCCAGAAACAGAACATTCGTTTTGGATATGTTCCTCAACGAGATCTTGTTCAGCCATTGCTTCCTTATTCTGTCTTTGATGTTGTTATGATGGGAAGGTCTTCACTTAACGGTCCTTTCAAAAGAACTAACAACAGGGATGATAAAATTGTTGAAGAGAGTTTGGCTTATATAGGAATAAGTGATCTCAAAGAGAAACGTTATGGCTCTCTATCAGGCGGTCAACGGCAGAGAACGTTAATAGCTCGTGCACTTGCCGTCGAACCGGCAGTATTAATCCTTGATGAGCCGACAAACGGGATGGATACTCCTTCTCATTATTCTCTTCTTGATCTGGTTGAACAGCTTCACGGAGAAAAGAAATTAACAATCTTTATGGTCAGTCATCTCCTCACTGATGTTGCCAATATTGTTAAAAAGTTAATATTGATAGATAAAGACTATTTTCAGTTCGGCGACATCGCAGATATTTTATCCGAAGATAATTTAAAGAGAACATATTCATCGGATTTTCATGTATCTCTGGTTGACGACGAATATATCATTACACCCAAACATTTAAAGAAAATATAATGGAAACAGTACATCAGTTACTCGAACTATTCCCATACGCGGTTTTAGGAAGCATTCTGGCCGGAATAATTTGCAGCTTTCTTGGAATATTTATAGTATCTCAAAGAGTAGTATTTCTTGGAGCAGTATTAACACAGGTTGCTATTGCCGGAGTTGCGTTCTCTTTTCTGCATTTAATACATTTTCCGTCTTTTATGGCAGAGAATCCTTCCTTTCACAATTTTGAACCGGCATTTTATTCGCTTGCATTTGCGCTTGTTACTGTAACAATATTTTCGCAGACACACCGGCAGAAGTATTTAACCCAGGACGGAATACTTGGAATTATTTTCGTTGTGGCTGTTGCCGCGAGGATAATGTTCATACAAAAAAGTCCTGTGGCAGATGTATCCGAGGTTGAATCGATTCTAAAGGGAGATATCCTTTTTATTAACCAGACACAGTTTTTCATATTCGGCGCTATATTGATCTTTACAATCTCACTCTTCCTGGTATTTCAGAATCAGTTAAAGTTTGTAACTTTCGATTCCGAGTCTGCAAGTGCTCATGGAATAAATTCAAAATTATGGCTGGTGATTTTTTATGCTGTTGTTGGGACAGGAATTTCTCTTACGACGCGGTTTGTTGGCGATGTATTTGCTTTTGCGTATTTAATTATCCCATCCTCCATCGGATTACTCCTTGCCTCAAAAGTAAGGAATGTGTTTTTAATATCGGTACTAATTGGGGCTATTGTACCTCCAATATCGATTTTCCTTGCATTCAAATTTGATTTTTCAAGTGGTCCAACAGCAGTTATAACAGCTTTTATTCTCTTTCTTGTTGTTTTTATACTCAAAAAAATAAAAGGATAATCTCTTAATACTTTTGTCAAGTCTCCAATCAAATAATATTGTGCCTCTTCAAAATATCATCCGCACGAAAAATAGCTAAATATGGCTGAAAGGCTTAAATCTTTTTCTGTTTTTATTTGTAGCCGAATTCAGGCAAGGGATAACTATGCTCTTGTAGCAATAATTTAATCATTTAATCGAAATTTAGAATCTACGGTAATGCTCAATAGGAAAGAAGAAAAGGGATGAGAATGAAAACTGGAGATTTATGAATTCATTATTGGGTCGGATAGAATAAAGACTAGGCACAACTTACTTCTGCCAGGCGTTTCAAAGAACTTGGAGCAACATCTGCAGATGATATCGAAGTGGCAGAAACAATTGAAAAAGTTACACGTACAATTGAAATAGGCGCAGACACCGCTCCTTCTTTAGACGAAGTAACAACCTAATGCTATTACAACGACTGATTACGTTTCCAAATACAGTTGCAATTTAGTTAATGTTTCATTGTCCCAGTATACTTCCAAATATACTTCCGCATGATTACCCCTAAAATGCAAAACCCTTGTAACTTATTCAATTACAAGGGCTTACTGAGCGGGGCCGACGAGACTCGAACTCGCGACCTCCTGCGTGACAGAACCTATAGGGCTAAAATATGGTGCGAATATTGCGATTTTAAGCATGTTTTGAGGGGTAACCGGTCTAAATAGGGCTATGTTGTGTTACATTTCGTTACGGATTCGTTACGGATTTAGCATTAAATTATTAGTTAAATTAAATGTCCTAAGAAGATTGGCTGAGAGATGTTATATCTCAGTTTGTATTATATTACGGTAAACAGGTACTGTAAAAATAAAAGTACTTCCGATACCTGGTTCATTTTTCGCCCATATCTTACCTCCATTTTTTTCTACAAATTCCCTGCACAAAAATAAACCTAGGCCAGTTCCTTTCTCCGAGAGAGTACCCGGCTCTGATATTATAACTTTATCAGTAAATAATTTTTCAAGTAAACCGGTGTTAATTCCTTTCCCGGAATCATAAATTGATATTTCTATTGAATCACCAATCTTTATACAGGTGAAAATAATACACCCGCCCGGATATGTGTATTTAATAGCATTATTCACAAGATTTCGAATAACTGTAATCAACAGATTTCTATCAGCGAATACTGTAATATCAGATTGTATATCATTGCTGATTTTTATACCCTTTAATTCAGCTCTTCTCAAAGGGATTTTTAATACTTCCTCAACTAAATTATTTAAGAGAATTCCTTTTGGGGCATATTCAATTCTGCCCGATTTAGACATTGCCCAGTCAAGAAGGTTATTCAGTACTTCAAAAGTGTCCTTAGCCAGGTAATTGAGATTCTGTGCGGATTGTTTTATATCTTCAAAGGTTTGCGATTCACATTCTTCAAAAATTAAATCTGAGTATCCAATGAGTCCCATAAATGGACTTTTAAGGTCATGGGCAAGAATGGACATCATTTTATCTTTATCATTGATTATCCGAGTTAATTCTGTGGAGGATTGGACAATAGCATTCTGATCTTTTATTATTGCTTTGCATAAATAAGCGACTATCCATATAATGAATAGACCCGTTGAACGATTAAGAATACGCAAAAGTATGGAAGGATCGGTTGAAATTAAACTCAGTTTTATGAGCATAAAACCGGTACATAATAATGCTAAAATTTCCGGATGATATTCCCTCTTAGTTTTAATCGAGAAAAGAAGTAGAAGCACATATAATATCCATGCTATTGTTCCGGTTGGAAGCATTAAGTCAATAATAAAAACAATGCACGATAATAGTATTGAACCCCAATAAAGCAGATTTTCTCTAAAAATAATCTTTTGCAAGAAATTCATAAAAATTATTCCTGATTACAGAAAATAATATAACAATAATTATTCTCTATTATTTTTTTGTTGTAAACATTTTTTATTATAATCATTGAACTTAATAAAACCATTGTTAAATTGGCAATGCATCTTTAATATGACTGACAGGCTTTTGATAGAACACCAGTTGTCCAACGGAAATATATGACACTTACAAATTTCCCAATAAAAGAAGACTTTCTTTGAATATATCTAAATAAAAATAATGGAGGTATAAAACTATATCCTCAATTATCCATTACATCTCATTGTCAGATGAACAGTTCTCACTGGAAATATAAAGATGCAGGATAATACTGATATTCTGTGAAACTGCTTCCATAAGATATTAATCCCCCTATTGTTAAGGTTGAATTGTCAGTTAGAGGATATATTTCAATTAAAAGGGAAAACCCGCTTTTGTCATTTAAATTGGTATTGTACGAAACAGTAATTGTAATCAGCCGATTCACAAAATAACTTGTACTGAGAAAAATATAATTCCTACTCAGGTTTATTATTTTTTGTTCTTTTGCATCTCTTCCGTCTTATTCAGCATACCATCGTAATTCTTCATCATTGAATTCATTTCCTTCATCATGTTATCCATATGAGTTTTCATCCCTCCGTTCTTCATCATCTCATCATTTTTCATTAGGCCATCCATTTTTGAAAGCATGGCCTTCATAGTATTTCCCATTTCGTTCATATTCTTCATCATTCCATTATTCATCGAACTCATCAGATGGTTACTTTTATCCATCATTTTATCCATCTGGCTCATCATGTTATGCATGTTTGACATCTTGTCATTATTCATGTTCTTCATCATTCCGCCGTCCATATTATTTTGAGCTAGTAGTAATGAACTGCTAAACATGAATAATGTAACTAATCCCAGAAGAAGTGGGAACGCTTTTCTTATCAATTGTAATTTAGGGGTTTCTGTTTTCATTTTGTTTTCTCCAATTATTTATTTTATACAAATTAAATTTATTAGGACACCTTTAACAACTTAGCGTTTATTGCTACAACTATTGTACTTATTGACATAAGCACAGCACCAATTGCAGGGTTTAATATTATCCCCTGCGAATATAAAACACCCGCTGCCAGAGGAATGGCAATAACATTATAACCTGTTGCCCATATTAAGTTTTGGATCATTTTCCTGTATGTTGCTTTAGAAAACTTAATTAATGATACAACATCTTTAGGATTGCTTCTTACAAGGATTATATCTGCGGTTTCAACGGCAACACTTGTACCCGCCCCTATTGCAATTCCAATGTCTGCCTGGGCTAGTGCTGGTGCATCGTTAACACCATCACCGGTCATTGCTACAATCATTCCTCGGTTTTGCACTTCTTTAATCTTCTCAGATTTTTTATCCGGCAGTACCTCAGCAAAATAATCATCAAGTCCAAGTTCATCAGCAACCCATTTAGCAACCTGTTTGTTATCTCCGGTAAGCATCATTGGTTTAATGCCCATCTCTTTAAGCTGCTTTATTGCTTCTTTTGAAACAGAAATGTCTGCAACATTTCCGCCATCATCAATTTTATGAGCCTCATCCGGCATAAGTTTGGCAAGTTCTTCTAATGCTTTTGAAGCACCCATTACGGATTTCATTTCTATCCAATGCCCCAGAAGCATAATATCAATCAAAGTTGCAAGCTCCCAGAAAAAAACTTCCCCTTTAACACCGAATACAACTGCACTACTATAGAAATAAGCAATTGAAATTGCCAGGGCAATCAGAGTCATCATTTCCGGCTGCAGTTTTTTCATTTCATTAAACAAACCCATTAAGAAGGGGAAACCTCCGTAGAAATAAGTCAAAGTTGAAAGCGCGAATAAAACGTAAATATCCCCCCTGAAACTAAACGCTTCTTTAATCCCAAGAAAATGCTGGATCAAAGGTGATAGCATAAGGATCGGAATTGTGAGTACTACTGAAATCCAAAACCTCTTCCTGAAATCTTCAATCATATGACCAGGATGGTCTGAATGATTATGATGTTCGTTTTCCATAATATTAGTCACTTCTTTTTGTTCTGACTTGTGTATCTCATTAATAAGAAAACAAATAAGACTATTAATGGGATCCAGAATATCCAATTGTTTCCCATTCCACCCATAAATCCATTATGAAACATAATTCCTCCGAAATGTTTAAAACTTTAAATAGAAAAAACTATAAAGCAATTCAATAGACCAAAGGGATGAAAAAGGAATTAGGTGACCATCACAATCATCAATGATTTAAGTGGTTTCTATTTTCGTTTTAGAGGATTTATATAGATAGGAATGCTTTGCAAGCAGATACCATTTAATTTTTTTCTTAGAATGATAACTGGGTGGCTGTTTGAACACCTTGTAATGATTCGTGAATAATTCCAAGCTTCATATAGATTGGTCTGATTTGAGCTCTCATCTTCGGAAGAGAAATTAAGAAATAGATTGCACCAAGCAGACAGAAAATTCCACCTATAATTAATGTTAATGAAACTCCTATTAGTCCGGCCGCTGTACCTACTAAAAGACTGCCGAATGGAGCTACACCTCGAAAAGACATCGCATAAAGACTCATCACTCTGCCGCGTTTATCATTTTCTACAATAGTTTGAAGTAGTGTATTGCTTCCCGCCAATTCAATCATCATGCCTATACCGGTCATAAACATAAAAATTATTGATAGCACTAAAACGTGTGAAAGCGCAAAAGCTATAAGCCCGATACCAAACACAAAAACAGAATAAGTAATTAGTTTCCCAAGGCCCAGCACACTTTTTCTATTCATTAAAATTATTGCACCTGAGAGGGCCCCCAGGCCTGAGGCTCCCATTAAAAATCCGAATAAATCAGCACCGCCGTGGAAAAATTGTTTTACAAAAACAGGGACTAAAATTCTGATAGGATTGCCCATAAAGCTTTCTACAGCCAGAAGAATCAGGATAGATTTTATTGGTGCAAAACCGAATGCATAGTGAAATCCTTCCTTTAATTCTTTAATTGTTTCTTTCTTTATTGCTTTTTTCCATTCCTGAATATCCCTGACCTCTTATTCTGTGTTCCTTTCCAAAACCTTGTCCGCATTAAAAATAGCTAATTTCCTATAAAATCAAAAGAATTCTTTCCTCTTCCTAACTGATAAACTCGTTAATGATTTACGGAGCCTATCCCCGACTAATTGCAGTCGGGGATGACAATCAATATGGGGTATCGTTTAAAATAAAGATTCCCGCAAAGCTACTATGATAAAGAGATGAGGAAAACTACTTAGTATTTTCTTCCTTTTTGGATACAGGTTTACTGGTTAAACTTTCAAGCCAGGAAGACAGTGCATTGAGATCTTTATCATCCCCTTTGAATGCGATTTTATGAAGATTATCTTTGATTTTGGCATTTTTAGTAAGCCATTTATTTAAAAAATCAGCTTTATATGTTGACCCTACGTTTGAAAGATCAACTGCTTTTTTATTTTTACTTGTAAGTCCGGCAGATTCTACTGAGTGGCACATTTGGCATTTATTATCTACAAATACCTTTTGACCTGCAGGAACTTTGTCCTGTCCGAAAGAAAATACAAATCCAACCAGAATTACTACTACGAACAAAAATACCATATTACTTAATTGTTTTTTCATATCATTTTTCCTTTTATATAATTACATATTCAATCTGATTAATTAATAATTCATAAAATAATAGGGATGTATTCAGGAAATGGCAATCGGCCAAAGGGATGAAAAAGGGACTACAATAATTTATCATCCTTTTGATCTATTGTATAATAATTCATATAAAGTTATATTCTTCTGGTAAAACCGGTGAGATATGATATGAAAAAAAAAAAAATAAAAATGAATCAGATTTCTGATAAAGCGGACGAAGATGGGAAAAAAATAACATTGAGATACCAATAATAGATTTAAAAAACAACTTTAATAAACTGCTAAATAAAGAAATAACCGAGGTATAAAATGACATACGACCCAGTTTGCGGAATGGAAGTAAAAGATATTTCTAAAGCTGAAAAAACGGATTACAAAGGTAAGACTTATTATTTCTGCGCTCCTATTTGCAAAGTCGAGTTTGATAATAATCCTGAAAAGTACATAAAGAAAGATGGTGATCCGAAGTAAAACTTAATGGGGTAGTAGTTACCCCATTCTTAAAATTAATATTACGGAGAATAAAATGGCTAAAGATGTTGTGTGTGAAATGAATTTAGAAACGCCATTAAAAATTTTCACAGAATATTCTTCTATTTATTTATCGGGAGCATCTTTCTGAACATCCTTCTTCTTTTTCTCCAAGTCCTCAACCGCCCGGACATCCTCGCGTCCGAGCTCTTCATATAGTTCATGAACCCGCTTGACAATCTGCGGCGTCAAGTTGGAGACTGTTTCGTCTTTTGAATCAGGTTTAGCCTCGTCTTTTGAATCAGGTTTAGCCACGCTTTTTGAATCAGGTTTAGCCACGCTTTTTGCATCAGGTTTAGCTTCGTCTTTTGCATCAGGTTTAGCCTCGCTTTTTGCATCAGGTTTAGCTTCGTCTTTTGCATCAGGTTTAGCCTCGCTTTTTGAATCAGGTTTAGTTTCACTTTTTGGCTCAGGTTGAGTCTTGTCTTTTGTTTGCATAATCTCTTGCTCCGCATTCTTCCAGTCCTGAACTGCCCGACCGTCTTTGCGGCCTCCTTTCTCGTAGAGTTCATAGGCTCGCTTAGCGATTTGTGGTTCCAAATCGGACGGTGTCTTGGCTTTTACAGAATCAAAAATCTTATATGCCAGAAGTTTCAAACGGTCATTCAAGAGAAACCAAATCAGAGCATAGCCCCAAACAAACCCTGCCCAACCCCAGCCGAGGGGTGTCATAAAAAACCCATAAACCGCTATCAACGTTGCTACGATTTGTGTTCCCAGAACAGCTATCCATAAAATCCTGGCAGGGCGTATTGACCAGAATGGACCGCGTGTACGTGTCAGAAATATTGTTAAGTGGCCTGCTACTGATAACTTTAAATACATCAGCGTTTGGATATGCGCACGGTCGATGTGAAATACACGTTCACCGAGATAAAACAAACCGAATGCGGCGACGACTCCAATGACTCCTAATACTGAGGAGATTCCAAGCACCATACGCATATTCCAGGACTCGGGCTGATTCTTGTAATGAACATTGTCATAGGCAATGGATAAGATAGCACCGTCATTGAGTAACGCCAACATTACGATCATTACCGCAGTCAATGGATAAAAGTTAAAGACCAGAATCGCCAATGTCATGAAGAACAGCACACGCAAAGTTTCGGCGATACGGTAGATCGCGTAGCTATTCATCCGCTGGAAAATTCTACGGCTTTCCTTTATAGCGTCAATAATTACGTCTAGCCCGGGAGTTGTTAATACGATGGAAGCAGCCGCACGTGCAGCATCTGTTGCATCTGAAACGGCAATTCCGCAATCAGCTTTCTTCAAAGCAGGAGCATCATTTACTCCGTCACCCGTCATGCCAACTATATGACCATTCTTTTGCAAGATATCAACAATATGAAATTTATGTTCAGGAAACACTTGGGCAAAACCGTCGGCATTCTCGATAGACTCAGACATTGCTGGTGTTTCTTTTTTCTTTACATCTCCCAATCCGGCGGCATCTAATATATTAGTCCCCATGTCTAATTTTTTGGCTGTTTCCTTTGCTATGGCTAAAGCATCGCCTGTAACCATTTTAATCTTAACTCCCATCGCAAGAGCGGTTGCGATAGTTGCTTTTGCATCTTCACGAGGTGGATCAAACAAAGGCAATACACCAGCGAACTGCCATTGGCCGTTTCCTTCAGCACGGGCTACACCTAATGAACGAAACCCGCGGGCTGCAAATTCGTTTACAGCCTTCTCGACAGCGGATTTCACTTGATCAGAATTGAAAGACAATTTCAAGATCACCTGAGGTGCACCTTTTGTGACTTTGAACTCCTTACCATCTTTCCCCTTGACGGTAGCTTCGGTTCGCTTGTGCACGGGGTCGAATGGCTGGAAATGAACTACTCCATAACTCTTCAGTGAATCCTTGTCTTTCAGTCCGCCCATGACAGCCAGATCAATGGTGTCATTATTCTCCGCTCGGGAGGCTAATGCACCAAATAATATAACTTGATCCGGGGGAATATTGTTTACACAAAATGGATCTCCTAATGTTAATTTGTTTTGAGTCAGTGTGCCGGTCTTATCTGCACACAATACGTCGACACCTGCTAATTCCTCTATAGCCACTAACTTGCTTACAATTGCTTTTTTCCTGGCAAGCAGCCGTGCGCCGACCGCCATTGTTACAGACAGTACTGTCGGCATCGCAACAGGAATCGCCGCCACTGTCAGTACAAGAGCGAACTGCAATGTAGTAAATATGGGATCACCACGATAGATTGCTACAGCAATAATTGCCGCTACCAGAACTACTGCAAGTATGATTAGATAATTGCCAATTTTCAGAACAGCCCGTTGAAAGTGGCTTACTGTGTGAGCCTCCTGAACTAATTGCGCCGTTTTTCCAAAATAGGTTTTCGCACCAGTAGCATAAACCAATGCTCCGATTTCTCCCTGACGAATTATCGAACCGGAAAATACTGCCTCACCGGATTTGCGTGTGGCAGGTAAAGATTCTCCTGTCAGTGCTGATTGGTCTACCTCCACTGAATCGCCATCAAGTAAGCGTGCATCTGCCGGAACTATGTCACCAAGGCGTAAGCGGATAACATCACCCGGCACTAATTCACGAGCTGCTGGAGTAACCCATTTGCCATCACGTTTCACACGAGCGTTAATAGCAAGCTTAGCCTTCAGGGCAGCGATAGCATTACCTGCCTCACGTTCTTCCCAGAATCCAACAACGCCATTGGCAAGAAGTAAAAGAAGTATGATAAAAAAATCCGGCCAGTGCCGGACTACACCAGAAAGTATAACCGCTCCTTCGATCATCCAAGGGATAGGACCCCAAAAATATGTTAGGAATTTCAGGAAAGGATTGATTTTCTTTTCTTCAATCTCGTTAGGCCCATATTGGGTTAACCTTTTCTGCGCTTCCGCTTGACTGAGTCCCTCTTTAGATGAATTTAGTTTTTTCATTAACTCAGGCATTGGAAGAGATTTTAGCTCGTCCTTTGCATTGGGTTTCGGTTCAGAATCCTTTGGCTGGTTGGGTAGTGTTTTCATAATGGTTATACTCTAATTTTTGTTAATTCATTCTTAAACTGAAATCAGACACTCTTTGGATTTCTTATCA
>Ga0182027_10009074_pt1 | contig 14363 bp, 16 predicted proteins | sample 712E1DmetaG_FD_121300 | JGI IMG/M metagenome (GOLD analysis project Ga0182027, IMG submission 121300) | Permafrost microbial communities from Stordalen Mire, Sweden - 712E1D metaG (Illumina Assembly) | ecosystem: Environmental > Terrestrial > Soil > Wetlands > Permafrost | place: Sweden...
GTATATTCCACGTATCCCAAATGAGTTTACGTACAAAAATCATTAAAGGTATCGTAGCACAATGTGCTACAGTTGTCAATATTTAAATCAATAAAATAAGAGGAATAGCCTCAAAAATATCTATAAATCTGATTTAGATGTATTTAATTTAGGCGATAAATAGACAATCATTCGATGATGTATAGCTAAGAGAATATTTAGTCTTAGTTCGAATACGGATGGTGTGGTTAGTTATGTAGCCTCAAACAAAATTTAAAGTAATCGAAGGTTTCGAACTGCAAGCTTAACGCAGTATACCAACGTATAGTGTGCTTCGAAAGTTCGAGCGCCAGTTTGAGTACCCCCTTCTAGACCATATACGAACCTGGTTCAGCCGGAATTCTCAAAAAGTTGTGCTATTGAGAGCGTTATACGGATTTTTAGATATTTGAATAAACTTGTTTAAACGAAATTGGATATTTTGCTTTATTTACGCCTATATGGATAATTTTCTAAAAATACTATACTTAATTAATGTTTAAAAAAGGAAGAGATTCTATTCCTGGTCTTATCTTTGTTTATACTTTGTTAATTCTTTTAGTGTTGTTTTTGTATAAATCGTATACCTCAAAAACTGAACTACCACCGACTAAAGTAGTTTTTACAATTCCATCTGTTGTTCCCAATAATACAACGGTAACAACGACACCATTACCTACAACAACGCCCTACGCTGGACCGAATATTAAACCTTCAAAGGAAGTGTCTATAGAGCAGGAAAAAGAACTTATTTCACAATTTAGCAGCAGTACTCAGTCTGTCAGAGTGTCAAGTCAGATTGACAATTATGCGGTTATCGAAGAACACGTTCTTCCTGCTGGCGGAGGTGGTTGGTGTGTTATGAAGAAAGAGTCAGGCGTATGGAAAACTGTGTTTTGTAGTGAAAACACAGATTGGTGTTCTCTAAATCAGCAATACGGTCTTCCACCCGCTTTGCTTTACGATTGCGTTACAAGCACTGCCACTTCAAATCAATAGCATTTGGACTGTTTTGATAGTCTAAATTGTACCCCCTTCTAGACCATATACGAACCTGGTTTATAGAGAATAGACGGGAAAGGCAGTTACTTAAAGTGATGTATAAAGTATTATCCATAATTTGATAATGTCTTTACTATTCTCGATTAAATAGATTATATTTTGAATATACATAGAATTTATGAAAAAGATACTTATTGGTTTAATTCTATTCGGGCTATTACTCGCAGTTGCTGCAAGCATTTACATCCAATCTCAGACCAACAATGAGGTGATAAATACGAAATCACAGTACCCTTGGGTTATTGATGCGGAGTCTCAAATACGTGCAAAATATAACCTGGGAATGAATGATCTACAAATAACTGTGTTTAATGATAAAAGAACAAATACGAAAAAAGTTAGTGTTTTCTTTCATATCAATTATGATGATCCTGCAATTCCACAATATGGAGATATCACTGCGTATTTTCAAGATAAAGTTATGAAGAAAATTGTTAATCCTGTGGCTTTTATAATATGTAATCTTACTCCTAATAAAACACTATTTTACGTAGAGATAACTGCATTACCACAATTGAATTTAAATGAAATGTTAACTAGAAATAAGCATCCAGATATATTTGAAACGTTCGAGTGTAATCAATTTTAATAAGGCTACAGCTATCAAGCTGTTCATGAGTATTCTGCTTATAACGTCCAAACGTGTACACCTTATCGTTCGATGTTCGAAAAGTTTTATAAGCTTTATAGCTTCGTAAATACGTTACCAAAAATATAAGCCGGTATTTTTAATCTTGTGTTTCTTTTGATACAGTATACATATGGCATTTTATGGCGGCGGTAGAGGCATGGGAATGGGTCTTGGCAACCAGCAACGCTCTCTTGGGTATTTGAGTACCGGAAAACCAAATATACACAAAACGTTGAAACTTGTCTGGCAATCTCTTCGCCCATATTATCTTCAGCTGACACTGGGAACCATCATTATGATTGTCGGCATTGGCTTAGGGTTTATTCCGCCCCTTTTAATTAAAATGCTAATTGACAGCGCCATTCCTCAGCACAATATCAGATTAAGTATGCTGTTAGGAGTTGGTCTTTTGTTGTTTCCAGCGGGAGGAGCGCTATTGGGATGTGCGCAAAATTACTTAAGCGGGGTGATTAGTCAAGGAGTTATTGCTGATTTGCGGCAGAAATTGTATGTACATGTACAGTCTTTGGGACTGGATTTTTTTGTAAAAACTCGTGCCGGTAGCATCATTACAAGATTTCTTAACGATGCCGGGGGATTACAAAGCGTTATCAATCAATCATTTCTCGGAACATTCGCAAATATCATTACGGTTATTGGCGCGATCATAATAATGACGCTTATCAACTGGCAACTTGCGTTGGTTTCAGCCATTGCGCTGCCTGTTTTTGCAATCCCGATTCTCTATTTTGGCAAGCAACGGTATGAGGCAAGTGAACGGGCGCAGGCAGCATTGGGGGAGTTGTCGGAAGTGTTAGAAGAAACGCTTAGTTTGTCTGGTGTCGTCGTTATCAAAAGTTTTGGAACGGAGGATCGTGAGTCAAAAAGGTTTCAGCAGGTAAATGATTTGGTCAAAACTGAACAAATCAAACAAGCGCTCATCGGGCAATGGCTTTCTGTGGTTGTACAGACGCTGGCAGCACTAGGCCCGGCACTGTTATATTCATACGGCGCGTATTTAGTAATCAATCACAGGATTGCACTTGGTACGGTTGTCGCCTTTGCAACCTATCTATCTCAACTCTACGCACCGGCTACATCGCTGGTTGGAGCCAATTCAACACTTTTAGGCGGACTTGCACTGTTTGACAGGGTATTTAATTATCTTGAAATTCCCATCACTATTGCAGAACCTAAAAATCCGACCCCGCTACCGAAAAACTCGAACGAAGGTATAGTATTCCATCATGTTACCTTCCACTATTCAGGAAAAAAGGACGCTGTCGACGTGCTTCATGATATATCATTTGCCGCGAGTCTTGGGCAATTAACAGCTCTTGTAGGCCCGAGTGGTGCAGGTAAATCAACCATTCTTTCTCTTGCTGCCAGATTTTATGACCCATCTTCGGGAACCATTATGTTAGACGGGGTTCCGTTATCAAATATTTCACGGCAGGACATGCGCAGTCATATATCCGTTGTAACACAGGAACTATTTTTATTTCATACAACCCTCAGGCAGAACATTTGTTATGGCATACAACACGCAACGGACGAGGAAATTCGAAATATCGTTAAAACGGCTCAACTCTCAGATATGGTGGATCATTTGCCGGAAGGTTTAGATACGATGGTTGGAGAGAGGGGATATCGACTTTCCGGCGGTGAAAAGCAACGCGTTGCGATTGCGCGGGCATTATTATGTAAGGCTCCTTTCCTTTTGCTGGATGAGGCAACCAGTTCACTTGATTCACAGGTGGAGCGTAAAATTCAGCAGGCGCTTGAAAAGTTGATGCAAGGGCGCACGGTGATTGCGATTGCCCATCGGCTCTCAACCATTCAGCGCGCAAACAAAATTCTTGTAGTTGAAAGCGGGGAAATTATCGAGCAAGGTACGCACGTGGAGCTATTACGAAAATCCGGATTATATCAAAAACTCTATACTGCTCAATTTGAATCACAAAAATGATGTTGTTGTTTATTTTACCAAATAAACACTCGCCATAGTGCCCCCATTTGGAACGACGTTCGAACCTACATAACTTCACTTAGTCCACAAGAATAATTCTCACTGAAATACAGTTTATCCCAGTTTAAAAAGAAGGAGGGAAAGTGATATGAACAAAGACTCTCAATTGTTTGACGAAACGACGTTTTACTCGGAGTTTATTAATGATTTAGCCCATTGTAGCAAGGAAATCATTATAGAAAGCCCATATATCACCGCCAAACGCATGAATATGCTTATGCCGGTATTAACACGTGCAGTGAACAAGGGAGTTACGATCTATGTATTGACCCGGGACCCACGGGAACATACGAATATGATGGTAGATGAGGCGGAATCTACTATTCAGCAATTTGAAAATATAGGCGTTCACGTATTCATCTGTACTGGGAACGATCACAGAAAATTGGCGATTATTGATCGGAAGATTCTTTGGGAAGGGAGTTTGAATATTCTTTCTCAAACAAATAGTCGAGAAATTATGCGGAGGATGGTAGGTGAATCCCATGCACAAGAACTTATGAAATTTCTTGAATTAAGTAAATATTTAATACCCATCACAGTTTCATAAAGTATCCTCTTGCAGTACAATACACGCAAATGAGAAAACAAAACGTTCATAATCTGAAAATTAGTTCTTCTGTTCCATTAGGACCCCTCACTACAAAAGTTTTGGGGCTTATCAATGAAAATCCTGAATTGTTTGCCATTTGGCATGTGACCAATATAGTTGCAAAAAAACGTCTTCACATGACAGATCATGGAATCGGACATTTTCAACTGGTAACTAATCGCGCCTTACTTCTTTTAGAGCTTTTTCATGCACGCGGAGTACCTCTTAATCTTCAGACTGACTATCAGTTGGGATACGATTATTCACAGGTTGTCGTTCTTCTTGCTAGTTTACTGCATGATGTTGGGATGTCTATTCATCGTGATGGGCATGAAGAGTTTAGTCTCCTTATCGGGTTTGATTTCATCAATAAACTTTTGGATTTTTTATCCGTAAAAGAGCGAATAATTTTACGTTCGGAAACGCAGCATGCAATTATTAGTCATAGAGTCGGAGGCAACCCATTAACAGTTGAAGCTGGAATTGTGCGTGTTGCTGACGCACTGGACCTGACAAGAACCCGCGTTTCATCAACGATCGATTCAAAACACATGAACATCCATACGGTGTCGGCAGATTCAATTGATCAGGTATTGGTGACAAGAGGAAAAAAAGTCGCCGTGGATATTGACATTGTAATGAACCATACGGCCGGGCTTTTTCAAGTTGATGAGATGTTACATAACAAAGTAAAACATTCGGGTATTGAACGGTATTTGGATATTCATGTCTACATAAAGAAAAATGGGAGACGTCAACTTTTAAAAGAATATTTGGGAAGAAGAAAATAACAAATACCTCGGACAATCCTAATCACAGATACTGTAGAATATTTTCATATGACGATAAAAATACGATCAGTTGAAGATCTCTTTACGTCAAGTAAATTTCCCACTGACGTACTTCAACGACATAATGCTTTTCCGGATGCGATTTTTTTTGACGGAAAAGAATATGTTGCATTTCGTTCTGCAAAAAATCATTATCCTACGCGATCATCAACTATTGTGATTATTTCAAGAAAAAATAACAGTGCATGGATGGTGGAGCTAACTATTCAGATCCCTCGAACAGACGTTCGGGACCCCCGTTTTTTAGTAGTAAACGGTCATCTGAATCTTTATTTCGGTACTGTTCATGCAAATAGATATGCTTTCAGACTCCTCTCAACATATGTTGTATTAACAACCGGTGACGAACAGTGGACTAAACCTATTCGCGTGTATAAACCGGGGTATATCCATTCCCGGGTAAGAAAGATAGGACACATCTATTATATGTGTGTCTATTCTCAACGCATGAGGCCGCCATTTCATTCTGTATGCAGAATTGTGACATCAACAGATGGACTTTTATGGAATGAAAAGTCACTATTCGGAGAATTAGTTGAAGAGGGAACTGAATCTGATTGCATTGTGATTGGTAAGAACAAACTACTCTGGATTATTCGAAATGATTTCGGATTGAATCACAAAGCAGGATCGTACATCAAAATTATTCAACGGAATGGAACTGTTCTTTCCTGTAGATATGACAAGCGTAAATACGATGCTCCGCTTCTTTTATCAATACAAGAGGATATCTATTTGTTATCGAGAAGCCAAGAATCATTTCACGGTAACTATAATACGGGGATTCCGTTATTGCCGAAGGCAATATTAAACAGCTTGTATTTAGTTCTCTATTGGTTGACTCCAAAAACGACATCGTTGTGGAAAATTGATATCGAATCGTTAGAAATTATTAAATGTTTGGATTTGCCGTCGCAAGGAGACACAGGATACTGTTCATTTGTTGAGAACAAAAATGGGGAAAAATATATATATAATTACTCTTCGGATTTATCGAAACATCCTACGAGTTGGCGTCGCGGACAGACTAAGCCGACATCAATTTATAAATATTTGTTAGAGGTGGCGTAGTTTAGATGAATACTATTTCAATGTAACCGTTTGAATATTTACGTAATTGATCGTTTCCTCGGCAATGTTTGATACATATCCCCGAATTCGCTCAATGCTGTCCTGTATCAATATGTTAATCGAAGGTTTATTTGTGATGGTACGGTTAATAAAATTATTTTTCTTCTGACTATCATACAGATCTAATGTAGCGTGGGCGGCTCGTTTATCCAGGGTAAATATGATTTTTGGTAACGCATCCAGATATGCGGAAACACGAATCAGATCTGCATGTTCAAATTTGTTTAACGATATTATTTCTTTATCCTTCAAAATCGATATCATCAGCGCTATTCTTACAATATGGTCTGCGATCCGTTCGAGTCTCAATCCGGCAAGTTCATAAAAATGTAAATCAACGATTGGTAAATCGATAGGTTTATCCGATATCATAGTATTAAGGATGGAATTAAATTGCCGGAGGATGACAAGATGGATTCGGTCTACCTCAACATCGCGGTCTATTATGTCCTTAGCAAGCCTTCGATCGGATGTATCGATTGCACGTACAATATCACCAAACATGGACCGAATAATTCCATACATTTTATTAATGTATTCTGAGGCAGTAATTGTCGGATTTGCGACGTTTTTGAGAAGTATCCGGTCCGACGATTCTTCAAAAAATTCAAACCCGATAAGTTTATAGGAGATTGATCGTATTAATGACCGTTGTTCATACGAAATATTTTTTGCAGTAACAGCAATTTCGTTTACTCCTGATATGTACATACCGATTAATTCCCGGATGATATGACTTTCGGAAAGATAATCAATTGCAAGGTTTGCCGAATGATTTTGGGTTAGTATATGCGGTTGTATTACCAACTGTATGGAATTACGCGCATGAACATCGACGATACCGTTTTTTTCGAGATGATTTTGTACAACCCACGACTTGGGTAATGTGAGTGTAAAACTTGATCCTCCGGTTTTTTGGATAGAGCGTGTTTCCATAAATCTTGATTACTCCCGAGTACTCATGAGAACTCAATAGTTATTAGTTTTGATTGATATATCAGTCTATTTTAAATTTCTTCAATCTTTAACTTATAGTAAATTGCCGCTATTCCGTATCTCCATATCAATCAATAATATATTTATATTATATAGAACTATATATCAGATAACAAGAATATATATTTAAATGAAGACCGTAGAAATAAATGAATTGCAGACACCGATGAGAATGGATCCGTATGCAGAATCGTTGCGTGAAGAAACGATTGAATTATCGCTTAACTACATAAGAATGCGACAAGCACTAAATGCACGCTTGAATCCGTATCAATCAGAAATCCCGATTCCAATAGATTCGTCTATGCGGTTGTTTAAAACAAACAATATCGGTGATACTCATTTGGCACACGACCATTCTGATCCTGATGGGCTTCCCATAGCAGTTGATGAAGCGTTAAAAGGGGATACGATTCTTGTTCTTCAGGGTAATATTATTGAAAGCGTTTCAAATAAATTTTTGTATAACAATACAATTAAAGTTGCATTACCATTAGACGATCAGGTCAAGTTGGCAAACGCAATATTGCAGCCGGCACTTGCTGAGAGAATTGTGGTCGCGCTCGGAAAAAATACATGTCATGAAGGATGGTCGATGAAAACATCCACCCACGACGTCTTGCCGGATATAGTCAATAAGGATACTCCACTCATTTATAGCGGGGGACAGATAATTTTTGTAGATAGCCAAACTGGAGAAGAACTTGCCGTTGGTGAGTATTATCATAACGGCGGAAAAGGAAGAACGGAACAAAGTCCTGAAGGATCCATGCGAGCCCGTTCAAGAGAAATGCCGGACGAACATGAACGACGGCCGGATGTTCTCATTGATGCCCATATGCACAGATTAACGGCTGCACAGGATGTCCATCATAATCCTGTTACGAGAGAAGATGTAACCGTTTCCCTTGGTGAAGTCGGAGCGGATAAAGGAACCAAGGATAATCCGGACGAGTTTCTTACAAGTTTAGGTGTTCCACCACGAAATATGCCAGCAGATTCTGGTCGTGGGCTTGTAACCATATTTCGGCGCAAAGAAGGAGAGAAGAAATTTTCTACCTATCCGGTTGCTGGGTATGAACGGGCTGATAGGTTGTATTCAGCGATGGAGTTGTGGGATACAGCAAAAGCTCACGGCGACACACTCGATGGATTAAAAGGGATCATTTATGACAGTGGAAAGTTTCCCGCACCAACTGTTTCTATGAATAATGAGGCAAGCTATATTAGGCCGAAAGAGCAAGCGTCTAAGTCGGAAGGAAAGGCACCCATTTATAAAGCAATTGAATTAAATATTCCGACCGAGCTTCCCATATCTGTATCGTTTATCGCAAACACACGGATAGGTTCCAATAGTTTCCGCCGCGACGATCTACGTGGAATGCTCCAAGATTTTGATGAGAATCCTTGGGCGTTTTATGTAGCTACCCGGAGACTCGTTAATCAGGGAGTACCACTTCGATCCGATCGTTTGGATATACTCAACGATCTTGCTGCAACACTTGGCACATCTCGGTCGTCACTGCTTGCTGTGATGCTCACCGATGAACTTGTGAATCATTCTTGGGGAAAAAAGATGAAAACAAAGGATCAAGAAGATGGTGACAGTATAAAAAAGCCACTGTATCCTGGTGATTATTTGTATTTTGACAGTGAGATAAAAGGCGTGCCGCTTATTTTTAATGAGAATGTTATGAAGGTAAATACAGATCCAACGGATTTTACTCTGTATCTACGCGATCACCTTAGTCACTTCGCGTCGCTTATCAATCCCTATCATGGGCTGACTCGTGTATCACAAATTTGGGGTATAGAAGCAGATGTTTTGGTGGGTGGACACACGGAAGTGGTTGGTTGGCGGACATGGATGAGGCCGTGGGGACAATTGGAAATTGTGGTACCTGGTGGATTTGGCGAGTTTATCGAAAAAGGTTTAAAAAATCGCATTGATTATCCGCTCGGTGGACAAGGAGTAGTACTACTTCCAGGACCTAAAAAAGCCTTATATAGTTACGCATCACATAGGGATGGCCGCGATATGCATGAAGCGCTTTGGGTACAAGAAGGTCTACGTAAAATGGGAGTTCTGGATGACCTACGAAATAAGATTGTAACAAATAAATAAATTGGTAAACACACTTATGAAAAATAACGTGAAATTAAGAAATTTATCGTAATTATATTTACACCTCGATTGAAATGATTAATTGTTATAAAATAGAGGTATGAAGAAAGAGGATGAGTCATCAGAATGTTGCAACAAAAAGATGTTCTTCAAACACCATCATGGTCATCACGGCGGTGATTCCAATGCGATTTACGGACTCGGTGTTATTGGAGCATTATTCTATTTCCTGCAGGGAGCTCACAACGTTGGTACGATACTTTTAGGGATTGGAAAATCAATTTTCTGGCCTGCAATTCTGATGTTCAAATTATTGACATATTTGCATCTGTAGAGGAAAACAGTATGACAACAAAAAAGAAAAACGAAACGTTTACCATCAAGGGCGATGAGTTGTTAAGTAAATTTAAAGAACTGATTAGAGAGGGAAACGTTAGGAAAATTACGATAAAGGATAAAGTTGGAAAGACGGTAGTGGTGATTCCGTTAACGGTCGGTGTAGTCGGAGCCGTAATTGCTCCAGTTTTAGCAGCGGTTGGAGCTATTGCCGCTCTTTTGACTGAATGTACAATATCTGTGGAGAGAAAATAGTTACGCTTGTGCGCCTTCCACAACTTGACATGGTCCTTCTTGGGGAATGTCACGTCTAAATTCAGCGGTAACACGGGTAGCTCGTAGGTATGCAGGTTCTCCTGGGTCGTTTGGAGGAGTACATGTCATAATAACATTGCCTCCCCCGACTTCTATCGCTTTTTTCACCAAATCACATCCCTCGCACTGTGTTTGACTAAATGGGGTAGATAAGTTTAACTTTTCGGACATAAGGAAGTAATTATATCTTATTTAACAAGGCTACTCAATTAATTAGGTTGTCAGAATGATCCACAACGACAAACTAGTTACGTTGACTTGAAATGTATTTTTGTCATAATGATAGTAATGTCTCAGAAATTTTTTAATCACGTGGTTGGTATTCTTTTTATATTTAAGGCTATTACGGTGGGATATTATTTATTGACGGGAATACGGGTGGTTGCATTCTTCGGCGAAGTCGCCGGTTGGGTTGAAGCTCTAGTTATAATATTTTGCCTTGGATATGCATTCCTTGCCTTTGAGATGAAGAAGAAACAATATGTACCTCAAAAGATTTTTAACCGGGTTTTCGGAATACTGAGTGGACTCGACGCTCTTATTTCTCTCTATTATTTAATATTTAGTGTACAGATGGTGCTTGGAAATCAAGTGTTTCCAAGCTGGCTTCTCGTTTTCATAACGATGCTCGATATTTATCTGTTTTATACCGCTTTCAGCTTAGCGAAGAAAATACAATAGTTTAACTTTTCTTACAGTTGATCATGGGTCTCCTGGTAAAACCGTCCTTAGGTTGACTGGTTTATCGTAGACGTTGATTTGTAAATGGAGATGTGGACGAGTAGCTCATCCTGTTTCGCCTCCAAAAACATTATTTCACCTGCTTCTTCAATAATTTCCCCTGTTTACAATGTCAAGGGATTTTTAGGTTCAAATCCAATTGAGGATCATCTCGACTTAGCCTCAGGCAATACTAATTATTAAAAGTCGCTCGAATATGATTTAGGGGATTATATCGGGATATTTGACTATTTTTTCTTATAATTATTTTAAGTACCCCTGATACAAACTGTTTTGAATCGCTGATGGCGCATTTTCAGGTTCTCATGGATGCTTATCAGGCCAAAAAGGAGGACCATGACGATCTTTAGTCAGAATACACAGCTAGAGTTTTTTGTAGCGTGTCGTTGATCCCTGTCCAATGCGTTGGATTTTATTTAAATCCAATAGTTTATTTATTATCTGGTTTATGGTCGGTCGGGGAACGTGTGTATTTTTTGAAATCTCCATAGGCGTCACTTCATTGACAGATTGGAGATAGTTCCATACCAAAAGCTGTTTTGGCGATAGTATCGTTTCGATATTTTCCTGAGTTAAGAGATTCAGAGCCATTTGTGATTGTTTCAGAAGTATATCGAGAAAGAAATTGAGCCAATACGTAATATCTGGTTGTTCTGTTCTAAGTGTTTTTTGGCTTTTTCGAAGTGCAAGATAGTACTCCGGTTTATTGTCCTCAATGAGTTTTTCATGCGATACGTAAGGCATATATAGATATCCCTTTTTCAGTAGGAGTAGATTAGTGATAATTCTCGATAAACGACCGTTGCCGTCTTGAAATGGATGAATATGTAGGAACTCAACTAGAAAATTTCCGACTATGAGAAGGGGATGATATAATTTCTGTTTCAAAGCTTCTTTGGTCCAATCAACCAATTCATTCATTTCCTTCGGTGTTAAATATGCTTTTGTTGTTTCAAAAAGAATTCCTACTGATTCTCCTGCAGTATTTACCATTTTTACTGTATTTTCCTGTTTTTTATATTCCCCACGATGAAATGCGTCTTTTTCAACGTATTTGAGTAATTCCTTATGAAAATGTTTTATGACGCTCTCGGTGAATGAGAGAGATTCCCAAGAGTTAAATATATTTTCAAGAAGTTCATAATATCCTTGAACTTCCTGTTCATCTCGATTATTAAATTTTTGAATGGAAATTCCGCGAAGCATTTTTTCTATATCCTCGTCTGATAATTTTGATCCTTCGATGCGGGTTGAAGCACCGGTTGAAGTAATAAGAACGGATTGTTTAAGCCGTCCGAGTATTTGAGGACTCAGTTTTGTGTTGCCTTCCCATTTGCCTTTCATTGCTTCGATCTGTGTGATTTTTAACCAAACCTCTTGAGGAATTTGTTGTAAGCGAGTATCGAACTTAGTTTTCATATATATAGGATTATATAAGATTATATAAGGTTTGTCAAGTTAGACCACAGTTTTCGGTTCAAATCCGCTTGGGGTTTATTTCAATTGAGGCTAAATAAAATTATTTTAGAATATTTGGTCGAACCGCAAAATAGGCTCTATATATCAATCTATTTGTTAATTAATGATGCTTCTATCCGATTCGGTACCCCTCATGGTACGATGTTCGAAGCGTTTTATCAACTCTATAACTTCGTAAATACGCTACAGATTTGAAACGTAACAAAATATATGAAGTTGTAAAGTTGTGGTATAATCTTCGTACGTATGAAAAAGCAACGTTCTGAAAAAATATTAGAATTTACAACTATCTTTGAACCCGCGGAAGAGGGAGGGTATGTAGTGACAGTCCCAGCCCTTCCGGGATGCATGTCAGAGGGTGATACCTTTGAAGAAGCAGTAGTAATGATTAAAGACGCTATAAAAGGGTATTTAGCAGTGATGCACGATGAAGGAAATGAGATCCCTGAGGAAAAAGGAGACGTCGTTATTACAAAAGTAACGGTTAATAATCCCTCCATGCCATATGCCATCATTTAAGGCGAAAGAAGTAATAAAAATTCTCAAAAAACTTGGATATGAAGAAAAACGTCAGGCGGGAAGTCATCTCATTATGTATCATCCCAAAAGAAAATATATTATTCCTGTTCCCATGCATGCAAAAGATTTAAAAAAGGGCCTTCTCAAGGGGATTATTAAACAGGCCGAATCCACAGAAGAAGAATTTTTGAAGTTGAAATAGAAAACCTTGTACTCCTGATACAAACTGTTTTGAACCGCTTTTAGCTCATTTTTATAAATTGATGATAGCATATAATTCCATTGTTGACGTTAGCAAAAGTTCCTAGTACACTAGGAACTAGGAACTTATTATTCATATGAATACGGCTTCTCGAATAATTGAATATATAACCCAACATGGGCAGGCAAGCGGGAAGGAAATTACTGATTTTCTCGGTACAATTGGCAGTCGTGGAGTCAGGAAACAACTAAAAAGCTTGCTTGATAGAGGTAAACTGCAGAAAGTTGGAAAACCACCAAAAGTTTATTATTTAATTTCTTTACAAAAATTTGAACCAGAAACTACTGAAGTTAATTCGGCTACAGAAAAAATTATAAATGAAAGGTATTTGTATGTCACCCCATCTGGAGTATCAAAACCAGGTTGGAGTGGTTTTATCGATTGGTGTGCAAAAACTCATCAAGATCCCGTCAAAACTGCAGAAGAATATATTAATACAATAAAGAAATACGATCAATTTAAGAAAAATGGATTGATTAATGGTTTACCGAAAATAAATAAAACGTTTGATAGAATCTGGTTGGATTACCTTTTTTATATTGATTTTTATAGTATAGAAAGGTTTGGAAAAACGAAATTAGGACAAATACTATTATATGCAAAGCAAAGTCAAAATATAGCGTTAATCAGGCAGTTAATACGAGATATTCATCCCGCTATAACAACTTATATAACGAAATACAATATTGATGGGGTTTTATTTATACCACCAACGGTTAAACGGGAAATTCAATTGATGAAAATGCTTGAATCCGGATTACAATTGCCAATCCGTAAACTTTCAGTGGCAAAAATTAGAACTGATATAGTAGTACCACAAAAAACATTATCAAAATTGGAGGACCGAGTAGAAAATGCAAGTCATACCATAATTGTTGAAGATGTTAATCACTACAACAATATTTTGATCATTGATGACGCTGTGGGATCAGGTGCAACACTTAATGAAACAGCAAAGCAAATCAGAAACAAAAAATTAACAAAAGGACTGATTATCGGTCTGGCAATAACTGGTAGCTATAAGGGTTTTGATGTAATAAGTGAAGTTTAGGATATAAATAACTTAGTAAATGTTTCTAACACACATCATTGGTTTACATTAAATTGGTGCATGGATATTTTTGATCCACTTTGTGTAAATATATTAGTATTAAATTAAAACACTATTTTAGTTTACATAAATACATTAAGTAGATTCGTACTGATGATTATGCTTCTATCCGATTCGGTACCCCCAGTCGGATTTGAACCGACGATTTATGCCTTGAGAAGGCAC
>Ga0182027_10009076_pt1 | contig 14360 bp, 7 predicted proteins | sample 712E1DmetaG_FD_121300 | JGI IMG/M metagenome (GOLD analysis project Ga0182027, IMG submission 121300) | Permafrost microbial communities from Stordalen Mire, Sweden - 712E1D metaG (Illumina Assembly) | ecosystem: Environmental > Terrestrial > Soil > Wetlands > Permafrost | place: Sweden...
ACTGTTTGATCTTCTTAGTGTGCACTGTGGCTTGGTGGAGCAGAAAACCGGGCTCGGATTTGTCAGTTTCACGCCTGAAGGATCCGGGCCAGCGGCCCGGGGGCGAGACTGTGGTGAAAGAGCTAATTCCTTCGCAGCTTCGAGTGCTTGCGACCGTAGAAAAAGTAGATGACCAGTCCAATCGCCATCCAGGCGAAGAGCCGGATGAGCGTGTGCGTGGTGGCGGTGTACATCAGGCCTCCGGAAAAGAGAGCGCCAAGAATCGGGATGACGAAGGGGCCGCCGGGCACCTTGAAGGAACGTGGGATGTCCGGGCGCTTGAGGCGCAAGATCATCACGCCCAGGCTGACCAGCATGAACGCAAACAGGGTGCCGATACTGGTCAGCTCACCCAGGATGTCGATAGGAAGAAGTCCGCCTGCCACGGCGCAGGCCAGACCGGTGGTGATGGTGGTGACGTGCGGCGTGCCGAAGCGTGGATGGACCTTGGCGGCAAAGGGGGGCAGAAGGCCGTCGACCGCCATGGAGAAGAAGATGCGCGGCTGGCCCAGCAGCATGACCACCATAACCGAGGAGAGGCCGGCGATGGCGCCGATCTCCACCGCGGTCTCCATCCAGCGCACGCCGGTGGCCGCGATTCCCAGGGCCATGGGGTAAGGCACGGAGAGCTTGCTGTAGTGAACCACGCCGGTCAGGATGAGTGACACGGAGATGTAGAGCACGGTGCATATGGCGAGCGAGCCCAGGATGCCGATGGGCAGATCGCGGCGCGGGTTGCGCGTCTCCTGCGCCGCCGTGGACACAGCGTCGAACCCGATGTACGCGAAGAAGACCATGGTCGCACCTTGCAGGATGCCGGAGATGCCGTAGCGGCCGAAGGAGCCGGCATTGTGCGGGATGAACGGGTGCCAGTTCTCGGTGCGGATGAAGGGCGCAGCCGCGGCGATGAAGAGCAAGACCACGGCGACCTTGATGACCACGATCACCGAGTTGAAACGGGCTGACTCCTTGATGCCCACCACCAGGATTGCGGTGACGAAGAGGGTAATCAGCACCGCTGGCAGGTTGATGATGGCGCCGGTGAACTGGACGTGCTTGTGCGCCTCGCTCCATACGAGTGGCGAGCTGGTCCAGGCCGCGGGCATCTTCCACCCGGTCACGTTGGCAACGAAGGCGACCACGTAGCCCGACCAGCCCACGCTCACCGTGGCCGCGCCGACCAGGTACTCCAGGATCAAGTCCCATCCGATCACCCAGGCGACCAACTCACCCATGGTGGCGTACGAATAGGTGTACGCGCTACCCGCGATTGGGATCATGGACGCCATTTCCGAGTAGCACAGCCCCGCGAAGGCGGACGCGATGCCCGCGACGGTGAAGGAGAGAGCGACGGCTGGGCCGGCGTTGGCGGCTGCCGCCCGGCCGGTAAGTACGAAGATGCCGGTGCCGATGATGGCCCCGATGCCGAGCAACACCAGATCGAGCGCGGTCAAGGTGCGCTTGAGGCCATAGCCAAACTCCGCATCCGCGCGCAGCTTGTCTACACTCTTGGTGGCAAACAGGGGATGGGCCATTAGCCGACCGCTTTCACCGACGCAGCCGGCTGAGCCCGCGGTCGATCCCGGGCCGCGGAATGCAGCAGGGCCAGGGCACTGTAGGTTGCCACCCCGATAACCAGCCAGCGAAGCTGATCAACCTTGAGTTCGCGTACCACGTAGGCCGCGAGCAGCACGCCCGGCACCCCGCCCAGGGCCAGACCCAAGGCGGCGCGTGGCGAGTAGCTGCCGCGTCCGATGAAGCGGATGCCACTAGTTGGCATGATGAAGGCGCAAGAGCCCATCATCACTGGGAACACCGCTTTCAGGTCCATGCCGAGAAAGCCGAACAGGATGAGGCTGGGCGCGTAGGCGCCGATGCCCAGATTCATCAGGGCGCCAAAGGCAAAGTTGCCGGCCAGGCCAACGCCCATGCGCCAGCCGTGCAGGCCCAGGGTGTCTCCCCCTCCGGGCAGATAGTGCAAAGCACTGGCAAGCATCAATCCCGCAGCCGCTAGCAGCGCGAAGCCCATGCCGATCTGGATCTTGCGCTTGGGCCAGCCCGCCACCACGCCGGCGCCCAGCCACGATCCGAGCACCGATGCGGCGATGAGCAGCAGCAGGGAGGTCATCTCCACCTTGACGATGTGGATGTAGATCACCGCCTGGGCCACCGTGGGCCACATATGCCCTACCAGCAAGGTTCCCGGGATGAGGCGGTCGGGGAGGAGACGAAACAGCTTGTAGATGGATGTCGTGGTTGCGTATGAGCCGATGCCCAGGGTGTCGAAGAAGTTGGTGACGAAGCCGATGGCGGTTTGCACCAGCGAGGGCAGCCCGGCTCGGGTGGCGGCGACCTCGGAGCCATCGCCGCCGGCCTCCACGATGACGCGCGCCCGTTTGCGAGCGATGTCACGGCCCCAAAGCGCGGTGAAGACCGCGCCGAAGCCGGCCAGGGTCAGCATGAGAAGCGCTCTCACCCCAAGCATGGGCGCCATGGTACACGGAAGTCGTACTTGACGCATGCAATGGCGCCCGCGTCGAACGAAGATCGAGGGTTGGCAGGCGTACCCGCCACATGGATGGGGAGAACCGGACCTTGCTCAGACCGTGCTTAACCTGGGCTGCCGATGTGCCGATGAAGTGATTAACGGGCCCCAGGCCCGCAAGGCAGCGAAGCACGTGGACGCCAAAGCAGGATCTGCCCAGGTCAGCCCGCTACAAGAGGGCAAGCTACGGCCGCAGGTTCTCGTCGTGGATGATGACGAGACCTTCGCGCGCTCATGCGTGCGCGTTTTGGAAAACTGGGGCTATGGGGTGGAGACGGCGGCAGATGGTGACGCGGCGATCGCGCTTGCGCGCGCGCGGCAATTTGATGTCGTGTTGACCGACATCAACGTTCCCAATTTGAGCGGCCTGGAAATTCTGCGCGCGGTTCGGGAGCGTGACCGCGACATACCTGTGGTCCTTATGACCGGCGGCCCTGGTCTGGACAGCGCGCGTGTAGCCGTTGAATGGGGTGCACTGAGCTACCTCATCAAGCCGCTTTCCATGTCCCAACTTCAGGACGTGCTTTCGCGCGCGGTGCAAATGCACCGAGTGGCGCGGCGGGAGCGACGCATCTTGCACTGCACTGAGGAGCACGAACGCGAATTGGAGGCGATGCGGTTGCGCTTCGACAGGGCGTTGGCTGGGATGTGGACTGCATTCCAGCCAATCGTTTCTTGGTCGCGCAAGACCGTGGTGGCCTATGAAGCGCTCATGCGCACGACCTATGCAGAATTGTGCTCGCCCTTGGAGATTCTCAAGACCGCGGAGGCCCTCGACCAAATACCGATGCTGGGGCGCAAGACACGGGGGCAGGTTGCGGACGTGATACGCGACCACCCGAATCTGCCTGGGGTATTCGTCAATCTGCACGTGCTTGACCTGGCGGACGACGATCTCTATTCGCCCCACGCGCCTCTATCCGAATTTGCCTCACGCATTCACCTTGAAATCACCGAGCGCATGGCACTGGAGAGAATCCCCGACATCCGCGAGCGGGTGGCCCACCTGCGCAGGCTGGGTTTCCGCATCGCGGTCGATGATCTAGGCGAGGGCTACTCAGGACTAAACAGTTTCGCGCAGCTTGAACCGGACGTGGTCAAGCTGGACATGTCGCTCATCCGCGGCATTGACACCACGCCGACCAAACGCAAGATGGTGCATGCGCTGGCCAGCCTGTGCATTGAACTAGATACGCCGATGGTGGCCGAAGGGGTCGAGACCGAGATTGAGCGCGACATCCTGGTCGACATAGGTGTGGACCTTTTCCAGGGCTACCTTTTCGCAAAACCCGGCGCGCCATTCCCGGTGCCGAACATCTAGCGCGAAGACGCATTTTTTGTCGGAGAGCGATGCGTTAGTGGGTCCGCGGTCGACTCTCGTCTGCGGGCGCAGTTGTAGCGTTGTGACCGCGAAACTTCCTGTTGCTTCGCTGCCACGGCGGACGTAAGAAGACTGCGTTTTTCCTAAGTTTTACCCCCCCTGGAGGACCACGACATGGCTCGCAAGAAAGTCACGATCGACGGCAACGAGGCCGCTGCTTACGTGGCGCACAAGACCAATGAGGTCTGCGCTATCTACCCCATCACCCCTTCGTCAAACATGGGTGAGTGGGCCGATGAGTGGTCGGCCATGGGCCGCACCAACATCTGGGGCACGATTCCATCCGTGGTCGAAATGCAGAGCGAGGCGGGGGCTGCCGCTGCGACTCACGGCGCCCTCCAGTCGGGCGCGCTGACCACCACCTTCACGGCGGCGCAAGGGTTGCTGCTCATGATCCCGACCATGTTCAAGGTCGCGGGCGAGCTGACCTCGACGGTCTGGCATGTCTCGGCCCGCACCGTGGCCACCCACGCTCTGTCGATCTTCGGCGACCACAGTGACGTGATGGCCGTGCGTTCGACCGGCTTCGGCCTCATCTGCACCGGTTCCGTGCAGGAAGTCATGGACATCGCCCTCATTGCGCAGGCTGCGACCTTGCAGGCGCGCGTGCCTTTCGTGCATTTCTTCGACGGCTTCCGGACTTCGCACGAGGTGCAGAAGATCGAGCAGCTCACCGACGACGACATCAAAGCGATGGTCACGGACGACTTGGTCAACGCGCATCGCGGCCGCGCCATGACGCCTGACCGGCCCATCCTGCGTGGCACGGCGCAGAACCCCGATGTGTTCTTCCAGGCGCGCGAGGCGTGCAACAAGTACTACGACGCGGCCCCGGCCATCGTGCAGGCCCAGATGGACAAGTTCGCCAAGATCGTGGGCCGCTCCTACCATTTGTTCGACTACGTGGGCCCGGCCGATGCCGAGCGCGTGATTGTGGTCATGGGGACTGGCGCCGAGATCGTGCACGAAACCGTGGATGTGCTGGCCAAGCGGGGCGAGAAGGTCGGCGTGGTCAAGGTGCGCCTGTACCGTCCGTTCTCCATGGACCACCTGATCGCTGCCCTGCCCAAGTCGGTCAAGGCCATCTCGGTCCTCGATCGCACCAAGGAGCCAGGCTGCGCTGGCGAGCCGATGTACCAGGACGTGATCACCGCCCTGGCCGAGGCGCAGTCGGCCGGCAAGCTGCCCTTTGCCATGCCCAAGGTGGTGGGTGGCCGCTATGGTCTGTCATCCAAGGAATTCACTCCGGCCATGGTCAAAGCGGTGTACGACGATCTCAAGAAGCCGGCGCCAAAAAACCACTTCACTGTGGGCATCAACGACGACGTGACCCACACCTCGCTGGCGGTGGACTACAGCTTCTCCACCGAGACCGATGCTGTGAAGCGCTGCCTGTTCTACGGACTCGGCTCGGACGGCACGGTCGGCGCCAACAAGAACTCGATCAAGATCATCGGCGAGGATCCCCGCTTCTATGCCCAGGGATACTTCGTCTACGACTCGAAGAAGGCCGGCGCGGTCACCGTGTCGCACCTGCGCTTCGGGCCCGACGTGATTCGCTCCAGCTATCTCATCACCGAGGCGCAGTTCCTGGCTTGTCACCAGTGGTCGTTCCTTGAGCGCTACGACATGCTCCAGTACTGCCAGACCGGCGGCGTGTTCTTGCTCAACAGCGTGTACGGACCGGACGAGGTCTGGGACAAGCTGCCCCAGGAAGTGCAGAAGCAGATCATCGACAAGAAGCTGCGCTTCTACGTGATCGACGCCTACAAGGTGGCCAAGGAAACCGGCATGGGGGCACGCATCAACACCATCATGCAGACCTGCTTCTTCAACATCTCGGGTGTGTTGCCCCCGGAAGAGGCCATTGCCAAGATCAAGAAGACCATCGAGAAGACCTATCAGCGCAAGGGTCCCGAGGTAGTGCAGAAAAACTACAAGGCGGTGGATCATTCAGTGGCCAACCTGAAGCAGGTTAACTACCCGCAGAAGGTGTCGAGCAGCCTCAAGATGCCGCCCATCGTGGCCAAGGAAGCGCCCGAGTTCGTGCACAAGGTGACGGCTGAGATTATCGCCGGCCGCGGCGATAAGCTGCCGGTCAGCGTCTTCCCGGTCGACGGAACCTTCCCCACCGATACCGCGCGCTGGGAGAAGCGGAACATCGCGCTGGAGATCCCGGTGTGGTACCCGGACCTGTGCATCCAGTGCAACAAGTGCACCCTGGTGTGCCCACACGCCGCCATACGCGCGAAGGTTGTCGACCCGAAGCTCTTGGACAACAAGCCGGCGACCTTCAAGGCCAGCAAGTACAAGGGCAAGGAATACGGCGATGTGATGTATGCGCTGCAGAGCGCGCCCGAGGATTGCACTGGCTGCAACCTGTGCGTGGAGGTTTGTCCGGCCACTGACAAGAAGGACAAGAGCAAGAAGGCCATCATGATGGAGCCGCAGATGCCGCTGCGTGCCCAGGAACGCGACAACTACGCCTTCTTCCTCGACCTGCCCGAGGTGGACCGCCGCCTGGTCAAGGTCGATACGGTCAAGGGCTCGCAGTTCCTGCAGCCGCTTTTCGAGTACTCCGGGGCCTGTGCCGGCTGCGGCGAGACCCCCTACGTGAAGCTGCTGACCCAGCTCTTCGGCGATCGCGCCATCATCGGCAATGCCACGGGATGCTCGTCGATCTACGGCGGCAATCTGCCCACCACACCCTATGCCAAGAACAAGGACGGTCGCGGCCCGGCCTGGAACAACTCGCTCTTCGAAGACACCGCCGAGTTCTCGCTCGGTTTCCGGGTGACCATCGACAAGCAGAACGACTACGCCAAGGTTCTCCTGAAGAAACTCTCGGGTCAGTTGCCCGGCGAGTTGGTCAGTGGACTCATGGAGGCAAATCAGGCCGACGAGAAGGGCATCTACGATCAGCGCGAGCGCGTGGCCCTGCTCAAGCAGAAGCTGGCCGGGATCGCTGACCCCGACGCGAAGAACCTGGCGGGCGTGGCCGACATGCTGGTCAAGAAGAGCGTGTGGGCGGTGGGCGGCGACGGCTGGGCCTACGACATCGGCTACGGCGGGCTCGACCACGTGCTGGCCAGTGGCCGCAACGTGAACATCCTGGTGGTCGACACCGAGGTGTACTCGAACACGGGTGGCCAGTGCTCAAAGGCGACCCCGACCGGCGCAGTGGCCAAGTTTGCCGCCGCCGGCAAGCCCACGCCCAAGAAGGATCTGGGCATGATGGCTATGGCGTACCGCAACTGCTACGTCGCCAAGGTCGCGATGGGCTATAGCGATATCCAGACCGTGCGGGCCTTGATCGAGGCAGATGCCTACGACGGGCCCTCCATCGTTATCGCCTACAGCCATTGCATCGCGCACGGCATCGACATGGCCAAGGGCATGGACAATCAGACCGCAGCGGTCGACAGCGGCGCCTGGACCCTGTACCGATTCAACCCGGCGCTCTACAACAAGGGCGAGCATCCGCTCAAGCTCGACTGCAAGGCGCCCAAGATGACCTACGAGCAGTGGGCGATGACCGAAACCCGCTTCCGCTCGTTGGCCCAGGTCATGCCGGACCGCGCGCGTGTCCTAATGGAGCAAGGTCAGCGCGAAGCCAAAGCGCGTTGGAAGCTGTACGAGGCTCTGGCAATCGCCGGCGTGGACTCGCCCTTCGCGCCACCCGTGGACGACAAGCCGGTCTCCTAACACTGCACTGAAACGATCAAGGCCCGGGGGCCCGCGAGGGTTTCCGGGCCTTTGTCTACTCCAAGTACTTGTCGGGCTCCTGGCGCTGGAAGTGCTCCATCTGTGCCTTCTCGAGGCCGCGGATGATCTGCTGGGCCGGGCCGGCGGACATCTGGAAGGGGCAGAAATCGGCAGAGCGGAAAGCGATGTCCTGGCGCACGACCTGGTTTGGGTGCTTCTGTAGTTGTAGGCCGAAGCACATGATCTCACCGTCTTTGCCAAAGCGGCCAGTGGCCATGATCTCCACACATTCGAAGATGGTCTTGAGAGGACAAGGCCGGGCTTCGTAGCGTTCGTGGACCAGGCCGTCGCGGCCAGGCCGGAGTGGGACGTTCCGCCCCTGGATACTGACCGTAGCTGCCGCCGTCGGATTGTCCCAAGGGCGCGGACCAGGCACCGGCCCAAAGGTCAGAAAGCGGGCGTTGACGGGCAGAGCCAGCCCGGATTTCACCACGTCGATGAAGCCGTCCAGGTTGGCGTCGACATCACGCTGGGATGTGGTCCCGTCGCCCAGTTGCTTGCGACAAGAAATGAGCAGGCCGAGCCAAAGCACGCCACCGATGAGACGAGAGGATCGCATGCCTACATCCTCGCGCGGGTCGAGACCGGGTTCAAGCGTGGCGAATTTCCGACAACCTGGCCGCGGAATCGGATCGAGTCCATATTTGACCTCCGTGAACGTCAGCAGGCTGCAAAACTGGCGCGTTGTCGTCGTCCTTGTCGTCGTTATCGTAGCGCTGCTCGGCCTCACCAACGGCTTCGCGTTGTACGAAGCGCGCAAGGCTCACGTCGAAGTCGAACTGATGGTTGACAACGCCATGAAGAGCATCGAGCTCGTGCATCGGATGCGCGCCGACATGTATCGGCAGCAACGGCTCGTCGACGCGCACATCCTCGCGGCCGACGCTGCCACCATGGCGCAGGCCGAAGCGAAGATCGCGGAGATCGAAACCGACTTCGTCGCCGCCGTATCCGCCTACGAGCTGCTCGTCAGCTGTCCCAGCGAAGCGACGGCCTGGCAGCGGCTCAAGGAGGATCTTGCCGCCATTCGGAACCCGCTGGCCGGAACCCTGGCGCTGTCGCGTGAAAACCGCGATGTTGAAGCCCGTGCGGCCCTGTCCGGCGTCGAGGGTCGCCTGGCTGCCATAGGAATCGATGTCGACGACCTGGTTCGGATCAACGACAGCGAAGCGGAGCGATCAGCCGCGAGAATCAAGAGGCTGCAGCACTCCTCGATCGCCGTCTCCCTTGGTTTCCAGTTCGTCGCCGCGCTGCTGATTGTTGGCATCGGCTTCTGGGGCACTCGTCTGGTGCGCGCGCGCGAGGATGAGGTCCGTCGCCACGCGCTGGCGCTCGAGATGCGCAACCGGGATCTCGATGCCTTTGCCGGCCGGGTGGCACACGATTTACGCGGTCCTTTGAGCACCATCAGCATGTCAACATCTGTCCTGGCGAAGCGGTTGCCGGCAGAGACGACCACGGCCGCCATTTTGCAGCGCGGGGTGGCGCACATGGAGACAATCATCGACGATCTGCTCGCCTTGTCCCGCATCGGCGAGAGCGCGGCGCGGGGCGGGGTTGGCGACCCAGTGCAGGTGGCGGAGCAAGTCCGCGACGATTTGGCCGCGCGCCTGGGCGCCGAGGGTGTGACCTTGCAGGTGGCGGTAGAGCCGGCGAAGGTTCAGTGCGCGGAGGGGCTGCTTCGGCAAGCCGTGTTCAATCTCGCAGACAATGCAGTGAAATACCGCCGCGCAGAGGTGCAGGCCGAGATCGAGATTCGCGGGCATGCGGTGGGAAAAGAATACGAGCTGCGTGTTTCCGACAATGGGGTGGGGATGTCCTACGACGAAGCCCGCCAGGCATTCGATCCGTTCTTTCGGGCTCTGCGTGTGCGCGAGCAGAAGGGGACAGGCCTCGGGCTGTCTATCGTCAAGCGCGTGATCGAGGCGAGTGGAGGGTCGGTGGCGGTCGATTCCCGGCTGGGTCAGGGGACGACCTTTGTCATCCGTTTGCCGCAGGCGCGCGATGGCGCGCGCGTGAGCTGACCGTCCGCCAGAACCGGCGAGACATCCGGTGTGTTCCGCTCTTCGCGCGGCGGTACGGCCTTCTCGGCCTGCGCTCTATCGACGGAAGACGAAAGCGCACCACCAGCAGCCCCGGATCTGGACCAGGTCGCGGGTGCGCCGGGCTCGATCGAGCAGACCGCGCTCGGCTGGTTTTCCCCGGCATTGAGTCGACCGGAACTGGGCCCGCGCAAGAAAGCCAATCAGTAGGAAGTGTAGATGATGTTCTTGCACGTGTCCGAGCAGAGGGTCCGGTTGGTGCTGTCGCATTCCTCCGGACCGTTGACGACGCCGTCGCCGCAGTGGGGACCCAGCTTGCATTGCGGGGTGCAGCCGCCGTACGAGCTGTCCAGAATGCCGTCGTCGCATTCCTCGGGTCCGTTCTTGATGCCGTCGCCGCAGTGGGGAGCGTAGATGCAACTTGGGGCGCAGCCGCCGTAGTCGCCATTATTGAACAGCGCCCCATCGTCGCATTGCTCGGGCGGCTCGATCATGCCGTCACCGCACCCGCCCGGTAGACGGCAGCCTTTCGTGCAATTGGGATCGTCCGATGAAGTGGGCTCGCATTCTTCCCCGTAGTCCGCCTGAACCACGCCGTCACCGCACCTGGCGGCGAGGGTGCAGTCGGGATTACAGGTGCCGTACGTGCCATCATTAGCGCCGTCGTCGCATTGCTCGGCGCCATTCACCGCGCCGTCGCCGCAGAAGCCACCCCGCTGGCAGTTCGACATGCAGGCCCCGTAGGCCACATTCGGATCGGTACTGGCCACATTATTGGAACCATCGTCGCACACCTCGTCGTATGCAGTCTGTAGGATGCCGTCCCCGCAGCGCGCCGGCAACTTGCAGCCAGGGGCGCAGCCGGAGGTGGCGCCATAGTCATCGTTGTTGCTGCCGTTGTCGCACTGCTCGGTTCCGTTCACGACGCCGTCGCCACAGAAGCCTCCCCAGGTGCACTGCGAAGTGCAGCCGTTGTAGGAGGGGTTGTCGTTGGGCCCGAGGCAGCTCGCCGGGGTGGGCACCTTGCCGTTACCGCAGTCGCATTCCTCGTCGCCGACAGTCACACCGTCCCCGCAGGTGGGCACACACTCGGTCGGCGCCGCGTTGAATCCGCTCAGGGTCAGCTTGTACGACGAGCAGGTGGTCTGCCGCTCGGCCTGGAACACCGAGATCTGGTACACGTTTCCCGACTTCATGTTGTTGAACTTAGTGGCGGCTGCGGCGTCCAGCGAAACCGTACCCTCAACCGGCATGTGGATGCCGCCGAGGTCGAGGGCCAGCTTCTTGTTGATGAAGACCCAGACGTCGTCATCGCCGACGAAGCTGAGCGTGTAGCTCTTGCTCGAATCGTACTTGAACCAGTAGCGAACCTCGCTCGTGAAGCTGAAGTTGTGCAGGATGTCGTTGCCAGCGGCATCCACGTCGTGCGGCCAGGTCCCCGCGGGATCGTAGAGTGGCGGAATCTGCGCAAAATGCGCGTCGGCGCTCGAGAAATTGTCGCTATCGACGGGGAAGAAAAGCGGATCGCCGTCCACCGCCGAGACGATGAACAGCGCGGTATAGGATCCGTTGTTGCTCTTGCAGCTGCCCGGTAGCATCGTCATCCCCGCCGCGGTCTTCGTGTCACATTCGGTCGAGCCGTACTTCGAAGTGCACGGGATGGGATTGCCGGCCGCATCCGTCTGCTCCGCGTTGACGTTGCCACAGTAGTAGGCGGGCGTAGTATTGTACCACTGCGCGCCGTTGGGGTCGTGGCGGTTGACATACGCGCCCTGGTCGTTCTTCCACAGCGTCAGCTTGCCGGACGTCGCGTGGTTCACGCCCAAAATGTTGTGCCACCACTGGGAGAAACTAGTCGAGCTCTGGACGTGAACGGCGCCGCCGGGGCTCGCCGGGTTCGCATACACGGGTTCTCCATCACTGCCGAGGTCGGGATTGACCATGCCGGGGGAAGCCGTGGCTGAGCCTATGACCCCGTTTTCGAAATCATTACCGTTGGTGACATCCTTGCTGAACTTGAAGTCGCGGTAGAGCGCCGGCACAAGCATCGTGTCGCCAAGGGTCGGCTGGGTGCAGGTCCAGCCGGGCTCGACCTTGCAGGTGCTCGAGCAGCCATCACCGCTCCCGGCGTTGCCGTCGTCGCAGTCCTCGTTGAGCACAATGCCGTCGCCGCAACTCGAGGTGCACGAGGCACCCGAACAATCCGGTTCGATCTGGCAGTCCATGGAGCAGCCGTCGAAGGACCAGCTGTTGCCATCGTCGCAGCCCTCGGCGCCCTCGACCTTGCCGTCGCCGCAGGTCGTGGGCGTGCAGGTGGCGCCGTCGCACTTGTACCCGAGTTCGAGATGGCAGGTGGCGGAGCAACCATCGCCGCTCACCGTGTTGCCGTCGTCGCAGGTTTCGGCGCCCGAGGTGGTGCCGTCGCCGCACTTGGGCGTGCAGGCCTTGCCGACCACCCGGCACTCATATCCTGGCTCGACGGTCTTGCAGTCACCCGAGCAGCCATCGCCGCTCGCCGTGTTGCCGTCGTCGCATTTCTCGCTGCCCTCGAGCACGCCGTCCCCGCACTTGACCACCGCACAGACGCACAGCTGGCCCGGGGTGCAAACGCAGCCCGCGCCTTTGATCTTGCAGTCGGCCGAGCACCCGTCCCCGTCCTTCTGGTTGCCATCGTCGCACACTTCGCCAATCGAGGGCTGGACGATGCTGTCACCGCACCGCGGAGCCGGCTTGCAGGGATTGCCGGGCGTCGGGCACACCCAACCGGCTTCTAGCTGACAAACGCTGCTGCAGCCATCGCCGCTATTGCTGTTGCCGTCATCGCAGTTTTCGCCCGGCTCGATGCGCTTGTTGCCACACTTGGAAACCAGGGTGCAGAGTTGTCCGGGGATACATTTGTAGCGGGGGTCCTGAACCGTGCAGGTGGAATTGCAGCCGTCGTTGTCAGAAGTGTTGCCGTCGTCGCAAACCTCGCCCGCACCGACGGTGCCGTCGCCACAGACGACCATTCGCGTGCATGGGCCTTGCCTGATATCCGGGGGACAGGTCCAGTGGGGCTCGACCTGGCAGGCGCCGTTGCACCCGTCGCCGGGCAAGACGTTCCCGTCGTCACACTGCTCGATGCCATTCTGATTGTTGATTCCATCGCCGCAACCCTCTGGTATCTCGGCCTTGCAGCCAGAGGTGCTGGTGGCGTTGCACACATTAGCCGAGCCACCGCCGCCGCCGGCCCCGGGGGACGTGTTGAGATGGATGCCGCCGGTTGCGCCACTGGCTCCGCTGGTTCCGGTGCCGCTGTTGGCGCCTGCACCTCCCGCGTTGCCTCCCGCGCCTGCTCCGGTCTCAACCGTTGCACTGCTGCAGCCACTTTCTGCCAGCGCGAAAATTGCGACGAAGCCGAACCCTGCAAGCTGGCCTGCGGATAGACCAGTGGCAACTGAGCGGGCAATGCGTTTTCTTGTCATTGTAGGATGCCTCGCAGTCATGGGACGAGCCCTTCGGACCCATGTTCGTATCCGGCCCGATTGTAGCAAGTTTCACAAAGAAATCGCGTGCTGAACGCGGGTAGGCGGTCGTCCGCCGCAGAAACTCTGTGCGGGCCCATGGTAGGTCTGCCTGTCGATTGCGGCAAATGCCGCCAAGCAGAATCTTGAGGGTAAGTCCATCGCGTCATAGCCGGCGGACACGCACCGCGCCCGCTGCCTGCAAGAACGGCGTATGCAAGTAGATGGGGGGCTTCGGAACCCTTTGAGCTTTCGAGCGGTCAAGCCTGCGGCTGGGGCTGCGGCCGTTTCCGGAAAGCCAGCGACAGCAACGCCGGCTGCAGCAAGCGTGGCAGGATGGCAAGCGCCAGCGCCCCGCCGATGACCACGATGGCGAGCGGCTTCTGGGTTTCCGAGCCGATACCGCGCGACAGAGCGGCGGGGAAAAGGCCCAGCATGGCCACCGAAGCGGCCATCAGGACCGGGCGGAGCCAGCGCTCGGCCGCTTTCCTGGCGGCGGCTTCCGCTGACTCTCCTTGTTTACGCAACTGCTGCGCATAGGTGACCACCAGCAATGCGTCTTGGATGGAGACCCCGAGAATCGAGATGAAGCCCATGGCCGCTGAAATGGAAAAATCAGTGCCGGTTAGGAAGAGAGCCACCACGCCTCCGCTGGCAGCCACCGGCGCACCCAGCAGCACAATGAGGGTGTCGCGCGCGTTCTTCACCGAGCTGTAGACGAGGAACATGATGACCAGCAGAGTGACCGGGACAATGATCAGGAGGCGCGCCGTAGTCTCGCGCAACTGGTTGATCTCGCCACCCCATTCCAGGTGCGTGTCGTAGGGCAGCTTGACGTGTGCGGCGATCTTGGCCTGTGCCTCGGCGATGGTCGAGGCCAGGTCGCGCCCGCGCACCGAGAACTTCACCGGTACGTAGCGCCGAAGATCCTCGCGGAAGATGACCGACGGGCTGTTCTCCTCGACCACATCAGCCAGTTGCCCAAGCGGCACCTGGGCACCGTCGGGCGCGGCGACCAGAATCGCGCGGATGGCGCGCAGGTCGCGCCGGTAGGGCTCGGCCCAGCGCACGGTCAGGTCGAAGTG